>UMBU01028463.1_pt1 | contig 12691 bp, 16 predicted proteins | sample 1964051 | NCBI WGS metagenome assembly UMBU01 (sample SAMEA4835949, study PRJEB28245) | human gut metagenome | biome: gut microbiome; material: fecal sample | place: Denmark | collected 2008
CTGCATCGCGGTGGTCTCTAAAAATTCTCCGGGGGATATTTTTAAAAAATGGTTTCGGTTTCATGCGATGTTTGAACAAGCCCACAGGGTTGCGTCAGGCGGCGAGAACTCTTTTTCGTCCATAAGAGGCCTCCTTTCCTCCTTGGTACGCGGTGCATTACCTCCACTGCTACGATATTTTCTCCACTTGCAGCCGGCCTGCTCATGCGGGCTTCTTCAAATGTCGCATGAAACCATTCCATAAGCCTGTGTAAACATTACAAAACTAAGCGAGAGGAGGTGTCAAGCGTGGCAAAAGCATCTAAGACTTCGGGGCAGACCAAAGGGCGCCGCGCCGCCTTGACACCGGAGGCAAGAGAGAACCAGCTGATCAATCTTGCAGTTGATCTGATTGAACGACGACTTCTGGAGGGGACCGCATCCTCTCAAGAGGTCACGACAATTCTAAAACTCGGCACGACCAAAGCCCGCCTTGAGAATGAGAGGCTGGCAAAGGAAGTGGAACTTGTCCAGGCCAAGACCGAGGCCTATAAATCCGGTGTGAAAATGGATGAACTCTATGAGAAGGCTATGGCCGCCTTTAAGCGGTATAGCGGTCAGGGTGAGGAGGATGAAGAGGATGAGTATTAAGTGCTATTCCGAACTGATTCTCTTGCCTACTTTTGAAGAGCGCTATCGCTATCTCAAACTGGATGGCATTGTCGGGAAAGAAACTTTTGGTTTCGATCGGTATATGAATCAATTCTTTTATCGGTCTCCTGAGTGGAAACATGCACGAGATGTGGTGATTGCAAGAGACTGTGGTTGCGATCTTGGTATTGCCGGTCGCGAGATTTTTCATCGACCGATCATTCACCATATGAACCCAATCAGACCGGAGGATATTCGGGATAGATTGGAGATGATTCTGGACCCGGAGTATCTTATCACTACGATCCATGAAACACATCAAGCTATTCACTATGGCGATGAGAACTTATTGTTTCGCGATCCTGTCGATCGTCGTCCAAATGATACCTGTCCCTGGAAAAAGTAGAAAGGAGGACCCAACATGCGGAATCATGTTGTTGGAGTTGTAACTGGTTGCTTGAGAATGGCTATCTACAAAGAACCGAGAGCGAACTCCAAAGTTATCACCGTTGTTACAGCACTAACTAAAGTTGCAGTTGATGTGGACAAGTCGACTGAAGGGTTTTACAGAGTTTCGACTCCTAAAGGAGCTCAGGGATACTGTATGAAGAAGTTTGTTGCGGTTCGTCAATGAGGAGGCCGCCATGGAGATAACTGAAAGTATTCTGACATCCATTAAAAAGCTGTTAGGTATTGATGAGAACTATCCGCACTTTGATGCGGATATTATTATGCACATCAACAGCGTGTTTTCAATCTTAACGCAAATGGGCGTTGGGCCAGCCAAAGGATTTTCTATTTCTGGAAAAGAGGAGAATTGGGGACAGTTTCTCCCAATGGATCAGAGTGTCTTTTCTATGGTGCGGTCCTATGTCTATCTGAAGGTTCGGTTGTTATTTGATCCACCTATTAACAGTGCTGCTGTTGAAGCTATTAACCGACAGATCAGCGAGTTTGAATGGCGGCTTCATGTGGCTGCCGATCCGGTAGACAATCTCAATGGGAAGGAGGAAATCCAAAATGGGAGAACATGATATTCTTGCTCACTATGGTGTGAAAGGTCAGAAATGGGGTATCCGCCGTTATCAGAACAAGGACGGAAGTCTGACTTCCAAAGGGCAAGCTCGCTACGACCGTGATAAGCGGGAGAATGCGGCAAAGAAGAAAGAAAATCGGATTGATTTGTCTGAACCTGATCCGAAACGCTGGGTAAGAGAAGATCTGGAGCGTTCTAAGAAAACGGTAGATGCTACGGACAACCTTGTCAAAGAGATGAAGAAAATAGAGCAAGCTACCGCGACGAAGCCCATCCCCAAACGCATGGATTTATCTCAGATGAGCGACAAAGAAATGCGGGAACGGATCAATCGGGAACTTCTGGAACGACAGTATAATCAATTATTTGCAGAGACACCTTCTGTTCAAATTTCTAAAGGTCGGGAAGCTCTCCGCACTACATTGGAAGTAGCCGGAAGTGTTTTGGCTCTTACCAGCACTTCGCTTGGCATCGCCTTAGCCATTAAGGAATTGAAACTGAAAGGCTGAGGTGAGTGAATGTTATCCAACACCGCTGTTCCTCGTTACTACGGCGCTTTCCGTGACGCGGTAATTCGGGGTGATATTCCGGTCTGTAAAGAAGTCGCCATGGAGATGTATCGGATCGATCGATTGATCGAGAGTCCGAGTTATTACTATGATGACTTAGCGGTTGAGGGATGGATTGAGTTCTGTGAAGGGGAGCTAACCCTGACCGACGGTTCGGATCTTCACCTTCTTGATAGTTTCAAGCTTTGGGGGGAACAGGTATTTGGATGGTATTACTTTGTAGATCGTTCAGTCTATGTCCCCAACCCTGACGGTCGTGGTGGTCGCTATGTGACCAAACGGATCAAGCAGCGGTTAATCAAAAAGCAATATTTGATTGTAGGCCGAGGTGCAGCGAAGTCATTATATGACTCCTGTATGCAGGCCTATTTTTGTGTTGTGGATGGCGCTACCACCCATCAGATTACCACTGCTCCAACGATGAAACAGGCGGAAGAAATCATTAACCCCATCAAAACTGCGATCACGCGGGCCAGAGGTCCTGTATTTCAATTCATGACAGAGGGATCTATCCAGAACACCACCGGCTCTAAAGCAAACCGCGTAAAGTTGGCCTCGACTAAGAAAGGTATTGAGAATTTCATCTCCGGTTCTTTGATCGAGGTTCGTCCCATGTCGGTGGATAAGCTTCAAGGGCTTCGTTGTAAAGTTGCCACTGTTGACGAGTGGCTATCTTCAGCGGATGCCCGAGAAGATGTAATCGGTGCCATCGAGCAAGGCGCTTCCAAGCTGGACGATTACCTTATCATCGCAACCAGTTCGGAGGGCACTGTGCGAAACGGCGCCGGTGACACAATCAAAATGGAGCTGATGAACATTCTTCAGGGTATCGGCCCTCCGCAAGAGCATGTCTCGATCTGGTGGTACAAGTTGGACTCAGTAGAGGAAGTGGCCTATCCAGACATGTGGCTCAAGGCCAATCCGAACCTTGATAAGACCGTTACTTATGACACTTATCAAATGGATGTTGACCGAGCTGAATCTGCGCCGGCCACTCGAAACGATATGCTGGCTAAGAGGTTCGGTCTCCCCATGGAGGGTTATACCTATTACTTCACTTATGAAGAAACGATCCCTCATCGCCGGAGACGGTTCTGGCAGATGCCTTGCTCTATGGGTGCCGATTTATCGCAGGGAGATGACTTCTGTTCCTTTACATTCCTGTTCCCTCTTCGAGATGGTTCTTTTGGCGTTAAGAGCCGAAACTACATCACTTCGCTGACTCTCAATAAATTGCCGGCAGCTATGCGGGCCAAATACGAGGAGTTTATGGATGAAGGCAGCTTGATCATTATGGAAGGAACGGTCCTTGACATGATGCAGGTCTACGATGATCTGGACGATCACATCGTCAACTGCGGATATGATGTGCGTTGTTTCGGCTATGACCCTTACAATGCAAAAGAATTTGTGGAGCGATGGACAGCCGAAAACGGTCCTTATGGAGTCGAAGTAGTTCGTCAGGGTTCTAAAACGGAGTCCGTTCCTCTTGGCGAATTGAAGAAATTGGCCGGTGAGCGAATGCTGCTCTTTGATGAGACACTGATTACATTTTCAATGGGGAATTGCATCACCATGGAAGACACCAATGGAAACCGTAAGCTTTTGAAGAAACGGTCCGATCAAAAGATCGATGCGGTGGCAGCCATGATGGATGCGTATGTTGCCTACAAGCATAATACCGATGCATTTGAGTAAAGAGGGGGGGGGTACTATGAACCCTTACAACAAGCCATCTCCCCAGGCCTATCTGGTTCACCATGGAATTAAAGGACAGAAATGGGGCGTTAGGCGCTATCAGAATGAAGATGGTTCTTTGACAGTGGCTGGCAAGAAAAGGCAGCAGAGGATTGAGAATGCAGAAAAGCATGCTTTGGCCTCCAGAGCAGTGGGAAGCGCTAAATTAGCAGCGGCCTCTGGAGCCGCCAGCTTGGGTATTGCATTGGTGGGCTCGGCTGCAACAAAAATGCTTGCACAAAAGGGACAAACCCAGGCTGCTCAAACTATCTACGACTTGTCCAAAAGAGCATTCAATGAGACAGTCTTCGCCACACAAATATTTGCAGGCTCGGCTGTGGTTCAAGGCCTGATGACAAGCAAGAATTCCATAAGAGATTATCTGGCTGAAGAGCGCCGCATACGCAAAAGGTAAACGCTATGACTTTTAATCAGAAAACAGAATTACGCCATCATGGGATAAAAGGTCAGAAGTGGGGCGTCCGAAGATTTCAAAATAAGGATGGGTCATTGACTTTTGCCGGAAAGACTCGGTACTACGAAGAGAGTGACAAGAAAATACAGACCAATAAGGATGGTTCAAAGACAATTCCAAAAGGGTTTGTAATGAATCGAGTCGGTAAAGCTTCTAAGGATGTGAACAAGTCGGGGGCTTTATATATGAGTTACGGGAAAGACGATGCGGCTCGATATGTGAAGAGCCTTGGCCCAACGCCCCTTGGAAAACTGTTTGGTACTGCTGGGGAAGCGGTTCAGCATATTTCCGCAAAGAGTAATCTTCGGATGCCTTCTGACAAAGATGTTGCCATAGAAACTGCTAAATTACTGAGAAGCGACAAGAAATTGTTCAACAGTTTCAAGGATTCATTCTACTCCTATGCCGTTTCGACAGATGATATTACAGAAGATACTATCCGAAAGGCTCTTGCTGACCCTGAAGGGAGATCTGGGCAGAAACTGGCATATGGTGTCAGCACCTTCTTAGGAGATCCCAATTACGCCGACGAATCAAAAGTTGTATATAACCACTTCAGACAGAAAGGTTATGATGTTATTCCGGACTTACATGATCGTTTGAGCGGAACATCTAATACTGCGATGATCGTCATCAACCCGGATAAGGTCGAAGTAACATCCTACACAACCATTACCAAGGATGTGTATAGGGCTGGAAGAGATTATGTTAAAAGCCTTGGAAAATTGCCAATCAGCGACCTTATCAAAGATTAACAACATCCAAGTTCGCAGACTCTTGACCGAGTCTGTATTTTTTTTTTTGGTCTAAATTTGATTCACATGGAGTGATTGTTACAAATTTTATCACAGGCAGGAGGTGACCACGATTGTCAAATAGTTTGCAGCATTATGGCGTCCGAGGGATGAAATGGGGTGTGCGCTGTTTTCAAAGAGAAGACGGAAGCTTAACTTCCGCAGGCCGAAAACGCTATGCCGATGATGACGGAGCTGTTGAACGGCGGAAATCAGTTGCTAAGAAAGCTGCTATTGGCACGGCGGCAGTTGTCGGCGTTGTCCTAATGGCCTATCTGGTGAAGAAACACGGCGCCAAGAAGGTGAGCGAGCTTGCGGAGAAGGCCGAGACCGGAAAGTCAATCGCTGATAATTTGGCAAAATCGACGCCTGTTATGTCCACTCCTATCCGCCAGATTCAGGTGCCGAGAGCCCCCATCAGTCGGGCAGAGATCCCAAGGGCAAACATTTCTCCGCCTCCGGCATACGACTTTGAAGCCTTGATGAAGCAGAACGACGCGCTTCTCAAAAAGATGTATGCCGACCTTTTGTCGTGATGGGGGTGATAGATTATGGAAGTAACATTTGGTTCCAGGCTGAAACATGCCTGGAACGCTTTTTTGGGCAATGAGTTTCGCGACTATCAGTATTCGCTGGGACCCAGCTCTTCTTATCGGCCGGACCGTCCGATTTTCAGCCGGGGGAATGAACGGTCGATCATCACCTCTGTTTACAACCGGATCGCGCTGGACGCGGCCTCCATCGCTATTCAGCATGTGCGGCTGGATGATGACGGAAGATTTACAGAAGTCATTTCATCAGATCTGAATAACTGCCTTTCTCTGGAAGCCAATCTGGATCAGACTGGACGGGCCTTTGTTCAGGATGTTGTCATGTCCATGTTGGATGAAGGCTGCGTCGCCATTGTTCCCACTGATACAGATATTGACCCGGAGACCGGATCTTACAAAATCGAGAAGTTAAGAGCCGGAAAGATTCTGGAATGGTACCCCAAGCATGTCAAAGTACGCTGCTACAACGAAGAGCGCGGAGAGAAGCAGGACATTATTCTGCCAAAGACTACGGTGGCCATTGTGGAAAACCCGTTCTTCGCAGTAATGAATGAGCCTAACTCCACTATGCAGCGTCTTGTCCGGAAGTTGAATATTCTGGACGCTATCGATGAGCAAAGCGGTTCTGGAAAACTCAACCTTATTATTCAGCTCCCCTATGTCATTAAGACGGAACAGAGGCGTCAACAGGCGGAAAAACGCCGTAAAGATATCGAAGAACAGTTGGCAGGCTCCAAGTATGGCGTCGCTTACACCGACGGCACAGAGCATGTAGTCCAGCTGAACCGGCCCATCGACAACAACCTGATGTCCCAGATTGAATACCTGACGAGTATGCTTTACAGCCAGTTAGGCATCACTCAGGGCATTTTGGATGGCACTGCCGACGACCGGACTAAGTTGAACTACGACAACCGGACTATCGAACCCATTCTATCTGCCATTGTTGACGAGATGAGGAGGAAGTTCCTCACCAAAACTGCTCGGTCACAGAAGCAGTCGATCCTGTTCTTCCGAGACCCGTTCAGATTGGTGCCCATCAACGACATTGCCGAGATCGCCGACAAGATGACTCGAAACGAGATCATGACCTCCAATGAGATCCGGCAGAAGATTGGCATGAAGCCGTCGAAGGACCCGAAGGCGGACGAGCTCAGAAACAGCAACCTTAGCGCCCCGAAAGGGGAGGGCGATAAGCCACCTACAACACCCGAAGGAGGAAAAGTTCAAAATGAACCCTAAGTATGACTTTAGTGGCTGGGCTACCCGAAACGATCTTGTCTGCGCCGATGGACGGACGATCCGCCATAACGCATTCGAGAATTGTGATGGGAAGACGGTTCCCCTGGTTTGGAACCACCAGCACAACGAACCCACCAACATTCTTGGTCACGCACTTCTGGAGAATCGCAAGGACGGCGTTTATGCCTATTGCACCTTCAATGAGACGGAAAGTGGTAAGGCAGCCAAGCTGTTGGTGCAGCACGGGGACATCGCATCCCTGTCTATCTATGCCAACGGACTGAAGCAGACACCCAACAAGGATGTTATGCACGGCGTTATCCGTGAGGTCAGTCTCGTTGTCGCCGGCGCAAACCCCGGCGCTTTCATTGAATTTGTGGACATGGCTCATGGCGAAGGCGGAGAGCAGGAAGTGGTTCTGTCTGCCTATGAGCCTATCTCGCTCTTCACCCCTTCTGACAAGCCTCCGCTGGTTCATAAGGCCAAGGATGATGAGCCGGAAGACGGAAAGAAGGAAGAGAGTCCCAAGAGCGAAAAGACCATTCAGGATGTGGTTGACGGTATGACCGAGGAGCAGCGGACTGTTCTGTACGCACTGATCGGCGCCACGATGGAAGGGCTTGACGCCAATGGGGATGACGACGATGAAGAAGACCCCGAAGACAAATCCAAAAACAACAAGGGAGGAAACAAGACCATGAAGCACAATGTGTTTGACAATGAGGATACTCGGGATGATGCCCTGAGCCATTCCGACCGAATGGACATCCTCGATCTGGCCAAGAGCAAGAGCGTGGGCAGCCTGCGCACCGCTATGCAGATCTATGCTGAGCAGAATGAACTCAAGCATGGTATCGACAATATCGAGAGCCTGTTCCCTGATTTCAAGGATCTGCGCCCCGGCGCCCCCGAGCGTGTTACCCGTGACCAGGGCTGGGTCACTGTGGTTATGCAGAAGGTTCATAAGAGCCCCATCAGCCGTATCCGTACCCGTCAGATCGACACCCGCAAGGATGATATTCGTGCTCACGGCTATCAGAAGAGCAAGCGCAAGATTGGCTCCGGCAACATGAGTGTTATCACTCGTACCACCGATCCTCAGACCGTTTACCGCACTGACGCCCTGTACCGCGACGACATCATCGATATCACCGATTTCGATGTGGTCGAGTACCAGTATGCCACCATGCGGGAGAATCTGAACGAGGAAGTTGCCACTGCAATCATGATTGGTGACGGCCGTGAGCCCGACGATGAGATGAAGATTTCTGAGGATCATGTTCGCTCTATTTGGAACGACAACGATCTTTACACCATTCACTATGATGTGGACATCGAGAAGGCCCGCGCAGAGCTCCAGGGCAGCAAGACTGATATGAGCTTCGGCGAGAACTACATCTATGCTGAGGCAATCATTGCCGCCGCGCTGTATGCCCGCGAGAAGTATAAGGGCACTGGCACCCCCGACTTCTTCTGCACTCCTCACCTGGTCAATGTGATGCTGCTGGCCCGTGATATGAATGGCCGCCGTATCTATAACTCCAAGACCGATCTGGCTGCGGCTCTGAATGTGGGCAATCTCTACACTGCCGAGCAGTTTGAGGGTAAGGTCCGCATTGACGACGAGGCTCATAAGCATAAGCTGCTGGGCATCTTTGTCAACCTGGCTGACTATACCGTTGGCTCCACCAAGGGCGGTGAGATCACTCGGTTTGATCAGTTTGACATTGACTTCAACCAGCAGAAGTATCTCATTGAGACCCGTATCTCCGGTGCTCTGACTCGGGTGTATTCTGCTATTGCTCTGGAAGAGCCTGCTGATAACATCGGCGGTTAATCGGAGGAATTCAAAATGGCGAAATTTTATGGATCGGTAGGCTATGCTGAAACCGTTCAAACTGCTCCTGGCGTGTATGAAGAGCAAATTGTCGAGTATCCGTACTATGGCGATCTGCTTCGGAATACACGCCAGATTCAGTCTGGGGAGACGCTCAATGATGACATCAATGTCGCGAATGAGATCAGCATAGTCGCCGATCCGTTCGCCAGAGAAAACTTCCATAAGATGCGGTATGTGGTTTTCATGGGGGCAAAGTGGAAGATCTCTAAAGTTGAGGTAGGATACCCCCGCCTAATTCTGACCATCGGAGGGCTGTATCATGAATAAACGCATTGAATTGCAGTCCATCCTCGAACAGATCCTTGGCGCTGGAAATGTATATTTTCAGCCGCCGGAAAATCTGAAGATGGTATATGACTGCATTGTCTATGAGCGAAGTCAAATCACCGTCTTTCATGCTGATAATTCTCCGTATCAGATGCGGGACCGCTATCAGGTGACTGCCATTTACAAGAATCCGGATAGTGAACTTCCTCATCGACTTGCCATGCTTCCTTTATGCACCCATGACCGGCATTTTACATCGGATAATTTACATCATGATGTGTTTACTTTGTACTATTAAAGGAGGAAATTCAAAATGAGTAGACTCGTATGGGACAAGGTTGGCGAGCGTTTCTATGAAACTGGCGTCGACCATGCCGTTCTCTATCCTATCAGCCCCAAGGGCCTTTACGATAAGGGCGTAGCTTGGAATGGTATTACTGCCATCACTGAGAGCCCTTCCGGAGCTGAGCCCAACAACCTGTATGCTGACAATATGAAGTATCTGGTTCTGGTTGGCGCCGAAGATCTCGGCCTCACTATCGAAGCTTATACTTACCCCTATGAGTGGGAAGAGTGTGACGGCTCCGTTGAGATCGCCCCCGGCGTGATCGCTGGTCAGCAGAGCCGGAAGGTCTTCGGTCTGAGCTATCGCACCAAGCTTGGTAACGATGTGGATGGTCAGGATCATGGCTATAAGCTACACCTGATTTATGGCGGTCTGGCCTCCCCCTCTGAGCGTGCTTACCAGACCGTTAATGACTCTCCCGAACCCATCAATCCCAGCTGGGAGATTACCACCACTCCTGTGGCTATTCCCGGCTTTAAGCCTGCGGCTCGCCTGATCATTACCTCCACCAAGGCTGATCCCGCCAAGCTGAAGGCTCTGGAAGACATCCTGTATGGTAGCGATGATACTGAGCCTCGTCTGCCTCTTCCCGATGAAGTCATCAAGCTGCTTCGGGATACTGTATCCGTGACTACTTCTGCTGAGAATGCCGGCACTACTCTGCTGGGTAAGAAGGTGTCCGATCTTCAGAGCAACATTGTTGTGAAGGAGAACGGTATTACTGGTAATCTGAAGAAAGTTACCGGTTATACCGGCTTCAGCAGCAATCCTGCCGAGCAGGAAGGGCATTATCTGGCACTGAAGTTTGATGTGACCCCTGCCGACGCGGTCACCACTGTTGAACTGGTTGGTGGCACCAAGGGCGCTGTGACTCTGGATAAGGACAAGAACATTGTTCTGCTTGTTAAGAGCAACAGCCAGAGTGTCAAGGTGGTTTCTACCAAGGGCGGCAACACCGTCACCAAGACCTACAATCTGACCGGTCTGACTCTGGATTCCTAAACGATGAATTCCAGAGATAAGTATTCTTAACAATCGAACCGCAAAGGCGGAGCTCTCTTCACCGAGGGCTCCGCTTTCTTTTATTTTTGAAAGGAGAAAAATCACAATGCTGAAACTGACAAGGACTTTTACCGACTATAACGGTGCATCCCGCACCGAGGATTTTTACTTCAATCTGACTCAGGCTGAGGTGACTGAGATGGAGCTGTCCGTGGATGGCGGTCTGGTTGAGATGATCAACAGGATCACCGCCGCTCAGGATGGTAAGCAGATCATTGCTCTGTTTAAGGATATTATCCTGCGTGCCTATGGTCAGAAGTCTCCCGATGGCCGCCGGTTCGTTAAGAACCAGGAACTGAGAGATGAGTTTGCTCAGACAGAGGCCTATAGCGATCTGTTCATGGAACTGGCGACTGATGCGAAGGCTGCCGCTGATTTCCTCAACGGCATTATTCCTCAGGTTAAGAAGGAGAATACTTCTTCCAATCCGGCGCCTATGGCAGTTCGCTAAGGATAGAAAGGGAGACTGGGGATGCTGGAAATTGTGATACCTGGAGTGGAGCAGTATGACGAAATAAACAATCGTTTCATCATCACTAAGGCACAGTCCCTTCGACTGGAACATTCTCTGGTCTCCCTTTCAAAATGGGAGGCAAAGTGGCGTAAGCCATACCTGTCCAAAAAGCCGAAGACGACTGAGGAGCAGATTGACTATATTCGGTGTATGACACTGACCCAAAATGTCGACCCGAATGTCTATACCGCAATTCCGCCCAGGATTTTGGAACAGGTAAAAGACTACATCGATGCTCCGATGACTGCCACAACATTTCGCAGTCAAAAGGGCGGACGCTCCAGCAATGAGATCGTGACCGCAGAGATTATCTACTACTGGATGATCCGTAATCAGATTCCGTTTGAGTGCCAGAAATGGCATTTGAACCGATTGATGACATTGATTCGCGTATGCGATCTGAAAAGCGGACCGCAAAAGAAAATGAGCCAAAATGAAATCTTTGCGCAAAATCGCGCTTTGAATGCGGCTCGAAAAAAGAAAACCCATTCGAGAGGATGATCGGTATGTCGGAAGTGTTTATTTGGAACTTCTTAAAGAAGAAAGGCCTCTCGGACTGGGGGACTGCCGGTCTGATGGGCAATCTCTATGCTGAGAGCGGTTTGAAACCAACGAATCTTCAAAATACTTATGAAAAGAAACTTGGACTATCTGATGAGGACTATACCGCACAGGTAGACTCCGGAATCTATCATGACTTTGTCCATGACTGTGCTGGCTATGGGCTTGCGCAGTGGACATTTTGGAGTAGAAAGCAAAATCTACTTGCCTTTGCCCGAAATAAGGGGACAAGCATTGGCGATCTGGAAATGCAGATGAACTTTTTGTGGAAGGAATTGACTACGGGGTATCCTGCTTTGGTCGAAGTTTTGATGTCTGCCACAACGGTTCAGGCGGCTTCTGATGCTGTTCTAACTCAGTTTGAGCGGCCGGCTGACCAGAGCAAGCGAGCCAAAGCCAAACGGGCTTCTTATGGGCAAAAGTATTACGACCAATATGCAGGAAAGGGTGAAACTATGCCTTCTACAAATATTGTGCCGGCAGTGAAGCGATTGCTGGAGACAGCCCGAGCAGAGATTGGTTATGTCGAAAAAGAAACCAATGCCCAGCTCGATAACAAAACGGCAAATGCGGGTGATAATAACTGGAATAAATATGCCCGCGATTTGGATGCTATTGGTATCGTCTATAACGGGCGTAAAAATGGTTATGCTTGGTGTGACATTTTTACAGACTGGTGTTTCATTCGCACATTTGGTCTGGAACAGGGCATGTCCCTGCTCTGCCAAGCCAAATCTGGTCTTGGAGCGGGATGCACTTATTCGGCCAACTATTATAAACAGAAGGGGCAGTTCCATACCAGAAATCCTCAGCCCGGCGATCAGATTTTCTTCACCAAGGATGGTGGGAAGACCATGTATCATACCGGTATTGTGGAGAAGGTTTCTGGCGGACGGGTTTATACCATTGAGGGAAATACCAGTTCTCAGCCCGGTGTGGTGCCAAACGGAGGCTGCGTCAGGGGTAAGAATTATCCGTTGAACGCCAGTTACATTGGCGGATATGGC
>UMBU01021278.1_pt1 | contig 12625 bp, 9 predicted proteins | sample 1964051 | NCBI WGS metagenome assembly UMBU01 (sample SAMEA4835949, study PRJEB28245) | human gut metagenome | biome: gut microbiome; material: fecal sample | place: Denmark | collected 2008
GGAGTTCGATGGAATTTTCAGGATATGATAGCAAAAGCCGGCTATTCCTGTAAGGAAGAATTACTGGCCGCAGTGCTGGAAAGTAAGCTGGTCGTAAGCACATTGAAAGATTGGCAGACATTATAAAATATCAAGAAGTATTTCATTTGCTATCACAAGTGTTAGTGACTGACAATAAGATATCTGTAATAATAATATTACAAAAAAAGGAAAAGATGTAATTGTCAGTAACCACTGTTGCGCAAGGTGTTTTGGTATGACTATGCCAAGATCCCGAGATATACAAGCCAAAATGCGTCACCGAAGGTGATTTTACATGCATTTTGGCTCGTGACTGTGAAGGTACTGAACAGTTACGAAAAACTATGTATAAAGAAGGGAGAAAATCGTATGGGACTTATAAAAGCAGCTATGGGCGCAGCAGGCGGCGTAATGGCAGATCAGTGGAAGGAGTTTTTCTACTGCGACTCCATGGATAAAGATGTAATGGTTAAAAAGGGACAGAAACGTGTTTCAGGAAGATCCTCCAACACAAAAGGCAGCGATAACATTATTACAAACGGAAGTGGAATCGCTGTTGCAGACGGTCAGTGTATGATTATCGTAGAACAGGGTAAAATTGTTGAAGTTTGTGCAGAACCGGGTCAGTTTACCTTTGATTCTTCCACAGAGCCATCTATTTTTACCGGCAGTCTTGGATCAAGTATCGAAGCAACCTTCGCAACCATCGGAAAACGATTCACCTATGGCGGAGATACCGGAAAAGATCAGAGAGTATATTATTTCAATACAAAAGAGCTGATCGATAACAAGTTCGGAACACCGAATCCGATTCCGTTCCGTGTAGTAGATTCCAAGATCGGACTGGATGTGGACGTGGCAGTACGTTGCTCCGGTGTATATTCTTACCGTATCGCGGATCCGCTTCTGTTCTACAGCAACGTATGTGGAAACGTAGAAGACGAATATCGAAGAGAAGAACTGGAAAGTCAGCTGAAAACAGAATTTATCAGTGCACTTCAGCCGGCATTTGGAAAATTATCTGATCTGGAATTACGTCCGAATCAGATCGTCACTCATAATACAGAACTGGAAAATGCCATGAATGAATCTCTGTCCGCCAAGTGGGGACAGCTTCGTGGTCTGCAGGTAGTAAGTATCGCTCTGGGTTCCGTAACTTTACCGGAAGAAGATGCGGAGATGATCAAACAGGCACAGCGTACCGCGATCATGAGAGATCCTACCATGGCAGCAGCTACTATGGTTGGAGCACAGGCAGACGCCATGAAAGCAGCAGCATCCAATGAAGCAGGTGCAATGACAGGGTTTATGGGAATGGGCATGGCCATGAACGCAGGAGGCGGCGGTATGAATCCGCAGAATCTGTTCGCTATGGGTCAGCAGCAGGAAGAAGCCAGACGTCAGGAAGAAGCACAGAAAAAAGCCCAGGAAGAAGAGATCCGCAGACAGGTAGAAGAAAGACTCCGTGCAGAAGCAGCGCAGCAGCAGGCAGCAGCTGCTGCAGCACCAGTAACAACACCTGCAGCAGACACCTGGACCTGCAGCTGTGGAAATGTAGTAAGCGGAAAGTTCTGTCCGGAATGTGGTTCCAAGAAACCGGAACCAAAACCTGTAGAAGGATGGAAATGTGCATGTGGCAATATTGCCACAGGAAAATTCTGTCCGGAATGCGGAGCACCGAAGCCGGCAGAAGAAAAACCAGCAGAACCGAAAGGATGGACCTGTTCTTGCGGAACTGTCAATCAGGGCAAATTCTGTATGAACTGTGGAGCAAAAAAACCGGCGGATGCACCGTTATATCGCTGTGATAAATGTGGATGGAACCCGGAAGATCCGAAAAATCCACCGCGTTTTTGTCCAGAATGCGGAGATCCTTTTAACGAATCTGATATTCAGTAATCCGGAAGGGAGGAAGAGGTATGGGTTTATTTGATAAAAAAGTATGTGATATCTGTGGTGAGAAGATTGGTCTGTTAGGAAACAGAAAACTGGATGACGGCAATCTGTGTAAGGATTGTGCAAAAAAACTGTCTCCCTGGTTTGAGGAGCGTCGCCACAGTACAGTAGAAGATATTAAGAAACAGCTGGCATACAGAGAACAGAACAAAGAGGCAGTTCGTAATTTCCGTGTGACCAGAGATCTGAAAGCAGATAATAATTACCATGTATTTATTGATGATAACCATCAGAAATTTGCGATTGGCACCAAGATGGATGTAGAGACCAATCCGGATATTCTGGATCTTTCTCAGGTTACAAGCTGTCGCATGGATGTGGAACAGGATCGTACAGAAGAACAGTATCGGGATCAGAATGGCGAGATGAGAGATTATGTGCCTCCAAGATACAAATATTCTTACAAATATAAAATGATGATCGGTATCAACAGCCCCTGGTTTGACGATATGGATTTCCAGTTACATAATTTCGATATCGATGCAAATGACCGTGGAAAGATCATGGCAGTAGAGCAGATCGGTAATCAGATCATCGCAGCACTCTCCGGCGGCAATATGGCAGGCAACATGAACACCGGAATGTACGGTCAGCAGCCGGGAATGATGGGAAATACCCCAATGCACGGCAATCAGCAGCCCGGTATGATGAATCAGGGCGCATATGGCCAACAGGGCAATATGAATGCCGGTATGTATGGCCAGCAGGCAGGCATGATGAACCAGGGAGCATACGGCCAGCAGCCGGGCATGATGAACCAGGGAGCATACGACCAGCAGCCGGGCATGATGAACCAGGGAGCATACGGCCAGCAGCCGGGAATGATGAATCAGGGCATGTATGGCCAGCAGCCGGGCATGATGAACCAGGGAATGTACGGCCAGCAGCCAGGAATGATGAATCAGGGCAACTATGATCCGCGAGCAGGTGTTCCAAATCAGGATTACAGCCAGCCTGTACAGGGAAATCCTGCAGCAGCCGGTGGTGCCTGGGTATGCAGCTGTGGCGCATCCAACACAGGAAGATTCTGCGAATTCTGTGGACAGCCAAAACCAAATCAGTAATCTAAGCCGGTTTGTTTGTCCGCATAATATGCGGTCGACATTATACAAAAATATCTGAGCTACTGTCCCCGGAAAACTTTTTCGGGGACAGAGCATAAAAAGGAGGGAGAGGGTGAGCTATGGCAGATATGATGGAGTACAAATGCCCTTCTTGTGGCGGAGCCATGGAGTTTGACAGTATGACTCAGAAAATGAAATGTCCCTACTGTGATACGGAAATGGAAGTAGCCCAGTATCAGCAGATGCAGGAGAAAGCCGAAGGAAATGCCGGTGGCAATCAGGGTGGCGATGCCGGAGAAAACAATGAAAACTGGTCTGATATGGGCAACAATCAATGGATGGAAGGCGAGACAGACGGAATCAGGGTCTATGTCTGTCAGTCCTGTGGAGGAGAGATCGTTGCAGATGCCAATACCGGCGCAACAAGCTGTCCGTTCTGTGGAAACAGGGTTGTCATGAAAGGACAGTTTGCCGGAGATCTGAAACCAGATTATATCATTCCGTTTAAGAAAGATAAAAAAGCGGCAAAGGCAGCTTATTTCAACCATCTGAAAGGGAAAAAATACCTTCCAAAGGTATTTAAAAAAGAAAATCATGTGGATGAGATGAAAGGTGTCTATGTTCCTTTCTGGATCTTTGACGTAGATGCGGAAGGAAGTGTCGCATATAACGGTGAGCGTATCACCAAGTGGAGAAATGGAGACACAGAGTACACAAAAACCGAAATGTATTCCATGCAGCGTGGAGGAAATCTGAGTTTTGCCCGCGTTCCGGCAGACGGATCCAGGAAAATGGATGATACTTTGATGGAATCCATAGAACCTTTTGAATTCCGTGAGGCGGTTCCTTTTCAGGCGGCTTACCTTGCGGGATATATGGCAGATCGATACGATATGGACATGGAAGAACGTATGGAACGTGCCAGGGAGCGAGTGAAAAAAGCTACAGAAGATGCATTTCGAAAGACCCTGCCTCATATGGACCGTGTGACGGTGGCCAGCAGTAATGTAAATGTATGCAATGCCAGATACTGGTATGTACTGTATCCGGTATGGATCCTGAACACTACCTGGAATGGTGAAAAATTTACCTTCGCCATGAATGGACAGAGCGGAAAACTGGTAGGAAACCTGCCGATGGACAAAAAGAAGTTCTGGATCGGCGTATCGGTTCGCGGCGGTATCATCGGACTTGTGATCTATTTGTTACTTTGGATCATTGCACTGATGTAAGAAGGAGGGTGAGAATATGAAGCACAAATTAAAAATTACGATACTCTCCATTTTATTCGGATTGCTCTTCGGCATACCTGTATATGCAGACAGTAATACCTATATCATTGATCAGAGCGATGTGCTGGGGGAATATATTTCGACGCTGAACGAAAAAGCAGAAACAATATCGGAAGAAGCGGGACTTCGCATTACCTGTATGATCACTAACACCACGGAGGGCATGGGAACTCCGGCGGTATCTGAGCAGGTGTACAAGGGACTGTTTGCCGATGATCCGGGCTTTATGCTGATCTACAGTATCGATGATCAGGAATGGTTTATCTACAGCTCAGGAATGGAGTCAGCTCCACTGACGGAGGAACAGGAAAATGAACTCTGGAACGAATTTGCTATCCAGGATTATTATGTGGACTGTGTAGATGCTTATCTGGATGCGGCAGCTGCTATCTGCAGCGTGGATTCTCAGGGAGTGGCAGAACCGGCTGCTACAGACAGCCAGGGCGATGATCAGACGGCAGGTGCCGATACTTCGGAAACTACAGAAGCTTCCGGTTCGAACAATCAGGAAGCCGGCGGCGCGATTCCGCAAGAAAGACAGCTTCCGCTGCTTGTGGATGATGCAGGTCTGCTGACTGAGGAAGAAGCAGATGCTCTGCTGGATAAACTGGAGGAAATCAGTGAAAGACAGGAATGTGAAGTGGCAGTAGTCACCGTGGATTCCCTGGAAGGAAAGACTTCACAGGAATATGCAGACGATTTCTATGATTATAACGGCTACGGATACGGAAAAGACGATGACGGTATCCTGTTGCTGATCAGTATGGAAGACAGAGACTATGCTATCACTACCTATGGTTTTGGTATCACAGCATTTACCGATGCAGGTCTGCAATATGTGGTAAATGATTTCAAACCTGCCTTGAGTGGCGGAAGGTATGGAGATGCCTTCAACGACTTTGCAGACTGCTGTGATAAGTTCCTTACCCAGACCCATACGGGAGAACCATATGATGGGGATAATATGCCAAAAGGGACAGTCCATCCCGTATATATCCCCATCTCCCTTGCAATTGGTTTCCTGATTTCTTTACTGATAGGAAGATCGAAGAGTGCAAAACTGAAAAGTGTACGGAAAAAAGAATCAGCAGCGGATTACCAGGTGGCAGGAAGTATGCGCCTGTATCAGAATTCGGATGTGCTGGTTGCATCCAATGTGACATCCAGAGTGGTATCCAGCTCCAGCGGAAGTTCATCCGGCGGAAGCTCCACACACACAAGCTCTTCCGGAAGAAGCCACGGAGGAACATCCGGAAAGTTCTGATGGATGGAAACAATCGACAGCCAATATGAAAAAGGAAAAAGACGAATCATACATTTTCAGTAGATTCGTCTTTTTTGTGTGTGCAGATTGTGGGAATGATTTTTCAGACACGCTCTAAAGTACGTACATCTGGATAAACATTTGGTGTGTATGATAATACAGGCATTTACCAATGGATCATTGGGAAAGCTGTAAGAGAAAAAAGTAGCAGAGAAATGCACAGAGCGTTTGACAGTAATGCCGGGAAAGGGTAGAATAAAATAATGTGCGGTTGAAAGAATAGTACTTCACAAACATGGAAGAAATGGAGAAAAAATTATGGCATATTATCTCGTAGATTATGAAAATGTAAAAGCTGACGGAATGTACGGGGTGGATCAGCTTGGCAAGAAGGATTGTGTGTGTATTTTCTACAGTGAAAACGCATCCACACTTACCTTCGGTCTTCACGAAAAACTGAATCAGACAAAAGGAAAGATCGTATTACAAAAAGTTGAAGTCGGTGTGAAAAATGCACTGGATTTTCAATTGTCCACATATCTGGGATATCTGATCAGTGAAAATGAAGGTAAAAACGAGACATATTATATTGTGTCTGAGGATAAAGGTCTTGCGATTCTGACAGGTTACTGGGCAGAACGTGGAGAAAATGTGAAGACTGCGTCAGATATTGCAGCAGCAAAGGAAGATCTGGAAGAAGAAAAACCTTCAAAAACAGAAAAAAAAGAAAAGAAAGAAAAACCAGGAAACCCGGAAAAAATGGAAAAATCGGAAAAGGAATCCGGTGAAGAGAGAGAAAAACCTGATCAGCAGAAGAAATTCCATGGAAAAAAACAGCAGAAGAAGGGAAATGCACATCCGGGGCAGACAACAAGACTGCAGGTACACACAAGAAAACAGGAAACAAAATCACAGAATCCGGCGCAGCAGAAACCGGATGTGGAAAACACAGAGATTCCGGTGGCAGAAAAGGTGCTGACAGAAGAGAAACAGGAACAGCAGGTAAAAGAAGTTGCAGTCCGTCAGGAGAATAACGGTGCAGAAATCAGAAAACCGGAACATCGCAAATACAGAAAATACCACAATTACCGGAAGTATCCGCAGAAAAACAGAAAAACACAGGAATCTTCCAAGGTAATCCGTCCAATCCTCTCAGCAGGAGAATAAAAAAAGAAAAGGATAAGTCATATGATAGCGATAATTGAAAAAGTATATCAGTTTTTATGGGGTGACTGGATCGTGCTTCCGCTTCCGGGAGGAAGTTCTTTTCGGTTTTCACTGCTTGTACTGATATTGATTCCGGCAGGAATCTGGTTTACGATCCGGACGAGATTTCTTCCCATCCGTCTGTTTCCGGACATGCTGCATACATTGTTTGAAAAAAAGGGAAAGGCGGAAGGGGAGAGCCATAACAGTACATTGTCGGCATTACAGACACTGATCGTCTCTACCGCTACACGTGTCGGTATGGGAAACCTAGTCGGTGTGGTTGCGGCAATTTCCGCCGGAGGAGCGGGTGCGGTTTTCTGGATGTGGGTGACGGCACTCATCGGCTCGTCCACGGCCTTTGTGGAAGCAACTCTTGCACAGATCTATAAAGAAAAAGACCCGGTATATGGTGGCTACCGTGGTGGACCGGCCTATTATATGCACAGATTCATACAGGAAAAGCGGGGAGGAAAAAAGAAACGTTATGTGGGAATATCTGTTCTCTTTGCAATGTCCGGACTGATCTGCTGGTGTGGAATCAGTCAGGTTATCAGCAATTCCGTAACTTCTGCATTCCATAATGCCTTTCACATTCCGCCAATCTATACCACAGTGGTTCTGGTGGCACTTGCAGCAGTGATCATTTTTCGAAAAACTGCAACGGTAAAAGTGCTGGATGTGCTGGTACCGATTATGGCAGGATGTTATTTTCTGATTACTGTGATTTTGATCTGTATGAATTTTTCTGCCCTTCCGGGGGTGTTTTCCAGAATCTTTGAGGAAGCGTTTGGTATTCGTCAGGCAGTGGCAGGAGGACTTGGCACGGTGGTGATGAATGGTGTGAAACGTGGTCTGTTTTCCAATGAAGCCGGTTCCGGATCAGCACCCTGTGCGGCTGCGGCAGCAGAAAGCGATCAGCCGGTAAAACTTGGCCTGACCCAGGCACTGGGAGTTTTTATCGATACAATTGTAATCTGCAGTTGTACGGCGATGATCATGCTTTTGACGCCGGAAAGTCTGACCGAAGGGGCGGTTGGTATGGAACTTTTACAGGTGGCAATGGGTTACCATCTGGGACAGTTTGGTGTGATTTTCATTGCAGCAACACTCTGGCTGTTCAGTTTCTCTACTTTTCTCGGTATTTTATATTATGCAAGATCAAATATATCATATCTGTTTGGAGATGGAATGCTGCCGCAGAATCTCTATAAAGTACTTGCATTGGTGATGATGTTTATCGGCGGACTGGCAGCATACACGGTGGTGTGGGATCTTGGAGACGTCGGCGTGGGTCTGATGACCGTGTTTAATATTATTATGCTTTATCCGATGTCCGGAATCGCCATGAAGGCACTGAAATCTTATGAAACAGAGAAGAAAAACAGAAAAAAAGGATAAAAAACACAAGATATGGAAATTGTTCCTGAATAAATACAATATCTGCCCCAAATTGTACAAAATTGCATACATGCCTATATTTCATGGATTTGGGATTATTTTCTATTTGTTTTTTGAAAAAAGTGATGTTATACTACACTTGACAAAAAGATAACAATTCAAATACACACAAACACAGGAGGATATGCAATGGCTAAGTTTGAACAGTGGGAAGGCTTCCAGGGTAAAAACTGGGTTAATTCCGTAGATGTACGTGACTTCATTCAGTGCAACTACACACCATATGACGGAGATGAAACTTTCCTGGAGGGACCTACAGAGGCAACAGATAAACTGTGGGGAAAACTGCAGGAGCTGCAGAAAGAAGAACGTGCAAAAGGCGGCGTTCTGGATATGGAAACAGAAGTAGTTTCCGGTATCACAGCATATGGCCCGGGATATATCGATGAAAGCATGAAAGATCTGGAAGCAGTCGTTGGTCTGCAGACAGACAAACCGCTGAAGAGAGCATTCATGCCTTACGGTGGAATCAAGATGGCTGAGAAAGCCTGCACAACACACGGATATACACCGAGTGAGAAACTGCATGAAATCTTCACAAAATATCATAAAACACATAACCAGGGTGTATTCGATATCTATACTGACGAGATGAAAGTTGCCCGTCACAATAAAATCATTACCGGTCTGCCGGATACATACGGCCGTGGACGTATCGTAGGCGATTACCGTCGTGTAGCTCTGTACGGTATCGATTTCCTGCTGGAGAAAAAACACTACGATATGAAACGTTACGAAAGACATGGAATGAAAGGAACTGATTTCCGTCTTCGTGAAGAACTTGCAGATCAGATGAAAGCTCTGAACGAAATGAAAGAAATGGCTGCATCTTACGGATTCGATATTTCCGTACCGGCGAAAAACGCAAAAGAAGCAGCACAGTGGCTGTACTTCGGATATCTGGCAGCAATCAAGACTCAGAACGGAGCAGCAATGAGTGTTGGTCGTGTATCCACATTCCTGGATATCTATATCGAGAGAGACCTGAAAGCAGGCGTTCTGACAGAGAAAGAAGCACAGGAACTGATCGACCATATGGTTATGAAGTTCAGAATGGTAAAATTCGCAAGAATTACTTCCTATACAGAACTGTTCTCCGGTGACCCGGTATGGGCTACTCTGGAAGTTGGTGGTATGGGACAGGACGGACGTTCCATGGTAACAAAGAACGATTACCGTTTCCTGCATACTCTGGAAAACATGGGACCGTCTCCGGAACCGAACCTGACTGTTCTTTATTCTTCCAGACTGCCGGAATCTTTCAAAGATTACGCAGCAAGAATTTCTGTAACAACAAGTTCCATCCAGTACGAAAACGACGATGTTATGCGTCCGGTATGGGGCGATGACTACAGCATCTGCTGCTGTGTATCCGCTACTCAGACCGGTAAAGAGATCCAGTTCTTCGGTGCACGTGCGAACCTGGCAAAATGCTTACTGTACGCAATCAACGGTGGTATCGATGAGAAGACAAAAGTTCAGGTAGGACCTGCTTACAGACCGATCACAGCTGAATATCTGGATTATGACGAAGTAATGGAACATTACGATGTTATGATGGACTGGCTGGCAAAACTGTATGTAGACACTCTGAACATGATTCACTACATGCATGACAAATATTACTACGAAGCAGCAGAGATGGCTCTGATTGATACTGACGTAAGACGTACATTCGCAACCGGTATCGCTGGTTTCTCTCACGTAGTAGACTCTCTGAGCGCAATCAAATACGCAAAAGTAAAAGCAATCCGTGATGAAGACGGTGTGGTAGTAGATTTCGAGACAGAAGGCGAATTCCCAAGATACGGTAACGACGATGACCGTGCAGATGATATCGCAATCTGGCTGCTGAAAACATTCATGCACAAACTGAACAAATGCCACACATACAGAGATTCTGAGCCGACAACATCTATCCTGACTATCACATCCAACGTAGTATATGGTAAAGCTACCGGTACTCTTCCGGATGGTAGAAAACTGGGCGAGCCTCTGGCACCAGGAGCTAACCCATCTTACGGCGCAGAAAAGAGCGGCCTGCTGGCTTCCCTGAACTCTGTAGCAAAACTGCCATACGAACTGGCACTGGATGGTATCTCTAATACACAGACCATCAGCCCGAGTGCACTGGGTCATGACGATGACGAAAGAGTCAACAACCTGGTACACATCCTGGATGGTTACTTCGATCAGGGTGCACATCACCTGAACGTAAACGTATTCGGTACAGAAAAACTGATCGACGCTATGGAACATCCGGAGAAACCGGAATACGCAAACTTCACAATCCGTGTATCCGGATATGCTGTTAAGTTCATCGACCTGACTCGTGAACAGCAGCTGGATGTTATCGCAAGAACCTGCCACAAAACAATGTAATTTGTCTGACAGATTCAGGTGAATAAACAGTAATATAAAATAAAATCGTTTGGCGGTGCAGTGAAAAACTGTATCGCCAAATGTTTTCTATGGTAAAATATAAAAGAAAAAGAAATAATGGAGGAGCTTATGTCAGAAGAAAAGAAAGAACTGACAGGATATATTCATTCACTGGAAAGTTTCGGTTCCGTAGACGGACCGGGAGTACGATATGTGATCTTTGTGTCCGGATGTGCGATGCGCTGCCAGTTTTGCCATAACCCGGATACCTGGGATATGAAAGTTGGAACGCCTTACACCGCAGATGAACTGCTGAAAAAAGCAGTCCGCTACAAAGGATACTGGGGAAAAGAAGGCGGAATCACCGTCTCCGGCGGCGAACCGATGCTGCAGATCGATTTTCTGACAGAACTTTTCCGGAAAGCCAAAGCCCAGGGCATCCACACCACACTGGATACCAGCGGCAACCCTTTTACCAGAGAGGGTGAGCGTTTTGAGAAGATCAGAAAACTTCTGGAAGTGACCGATCTTGTGATGCTGGATATCAAACACATCGATGATGAACAGCATAAGATCCTCACCGGTCAGACCAACCGGAACATTCTGGATATGGCAAGATACCTCGATGAGATCGGAAAACCGATGTGGATCCGACATGTACTGGTACCGGAACGAAGCGACAAAGACGAATATCTGATTCGTCTGGATGCATTTATCCAGTCTCTTCACAATGTACAGAAAGTAGAAGTACTGCCGTATCACACACTGGGCGCGTACAAATGGAAAGAACTCGGTTATGAGTATCCGCTGGAAGGCATCGATCCGCCGACTCAGGAGAGAATCAAAAATGCAAATCAGCTGCTGCATACAGGAGCGCGGGTTTAAAGTGTTTACAGGGCACATTGGAATAGGAAATGTCATGAAAAAAGCAAAGCATTTTTCATGACATTTTTTTCTTTACCCTTTCTGCATTTTCATGTATACTGTTTATGATAGGTGAATTATGTCCAATATTGTAAACATCAAGAATAAAGAGGTGATTGAAATACATGATTAAAATAAAAGAATACGTGATGGCAGAAAGCCTGGAGCAGGCGTATGAATTGAATCAGAAGAAGAGAAACTGTATCATTGGAGGCATGCTGTGGCTGAAGATGGGAAGCCGGATGGTTCCGACAGCCATCGATCTGTCCAATCTGGGACTGAATACCATCGAGGAAAATGAGGAAGAATTTTCCATTGGTTGTATGACAACTCTGCGGCAGCTGGAGCAGCACGAGGGACTGAATAGCTACACAAACGGTGCAGTCAGTGAGAGTGTAAGAAGTATAGTCGGTGTACAGTTCCGGAATCTGGCAACCGTTGGCGGAAGTATTTTCGGAAGATTTGGCTTCTCGGATGTACTGACCTGTTTTCTGGCACTGGATACCTGGGTGGAACTGTACAAAGGCGGCTGCATCCCACTTGCCGAATTTGCCAGGCAGAAACCGGACCGGGATATTCTGGTGCGCCTGATTGTGAAAAAACATGAGGATAAAAGTGTCTATCTGTCTCACAGAAATTCAAAAACAGATTTTCCGGTACTGACCTGTGCTATTTCGTTACGTGATGGACAGGTCTATACGGCAGTCGGTGCCCGTCCGTCGAGAGCAGTCTGTCTGTGTGTGTCAGAGGCTGACTGGAAGAAAAAGGGCAGTGAAGCACTGGCCGGAGAACTGGCTGCGCAGTTTCCGACAGAAGGTAATATGCGTGCGGGAAAAGAATTCCGAAGCCATCTGGCAGAAGTTCTGATCGGCAGAGGGCTCAAACAGATAGAAAAGATGCAGGAGGTATAACGGTATGAAGATCCAGATGACGTTAAATGGTAAAAAAATCACAGAAGAGATTCAGCCGGGGATGCTCCTGCTGGATTTTGTGCGTGCCCATGGGTGTAAAAGTGTGAAAAGAGGATGTGAGACGGCAAACTGCGGGTTGTGTAC
>UMBU01049378.1_pt1 | contig 12451 bp, 16 predicted proteins | sample 1964051 | NCBI WGS metagenome assembly UMBU01 (sample SAMEA4835949, study PRJEB28245) | human gut metagenome | biome: gut microbiome; material: fecal sample | place: Denmark | collected 2008
ACTAGGCCCCTGCCGGCGGCGCTGCGCGTTTTCACCAACGCCGGGCCCAACATCGCCTGCGCGTTTCTGGCGGCCTGCCTGCTGATGCTGGGCCATCGCTTGCTCTGCCGCCGTTCCCCTTCTTCCGCCGTCCTTTGCGCCGTGCTGGGCGGGGTGTTTGTCTTGGGCGTTTTGAGCGAGCTGTTCTATTGGCTGGTGCTGGGCCATGGCTTTGATGCTGCCGACCTGTTTGCCACGCTCTGCGCGCTGGCGCTGGAGTGGCTGGTGCTGCGCCGTTTGGCGTAGGTGCGGGGAGAAGTGAGGAGCCTAGGACGAGGGATAGAGCAGGAAGGCAGGGCAGGAAACCTAGGACAGGCTGAGAGCAGAGGCAATAAACGGTGCTCGTTTAAGCTACAGAGCATAGAGGGACGGTTTGTACTTTTGTGAGACAAAAGTACCAAAAACGTGGGGGCTTCCGAAATGCCCCCACACCCCTCAACGTCCGAAGGGAGTGCCCTTCGTAAACCCCGAGCTAAGCAGGGGAACAGGTTTCTAGCGCATCGCCTGCCAAGCACCGCTCGCCGACGAACCCCGGCTCGCTGCTGTGCAAGGTTCTTGGCCTACGCACCTGCTATAACAAGCCCGGCGCGGTATAGGGCCGGGCGGTCCAAGCAGCATAATCCTGCCAGAAACGTAAAACCCTTTCCACCTCGGGGGAGTCCGAGGGGCACACCCCGCGGGCAGGAGGGGGTGAAGGGGGACACTTGCCTGTCCCCCTCGCCTTTTTCGCTTCCTTTTGGCAAAAAAAGGAAGGATCTTCGTTCCTCTATGCACTGTAGATTGAATCAATGCCGTACCCCGCCTCTGCTCTTGCCCTATCCTAGCTTCTTTCTTCCGCTCTTCTCCGTCAAACAAAAAAAGAGCCCGCAGGCTCTTTTCCGATGCTCGTATGGACAGCCGCCTTATCCCAGGCCGATCTTGGCGGCCACCAGCCCCAGCATCAGCAGCGCCGCCCATTGAAATACCGCGTCCATCACGCGCTCCAGCCGGCGCTGCGGCTTTTTTTCCAACGCCTTCAATCGAGCGTCCAGATCCTCCATGCGCTGCGCCATGCCCTCGATCACGCTGGTCTGCTGCGCGGCCAAGCGGCTTAAAGCATCCAGCTGTTCGCCATGGCTTTTCAGGCGCTGCCTATCCTCCAAAAATGCCTGGTCTATGTGCTCGTGCTTTAGTTCGCAAATCTCTGTGGAAACCGTCTGCATGCGTTTTCCTCCCTTCCCCTGCCGTATAAAACGGCGTTTTCACGCCCACACTACGCATAAGACGGCTTTGCCGCCAAACACGAAAGGAGGACGTTTCCATGGCCAAAGACACCAAAAAGCTGGATATTCTGCCGGACAGCGCCTATGTCCTCGGCGATCTGAGCCCCGAAGAGCTCAAAGATCGCGTGGACAACGAAAAGAACCTGTCTCATTACAAGACGGACCGGATCACCAACCCGGATACCCGGAAATAACCGGCCAGGGCCGGGCGCTTAGCAAAACGCTAAGCGCCTTTTTCTTTAGCCTCGCAATAGGCTGTCGATGTTGCTTTGGCTCTGTCTTTCGGTATTTTTGATGGTGTTTATCGTGCCGGATACCCCGCTGCCCGCCTGGGTGCCGGCCGCCTGGCTGTATGTCTTGCCGCGTTTGCCGCCGCCTCTTTTTCTGCGCGCGGATGCCGCGGCGCGTTCCCTTTCAGCCTGCTCGGCCGCCGCCTTTTGCAGCAAAAGATTCTGCCGCTCCAGGTTGTAATCCGCTTCCAGCTCGGATAGCGCCGCCTGCCGCTCGCGTTCCACCTCCATCAAGCCCAGGGTGTACGCCGTTTCGGCCTGGCTGACCTGGCTCTGGTTTTGCTGCCTTGCCGCTTCGCGCTGGGCCGTCGCGTTTCTCAGCGCGCTGCGGTAGGTATCGTACGCTGCGCCCTGCCAATATTCGCTAAGCCCCCCGCCATAGCCGCGCTCCGCCTTGGCGCCAAAGGGGTTGCGGTCTATCAGCATGGTGCGCCATGCGTCCGCCCCGGTGTCCGTCTGGGCCTGCTCTGCCTGGGCCTCTGCGGCGGCAGCCTTGTCCTTGGCCTGCTGCAAGGCCAGCTGCAGCTTTATCCGCTTTGCCTGGGCCTCGGCCTCGGCACGGTTTTTCTGCGCCTGCCACTGCGCCTCCAGGCTGGAAAGCATTTGGTCATACTGCTGTGCTGCCATTGTTTTGCCCCCTTTCTATACGCCCGTGGTATCCGCCTGGGCCTTGTACGCCTTTTTCAACAGCGCCAGGCGCGCCTTGGCATAAGCGTCCATCTGCTTTTCCATCGCCTTGGCCGTTTGGGCGTTCTGCTCGGCCTTATGCTGCGCTGCCGATGCCAGGCCGCTGCTTTCCGCAGCCTGGATGGCGGTCTCGGCCGCCTGCTCGGTATCGCGAACAAAGGCACGGTCCGCGCCAAAGGTATTGTAGGCCGCTGTCTGTGCATACTGCGTCTGCTCCGCCGAGCGCTGGGCCTGCAAGCCCAAAGGGTTTTGCGACAACAGCATGTCGTGATAGGCGCTTTCCGCCTGCTGGGCCGCACGCTGGGCCGCATCCAGCCGTTGCTGCGCCGCACGCTGTTCAATTTCGCGCGCCAGCGCGGCATACAGCCTGTCCATCTCCGTTTGCTGCGCCAAAAGGGCGGCTTGGGCGGCCTCATACGCCTCCGTCTGCCCCTTCAACGCCGTTTGATAGCTGTTCATTGCGCGCCTCCTTACAATACCTTAAAGATATAGTTGGCCACGATGTAGGGCTGTAGGTTGTTGTGCGGGCTGTCCTGCCCAAAGGCCAGGTTGATCATCCCATAGCTGCTAGACCCGCTGTTGGCAGAGCCGCCGTCCCGGTATTTTCCCGATATTTTTTCCCCGGAAAATACACCGCCTACATCCGCTACGTTCGTGCCGGTATAGATGCTGTGCATTTCAATATTCCCGCTGATGCTCGGCAGCTCGCTTGCCGTCAGCTGCACGGTCTGCGCCCCGCCTGTGCGGTACAGCGCATTGAACGCCGCCGTGCCCGTGTCCTTGCCTACGATCACGCGCCCCTTTACATCCGGCAGCGTCGTGCCGCCAAAAAACGCGATGGCCGCGTCATGCGTCCCCGGCGTCAGCGTTCCGCCGGCCAGCATCCATTTGTCGCTGGGCAGCGTATCGCTCCACCATACCAGCCCCATGCCCACCGGGCACAGATCCAGCAGCCCGCCGGCCAGCTTGGCTGTTGTCACGGCCCCGTCCGCCAGCTTGGCCGTTGTCACAGCCCCATCCGCCAGCTCGTTTTTTGTCAGCGTGCCGCTGGCGATCTTTATACTCTCAATGCTGCGGTCCGGGATCTGCCCCATCTGCGCCTGCTTGATCTGCTCATATAAATAGTTCAGCTTGGCCTGCACATTGCGGCTGTTTTCCGGGTGCGGGTCGCCGTCGCCAAGATACGTAGCGCCGATGCTTTCCGCCGCCGTCACAGCCTCCATCTCCGGCACCAGGGTCTCCGTCAGATACTGCTTGATGTCCGCCCCTGCGCCGTCAAACGCAGCCTTTAGCTGCTGGGCCGAAAGCTGCGGCCTATCCGCCAGCTTTTGGATGTTTTCCACATCCGTTGTCAGTTTTGTAAACGCCATGGTCTCCTCCTATCTGTAATAGCCTGCCAAAAACGCCTCCATGGTGATGGCGTACAGGCCGCCGGGGCGCCCCGCTTCGTCTCCGTAAAACATCAGCTGCTTTTTCACCCAGCGCTTTTGCTTGCTCTGGAACGACACCAGCGACTTTTCCTCTGTGGCAAAGCTCAAATCGGCAAAGTTTAGATCGGTAAAATCGAAATACCCGCCATCCACCCGCACAAATTCCTTCCACGGCGCGCGGTTGGTGCGCACCTTGCCCTTCACCTGCCCGTGGCTCATGCTCTTCAATTCCAGCACGCCGCCGCGCTTGTTGTCGCGTTTTACGCGGTTGGGCTGGCCCAGGGCGTCAAACGGCGTGGTCCAGCACCAAAAGATGGGCCGCCCGTCGTCGGTGTACGCCTCGGCGGACAATTCCCCGCTGTCGTCCTTGATCCTGTCGGTGTTAAAGGTGAGTATCACTCCGTTGTCCGTGCCGATATACAGCTGGTCCTTATACGCCAGCACGCTGACTGCCGGGCGGAACGCGCCGCTGCCGTCATACACGCCGATGTTGTCCCAAAAATACCATTCATACTCGGTATGCCCCGTGGCGGCCTGCACATAGGTCTGCCGGCTGTCCGCCAGGTACATCCGCCCGTCTACCAGGCAGATCAAATACCCCCGCCAAGCACAAAGCTGGGCGTTTGCCAGCCCCTTTTCGTTGACCAGCCGCCCATCCACCAGCGAAGAGCGGTGCTCTATGCTGCGCTCCGAGGCAATGCTCAGCTTGCCAATGGCCTTTAGCCCCATCGTCGTTAAAAACACCGGGTCGTCCAGAAAATTCAAACACATCCGCCTGCCTGCGGCCCCCAGGCCGGAAAGCCCCTGGTCCGCCGGGTAGCTTTTGGGGCTCAGCTCTATGTTTGTTTCCACCGGCTGGTGCAAAAATACCGTGGCCTCCTGCTGGCTTTCCTCCTTGATGGCGGCCAGCTGGCTGCCGATGCGCATGAACCCCACCACCGCCGTCGGCTCCTTGCCGTCCGTCTCGTAGGTGATCTCGCCAAAGTACGTGGGGTCGTTGCGCTGGGAAAAATACACCACATTGGGCGTTTCCGGGTTGCCGGCGCAAAACAGGCGGTTGTCAAACACCGCCATCACGCGGCAGGTTTCAATGCGCGCCGCATAGCCGTCGGTGTGCTTTTTTGCCTCGATCAAAACGGTGTCCTGCCCTGGGGTCTGCGGTGCGGGGGGCACGTTTGTAAACGTCACCTTGCCCTCTTCAGCGTCCACTGTGTACTCGTCCGCGCTCAGCGTGCGGCCGTCCACCTCCACGCGCACCACCTCGTCAATGTCCGTCATGGATAGGTAATAGTCCTGGCTCTTCCCGTCGGACAAAAACGTGTTGATAAACGCATCCTGCAATAGGTTTCTCTGCTGATACTGCGTACCGCCGCCCAGCGGATCGCGGCCGATATACGTCGTGGGCGTCAGCGCCAGGCTCTTTACCTCCTGCACCGTTTCGCCGTCAAAGCAAAGGTAATGTGCGCCGTCCAGAATGTATACCTTGCCGTCAAACACCATCATCGCGCTGTCCTGGCAGCAAAGGCCGGTATACAGCGCCGATAGCCCGGGGTTCTGTCCGGTTTCGTCCAGCGTGTCCGCCTTTTGCGGGTAGCTCTCCCAAAGATACAGCGTATCCCCCACATGAAACAGCGGCTGTATCTTGGTCACGGTCTTGGTCCTGTTTTCAAAAAACAGCTGTCCGTATACCGTGTTGTCCTCCTTTTCAGGAAAAACCACCTGCCGCCGGAACCCCGGCCGCGTTTCCACACACTGCCCCAGCTCCACGCTGTAGTTTTTGTACATGTTGAGGCTGTTGGGGCTGCGCTGCAGCGCCACCTGCGCCTCGTCCGAGGAAAAATCCACGCCCTTTAGGCGCTGGTAGGTGCGCACCCGCGCGCTTTTCGTGCGCCTGGCCGGAATGTCATAGCTTAGAAAGTTCGCCATCATAGCCCCCTTTGCTCCGGCGTAGAGATCACCAGCCGCCCCGCGCTCATCCTCGGGTCCAAATTGGCCAAAAGCCCCATATACTTGGCCTCAAACGAGGCATAGTCCGCCGATGGGTCGGCCTTCAATAGGTCCGCCGCCACCGTATACGGCAACACCTGGGCCGTGTCCCTGTCCAGCTCCAGCGCCGTGTCGTCCGGCGTATCGTCGGTGATCTCCGGCGGGTAGGCATAGTATTGCAAGATCATCGTTCCGTGCCCGGCCTGCGTTTCCAGCGTATCGCCATAGATCTCTGCCCAGGCCTCCTGCCCGGTATCGGCCATCGTCACCCGCCTTAGCTGGTAAAAATCCTTTGGCAGGGCAAACGTCAGCATCCCCGTCTCCGGGTCCACCGTGCCCTGGCTTTCCAAAAGCACGCAGCGCCGCTCCTTTTTCTTGATCTGGCAAAGCTGCACCTGCGCCAGCTCCACCAGGCAGTTCAGCTTAGAAAGCGTTTCCTCGTCGTCTGTCGGCGGGCTGTCCGGCGTGTATTGGTCGATCAGCATCATCGCCGCCGATTTGGCCTGTCCCAGCGTCATGTGTTTCCCCTCCTTTTCCTTGCGTTTTGGGCCGTTCGGGGGGGCTTGCCCCCCTGGCCCTTGGCCCAGTTATGCGTAGGCCGTTACTTCCAGCACCACCAGCTCGCCGGGGCGCACCACCTTGGTGCCGTAGGTGTTCAGGCCCTTGACGGCGTCTGCAAACAGATCCTCCGGCGAATAGGCTTTCACCTCGTTGATCTGGCTGGCATGCGCCACCGCGCGCCGCGTCATCACATAGATGTGCTCTTTCGTGCTCTCGGTGTGGATGTTGTTGGAAAGATACAGCGAAATGCCGCTGGTCTTGCCCACAAAGCCGTTGGTCGCGGTCTTGGTGTTGTCCGTCTCCAGGTTTTCCACCTCAATCTCCACCCGTTCCAAAAAGTCCGGGCTTACCACCGCCACAATCTCGCTGTTTTTCTTCACGCCGTTTTTATACAGCATGGTCTTTGCCTTTTGCAGATAGCGGCGGGCGCTGGTATCGCCAGTGGCCGTCACGCTGGCGGCCGCGATCTTGTTTTCGCTCTTCACGCCGGCGGAAATGCAGGTTGCAATGTCGCTATCCTCCTGCACGGCCAGTGCCTCGCTGGCCTCCTGCAAAATGTATTCCATAATATCGCCCGCAGCCTGGCGGCGGTCCACATCGTCCACCAGCACGTTGAAATACTTGGCCTTGTCGATCACCAGCGGAATGGAGGTATCTGCCAACGTTTCCGGCGCCTCGATGGCTGTGCCGTCATAATCCCCGATGGTGGGCGCGCCGATGCCCAAGATATGCACCGTATCGCCCTTTTTCTTTAGTTCGCCTTCCCACTGGCGGTTGCAAAGCTTTGCCAGCACCAGCATCTTTTCGTTTTCGCGCTGGATCTTCTCCGCCCATAGCTCCGGAATAAATTTGGTATATGCCATAATGCTTTCTCTCCTTTTGTTCTGTGCCGGCCGCTATCTCCAAAAGCGGCGGCTCTTTTCGATTTCGTCGTAGTGTGCTCTTACTTGCTTTCTTGTCATGTGCCGTACCTGTTCCTGGCTAAAATACGGCGCGCCCGCGGGCCCCTGCCCCTGTACCGAGCCGGTGGAGGCCGGCTTTGCCTTGTGCCCCCGGGTGCGGGCGTATTGCTCGTAAACCTTTAGCAGCGGCACGTCGCTGCGCATCATCTCCGCAAAGGCGATAAAGTCCTTGTCTTTTACGATGCTCTCCCCGTCCACGCCGCGCTTGGTCAGTTCCTCGGCACAGGCCTTCAGCGAAGCGTGGTTGAATAGCCAAAACAGCGTTTCGTCCTCACGGGCTGTCAGGGGCTCCTCTTTGAGCAAAAGCCGTTCGATGCCCCTTTGCACCGCCTCGTCACCCTCCTGGATGGCCTTGTCCGCCATCGCGCGCCCCAGCATGCGCTGCTGTTCAGCGTCCAAAAGGTCGGCCGGGTCTGCCTCCGTGCTTTGTTCTGCCGCTGCCGTGCCGCCCTCCTGCCCGGTTTCGCCGCCCGGCGCTGTGGCGCGCTGTGCGTTTTCGCGTTCCGTCTGCTGATCTGTGCCGTCCGCGCCGCCTTCTGGCAGCGTGCCCGCCTGCTGCTCTCTTTGCGCCTGCCGCCGTCCGCGCTCGCGCTCCTTTTTCGCTACGCGGTCCAGCTCCCTTTGCAGCTCGTCCTGGCTATACAGCGGTTCCTCCTCGGGCCCTTTGTTTTGTGCCCTGCCATCCTCTCTGCCCCGGGGATGGGTGCCGCCATGGGCTCCGTACCCCCTCGGCCCGGCGGCCTCTTTGGCCGCATCCGTCCCTTTGTCTCCGCCAAGGGCCGCCTGGTCTTGGCTTGCGCCGGGCGCGCTGTCCGCCTGTGTCCAGTTCTGTTCTGTCTTTTCTTGCATCATGATGCTCCTCCTTGCCCTGTCGGGCCCGTTTTACCCCCGTCGGGGGGGCGGGCAGTGCCCGCTTCCTTGTCCGGCTCCTCTTCCGTGCCTAGCCATGCTTTCTGCCCCGGGGAAGCATTTTCATCCATACTTTCTTTTGCTTCCGCCTAGTAGGCGCCGCCTCGTCCGGCCCCTCTCCCGTGCCTTGCACTCTGCACAGCCCCGGGGCCTTATTTCGCTTTCGTCCCGCCTAAACCTTCGCCTAGTAGGCGCTTCCTCGTCCGGCTCCTCTTCTGTGCCTAGCCATGCTTTCTGCCCCGGGGAAGCATTTTCATCCATACTTTCTTTTGCTTCCGCCTAGTAGGCGCCGCCTCGTCCGGCTCCTCTTCCGTGCCTATCCATGCTTTCTGCCCCGGGGCCTTATTTCGCTTTCGTCCTGCCCAAACCTTCGCCTAGTAGGCGCCGCCTCGTCCGGCTCCTCTTCTGTGCCTAGCCATGCTTTCTGCCCCGGGGAAGCATTTTCATCCATACTTTCTTTTGCTTCCGCCTAGTAGGCGCCGCCGGCTATGCGTCCTTCGTGCGCGCTTTTTGCATTTGTGTTCGCGCTCTGGCCGCCGCTGTTTGCTGTGCCGTCATCCTCTGTGTTGCGCCGCATTTGGGGCAGCGGTACAGGTTCGTCTCCCCTTCTCTGCGCACCCGTTCCATTTCCACCAGCTGGCAATGCCTGCATATCATAGCCTGTCCTCCGTTCCGGATAGGGCCGGCTGCGCTGCCATCGCCCGCTTTTGCAAGATCTCGGTCAGCTTGCCCTTGGGGGCCGCGCTGTCCGCCGGCAGCGCCTCTACATATTCCTCAAATGTAATCCAGCCGTTGGCCAGGCAGTTTTCCAGGCTCTGCTCCACGGCGTATTTGCTGTATGCGTCGCTGGGCGAAACATCCACGTTCACATGCACCTTCAGCCTTTGCATCGCCTCATACGGGATGATCTCCACCGCCTGTACCTCGCGCCCCATCGCGTCCGTCACAGTCACCAGCACCGCCTTGCCCTCCGGGCTGTACGCCGCCCACATATCAAACCAAACGCGCCCGATGTCCTCTACAAACTGCCGGTATGCCGCGATTTGCCGGCTCAGCGGGGCCGCCGCTGCGTCGCGTACCGCCAAAATGGCCTTGCCGCTGGCGTTTTCCGGGTTGATGTCGCCCAGTGCTGCTTCGCTGGCGCCCGCCAGGTTGCGCGTCACTTCCCGCAGCTCTTCTGTCAGCGTGTAGGCATCCGGCGATGTGCTGGCCGGGCTCAAATACCGCACATAGTTCTGCACATCCTGCGCGTTCATGTCGTTCACCCCAATGGATGCGCCCGTTTTATACAGCGCTTCCGGGTCGCCGATGGCGTCCGTGCGGTAGATCATCTTGGGGTATGCGCTCTGCATCACCGCCACCGCGCGCCTGGCCAGGTTTTTGTTTTCCTCGATCTGGTTATCGATCAAAAAGCGCACCTCGCCGTATCCGCGGCAGCAGCCCTTGATGGGCTCCCAAGCCATGTGCGCCATCGGGTACATCGCGTGCCCCTGGTCGCGTTCAGGCTGTATCTCCACATACCGCGTGCTTTTGCGGGAAACCACGCAGCGCCGCCCGTCCTTGTGCGTCTTTCTGGAAAGCTCCAGCACCACCATGCACTTGCCGCCGTCCTCGTCGGTTTCCACCTCGGTCTTGGCGCTGTCGCCGGCCTGGGTGGCCGTGTCGCTGTCCGGTACGATCTGGCGCAGCAGGTCCTCCGGCACGCCGTTTTGCTTGGCCTCGCGCCGCACCTGCTCCACCGTCTGGCGAAATGCAATCAGAATATACGGCTGCTTTTGCAGGTCGCGTTCGTTCTCGTTGCCGAAATACACGTTGGTGGTGTCCACCTGTTCACACACCACCTCGCCGTCCTTTTCGTAAAAGTACAAAAATGCGTCGCCGGCAATGGCGGCCTCCAGCACACAGTCCCACAGCATGGTGTCCATCTTGTTTTTTTCCCACATCCGGGAGGCGTGCCCGTTCAGCTTCTGGCAGATCTTCTCCGCCGCCTGCAAAAATAGCTGTGCGCCCTCCTGGTTTTCCTGCCCTGCCAGCATGGAAAATGCGTTGGGTTCATAGTGTAGGCTCATGGTGTTCTGCGCCACGGTGGATACCTTGTACAGCACCGTAGGCTTAATAAAGTTAAATCGTACCGGCGAAATGCTTCCCAAATACGCGCCGCGCCATTGGTCTCCTGCAAAATACCGGTGGTTTTTGTCGGTTTGGGCGTATAGGTTGTTGCGTTCGTGGTACGATACTCCGCGTTCGTACCGCTGCCATGTCTCCGTCGTAGCGTCGCTCTCGGTACGCTTTCCCGTTCCGTTCCGTGTAAACATCTGTCCCTCCTCCCGCCCAGTGGGCGGTTCCTTTTCCGGCCTGTCTTTCGCGCTTTGCTCTGCCCTCTGCCCCGGGGATCGGCCGCTGTCCTCGGCCTTCTATCCCTTTGCCGAGTGGGCGGTTCCTTTTCCGGCCTGTCTTTCGCGCTTTGCTCTGCCCCCTGCCCCGGGGCTTGGCCGCTGTCCTCGGCCTGTTTCTATTTGCCCAGTGGGCGGTTCCTTTTCCGGCCTGTCTTTCGTGTTTTGCTCTGCCCCCTGCTCCGGGGGTTGGCCGCTGTCCTCGGCCTGTTTCTATTTGCCTGATTCTCCGCGCTCTGCCTTTTCCCTTCGCAGGGGCATGCTTTTTCTATTTTGCTCTCCGCCGCAATGCGTTTCTACGCCTTGTTCCCGGCTATCGGCCGCTTTCATTCCTCCCAAATTTCATGCCTGTCCTCCACCTCTGTCTGCTGCCGGTTCGTGCCATAGGCCGTCAGGTTATCCAACGCCGTGCACAGCGGCTTTTCCTTCGCTTTGTCCGCGCCGGCCGCCCCCGGCCCTGCGCTTTGTCCTTCCTTTCGTTCCGGGGCAAAGCGTGCTCCGGTCTCCCGCCTGTTCCGCCTGGCCGTTCCCTGGGCCAGCCCCGCTGCCCACGCCGATGCAAACAGCGCCAGCAGCACCGCGAAAAACAGCAGCGCATCGCTCCAATCCATGCCGCCATCTCCTCCTTGTCCGTCTGTTCGTCTGTATTGTAGAGGAGGGAAAAGTATCATGGGGTATCCGCTTTTCATGGCAATAAACGCCCCGTTTGCCGGTGGCTGTGCCGCCGGAACCGTCTTGTGAAACATAGCAAAAAGTGATACAATGCAGGAAAATCCCATTTTGAATTGGAGGCATTTCCCATGGCAACCTATTCCGTTTCCTGCGTCGGCGCCAAGCTCACGCTGGATACCGATCAGCAAACCGTCACCATCCAGCGCGATCCCAACGTCCTCATGGCCCTGCCGGCCGAAACCGTTTTGCCCGTATCCACCCTGGAAAAGGCGGAGCATACGTTTCAGGATTTCGGCTATGGCCATGGCACCGGTATGATCAAGTTTCTCTATCCGGGATGCCCTGCCGGCGGCGATATCCTGCTGGGGCATACCACGCATGAAAATATCGTGCAATACAAAGGCCGCGCAGCAAACGACGCCAAAGCGTTTTTGGATGCGCTCAACGCCCTGCTCTAAGCCGCTCGGCAAAAGCAATCCTTCTATTTGTCCATCAAAAAAAGAGCCGTGTGGCTCTTTTCTTTTTTCCATCAGGCAGGCCGCCTTCTACCGGCAGCTTTCCTCTTCGTCGCAGCGAAATACCTCCAGCCCCAGCCGAAGCCCTAATGTCAGCCCTGCCGCAAAGTTCTGTTCCTGTGCCAGCCCCCGCTCCATGTCTTTTTCGTCGATCAAGTGCAGCAAAAGGCAGCGCTTCTCTTTTGTCAGCGTCTGCAAAAGCTGTTCATGCAGCCGCTCCGCCTCCGGCGTTTCCCCCTGCTCCTTGCCAAATATCGTCGACAGCCTTTCTACTACCATACCGCTCCCTCCTTGTTTGACACGATTTGTATCATCTAAAAATATTTTGACACAATTTGTGTCAAAAGTCAGTGTTTTCTTCTGTGTCATATATAATATTCATCAGGAGATGATGGCATGGCAAAAATATATAAAAGAATACGGGAGTTACGCGATAGCAACAACTACACACAAGAGCAGGTTGCTGCCGCTTTATCGATTAGCCGCGGTGCATATAGCAATTACGAAAACGGAATTCGTACAATCCCGGTTGAGCATCTCTTGACACTTTCCAATTTATATGGGGTCAGCGTTGATTATATCCTTGAGAAAACGGAGAATCCGCTGCCCTACTCGCAGTAAGCATCGGCTTTATGTGCCTTTTGTAAGGCAAAACGCGGGGGGCTTCCGAAAGGCCCCCTCCACGTTCGAAGGGGGGGCCCTTCGGCGGGCAGTGCCCGCTCCCTTGTCCGGCCCAAGAGGCCTG
>UMBU01003212.1_pt1 | contig 12260 bp, 9 predicted proteins | sample 1964051 | NCBI WGS metagenome assembly UMBU01 (sample SAMEA4835949, study PRJEB28245) | human gut metagenome | biome: gut microbiome; material: fecal sample | place: Denmark | collected 2008
GCTGGTTTATCAATCAATTACGCAACAAAGATAATAAATCTTATTTTATATCACAATATGGTACGGTATTAGCAGATTACTTATAGTAAAGAGATGTATTAAAAACATTGATTGCAACATTAACAGATTGATTTATACAGATATACCATATTCTAAAGCTAAGGAATGATTCTTAAATATCTTTCTCTTTTGAAAAAAGGCATATCATTTTGAAAAGAGTAGTAACCAATAAATAACCAGATAACAATGAAAGTTTGTAAATTCGAGAAAATTAAAGATGAGGATGAAATGAAGCAAGTAATCAATTGTATTCAGAAAGAACATCCTTATGTAGCTGTAGTCCCTATATTGGCACAATTACAGGAGTGGTTACAGGCTATTTCCATCAGTTGGTTTCACGAAGAAGATGAAGCTTCTCATGCCACAGTCAATGCCATCGAAACATATTGCTGTACCCTTGCCAATCATCTCATTACAGATTCGCACTTAAATCAGGAAATTAAAAACCGGATTCTGGAGTGCATAAAGAAAATACATATACTTGTAGAAGACAAAGCAGATTTACTGATTGATAAAATGATAAAAGCGGAAGTATACGGATTATCCAGCGATTTATTCACTTATTGCTTACGTCAACAGGGTCTTCGTGCCCAAACATTAGATACCGGCAAACTTATACAGATCAACCTGGAAAGAAAGCCGGATATCCCATATATTCAGGAATCTATCCAACAATACATTGACGAGAACCGGAATGTGGATATTTTTATCGCCCCACTTTCCATTTGCAGGAATGTGTATGGTGAAATAGACTTCATGAGCGAACAACGCAATGATTACTATGCAACAGTGCTTGCCACCCTATTCAAAGCGGACGAAATACTGTTATCCACCCCTATCAATCATATCTACGCAAACCGAAATTGCCTGCGAGAACAACATTCACTAACTTACATAGAAGCCGAACAACTGATTAACAGCGGAGTACACCTGCTCTACGCAGATTGTATCACCCTTGCGGCACGCTCTAATATAGTTATCCGCCTAACCGATACACACGATCTGTCAACAGAACGCCTCTATATATCTTCCCATGACACAGGCAACAGTGTCAAGGCCATCCTCTCACAGGATTCGGCTACCTTTGTACGTTTTACCTCATTAAATGTATTGCCCGGATATTTGTTTATGGGTAAGATATTGGAAGTTATCAACAAATATCAAATCAATGTCATCTCAATGGCCTCATCCAATGTATCCATCTCGATGATGCTGACAGCCAGCCGGGACACCCTGCGAATCATTCAAAGGGAACTACATAAATATGCCGAAATGGTTATGGACGAAAATATGTCTGTAATACATATCATCGGCTCCCTTCATTGGGAACGCACACAAGTAGAAAGCCATATTATGGATACTATCAAAGATATCCCCGTATCTCTCATTTCTTATGGAGGAAGCGATCATTGTTTCACACTATCTGTACATACCACAGATAAAAACAGACTGATTAGTTCGCTATCCAGACAATTTTTCGAGAGCCAGTATGCAGCCTGATCCAAAGCAAAAACACTTTCCAACATATCTTTCGTGTCCAGAATATGTATCCTTATCCGGCTTTATATCTTATATTCCTCTATCTTCCGATACAGGGTAGTAAGTCCAATTTTCAGCAAACGGGCAGTTTCCGTTTTATTTCCCTTAGTGTATTCCAAAACACGGGCAATATGCCTCCGCTCCATTGCCGCCAGTTCAAAGCCCTCCGCACTATCGTCCGAACATTCGTAATGAGTATTTTGAATTTCCAAAGGTAAATCGCAAACATCCAACCGCCCACCTTCGCAGACAATCAGGCTACGCTCGATAACATTTCGCAATTCGCGGATATTTCCTTTCCAAGACTGTTTCTCCAAAGCCTCCAGAAAAGCGGGAGTCATCTCACTAATAGAATACGAAAGTTTCTCGGAAAAGCTCTTGGCAAAAGCTGCTGCAAGAATACTGATATCCCCTGCCCGCTCACGAAGTGCAGGGAGATGCACCTGAAATACAGAAAGACGATAGAACAAATCTTCACGAAAACGTCCCTCTTTGATTTCTTCCTGCAGGTTGCGGTTCGTTGCAGCAATGATACGCACATTCACCCTGGTAGGCTTTGTGTCACCAACTTTTATATACTCGCCGATTTCAAGAATACGCAGTAACTTGGCTTGCAGTTCAAAAGCCATTTCCCCTATCTCATCCAGAAAAATCGTTCCGTTATGAGCTTCCTCAAAAAGCCCTTTCTTATCTTTCAAAGCACCGGTAAATGAGCCCGCCTTGTGCCCGAACATCTCACTCTCTAATAATTCCTTACTAAAAGAGGAGCAGTTAACCGCTACGAAATTCTGTTTACTCCGCTTACTATTATAATGGATAGCCTGAGCAAAAACCTCTTTTCCTGTCCCGGTCTCTCCGGTAAGTAATACCGGAACATCCGTGACAGACACCTTCTGTGCCAAAGAGATAGCCTCTTTCAGCACTTTCGATTCTCCTAAAATAGCATCGAACGAATACATCTGCCCGACTTTCTTCTCCAGTTTTTCCAACCGGACATTCATTCTTGCTTTCTCCGCAGCACGACTAATCAAAGGAATGATCTTATTATTATCATCTCCCTTCGTTATATAATCGAATGCACCATTCTTGATCGCCTGCACCCCGTCAGGAATATTGCCATGTGCGGTGAGAAGAATCACTTCCACATTAGGAGCCTGCTTCTTGATATTCAGCACTAAATCCACCCCATTCCCATCAGGAAGAAAAACATCACACAGAACCACATCGGGCGATTGGACTTCAAGTTGTTTGACAGCAGCTTTACAATCGCCAGCCTGACACACTTCGTACCCTTCAAGTTCCAGCATACGTGCCAAAAGGCTACGAATCTGGATTTCATCGTCAACAATAAGAATCTTACTCATACAATTTACTTACATTTAATGGAAGAATAAAAAACAGGGTGCGCAAATATAACTTTTTTCGATGAGTCTATGAACATTTCTTATATATAGTTCGTTATTTCCATAGGAAACTATTTACACTATAAAATTATGAAGATTATCATTATCGGAGGCGTTGCAGGAGGAGCTACCACTGCTGCCCGAATCAGACGAGTAGACGAGACAGCAGAAATTATCCTTTTGGAAAAAGGAAAGTATATATCGTACGCCAATTGCGGGCTGCCTTATTATATAGGAGGAGTGATTGAAGAACGGGAAAAATTATTTGTACAGACTCCCGAAGCATTCTCGACACGCTTCCGTGTTGATGTCCGCACGGAAAACGAAGTGATTTTTATTGACCGGAAGAAAAAGACGATCACCGTACGTCAGAGTAGCGAGGATACGTATGAAGAGAGCTACGACAAACTGCTGATATCAACCGGAGCTTCTCCCGTACGGCCGCCATTACCGGGAATCGACCTTCCGGGTATTTTCACGCTAAGAAATGTCACAGATACAGACCGTATCAAAGAATATATCAACAGCCATTCTCCCCGAAAAGCGGTAGTGGTAGGAGCCGGATTTATCGGTCTCGAAATGGCCGAGAACCTGCACGCACAAGGGGCGAAAGTCTCGATTGTGGAAATGGGGAATCAGGTAATGGCTCCTATCGACTTCTCGATGGCTTCGCTCGTGCATCAACACCTGATGGACAAAGGAGTGAACCTGTATTTGGAACAAGCCGTAGCTTCTTTCGAACGGGAAGGGAAAGGACTGAAGGTTACTTTCAAGAACGGACAGTCGATTTCTGCCGATATTGTCATTCTATCTATCGGGGTACGGCCGGCAACCAGTCTGGCCCGGGCTGCCGAGCTAACGATCGGCCCTGCCGGCGGTATTGCCGTGAACGACTATTTACAGACATCCGACGAAGCCATTTATGCTATCGGTGACGCTATCGAATATCGCCATCCAATCACCGGAAAGCCCTGGCTCAACTACCTTGCAGGCCCTGCCAACCGTCAAGGACGCATCGTTGCAGACAATATACTGGGAGCTAAAATTCCATACGAAGGTTCCATCGGCACTTCCATCGCCAAAATCTTTGATATGACGGTGGCTTCCACCGGCTTGCCCGGCAAACGGCTACGCTTGGAAGGTATCGATTATATGTCGTCTACCATTCATCCCGCTTCTCATGCCGGATACTATCCGGACGCTATGCCGATGAGTATAAAGATTACGTTCGACAAACAAACGGGACGGCTGTACGGAGGACAGATTGTCGGCTATGACGGAGTGGACAAGCGAATTGACGAGCTTGCGCTTGTCATCAAACATCAAGGTACGGTATACGACCTGATGAAAGTAGAACAGGCATACGCTCCTCCATTCTCCTCCGCCAAAGATCCTGTAGCAATAGCCGGATATGTAGCGGAAGATATGATTACGGGTAAAACGAATCCTGTCTACTGGAGGGAGCTGAGAGACATCGAGATGGAGAATAAATTCTTACTGGATGTCCGTACACAGGACGAGTTTGCATTAGGATCATTACCGGGAGCGGTCAATATCCCGTTGGATGAACTCCGGGACCGGATGTCGGAATTGCCGAAAGACCGTATGATTTATACGTTCTGCGCCGTCGGCCTGCGCGGTTATCTCGCTTACCGGATATTGACGCAACACGGATTTGACAAAGTACGTAACCTTTCGGGCGGATTGAAGACTTACCGTGCGGCCACAGCCCCCATCGTTATACACCAAGAGAATGAAGACCAAACAGACGAATCCCCTTCACCGCAAGAGAAGACACTTTCGAGCGAGCCATCAGCCGCACCGGAAATTCCCGTAGCAGCTGCAAAAACAATCCGTGTGGATGCGTGCGGACTGCAATGTCCCGGTCCAATACTGAAAATGAAAAAGACGATGGACGGACTGGCTTCCGGCGAGCGGGTAGAGATTACGGCTACCGATCCGGGATTCCCGCGTGATGCTGCCGCATGGTGCAGCTCGACCGGCAATCAACTCATTTCCAAAGAGGCATCCGGAGGAAAATCTGTTGTTATTATAGAAAAAGGAGAACCAAAAGCGTGCAATATTGTTACTTCTTGTGAGGGCAAAGGAAAAACTTTTATCATGTTCAGTGATGATTTAGATAAAGCTTTAGCTACCTTTGTACTTGCCAACGGTGCGGCAGCCACAGGACAGAAAGTTACAATTTTCTTCACTTTCTGGGGATTGAACGTTATCAAGAAACTGCATAAGCCGGAAACCGAGAAAGATATTTTTGGAAAAATGTTTGGCATGATGTTGCCTTCCAGCTCGAAGAAACTGAAACTTTCAAAGATGAGCATGGGAGGAATAGGCGGAAAAATGATGCGGTATATCATGAATAAGAAAGGTATTGATTCTTTGGAATCACTGCGTCAACAAGCTCTGGAGAACGGAGTGGAATTTATTGCCTGCCAGATGTCGATGGATGTGATGGGAGTGAAACAAGAAGAACTTCTGGACGAAGTGACTATCGGCGGTGTAGCGACTTATATGGAACGGGCCGACAATGCCAACGTTAATCTGTTTATTTAACGGAACGAAATAATAAATATATGCAATGAGAAATATGAAAACAATATGTGCCATACGCGATGTATTCAGAGCTATGACCAATTTTGAGGCTAGCTTTGAGCAAGTCTACCAGATAACGCTGAACGAGGCCATGATTTTGTGCGCTCTCAAGTGTTCTTCGGAAAGAATGACGGCAACAAACCTGTCGAAGCAAACGGATTTGAGCCCTTCCCATACATCAAAAATGCTCCGGATACTGGAAGAAAAAGGACTGATCATCAGAACTTTGGGAAGCGAGGACCGGCGGCAAATGTATTTTACCCTGTCTGCTGCAGGAAGAGAACGGGTTTGTGATATGGAAATACAGAAGGTGGAAATCCCCGAATTACTGAAACCTCTGTTCAAAGACGCAGAATCTTAAACGGATCTCTGCAAATCATAAAGAGAGTTCTAAACGCGGATTAATTCACGTTAATCCGCGTTTTATTATTCATTATGCCACACTCTCTTCTTTATTACAGACACAGAAAGAAAAATGTTAATTTTCCGGCAAAATAATTCTTCGTGCGAACCTTTTTATTTCTTTGTTGTTGTTTGTAACAAAAGCCCCAAGGTACCAGGGCCTGATTTTTATATAACCTAAACATTATAAAGATATGAAGAAATTAATTCCTATTTTATTGGCGGTCTTTGCACTCGCATCCTGCGAAAAAGACCCGGACATGGGTAAGCTGGATAACAACTATCTGGTATACACTAACTACGACAAGAAAGCTGACTTCAAAGTTCCTACATTCTATCTGGCAGATCAAATTCTGGTAATCAACGACAGTAAAGAACCGGAATATCTCGAAGGAGAAGGCGCTGAACAAATTCTGGCTGCTTACACGGAAAACATGGAAGCCAGAGGCTATACAGCCGCTGATACCAAAGAAAATGCTGATCTTGGTATCCAAGTAAGCTACATCGAAAGTACTTATTATTTCACCAGCTACAATCAGCCCGAATGGTGGTGGGGCTATCCCGGCTATTGGGGACCCGGTTACTGGGGCGGAAACTGGGGTGGCGGATGGTACTATCCGTACGCTGTAACTTACAGTTATAGCACCAACTCATTCCTGACGGAAATGGTGGACTTGAATGCCGACCAAGGTGAAAAAGCCAAACTCCCTGTTATATGGACCAGCTATCTGACCGGATTTGAAACAGGTTCGAGCGCTGTCAACCGTACTCTTGCAGTGGAAGCTGTCAATCAGTCATTCACTCAGTCACCTTATCTTACTAACAAATAAACAACTACAACTGTTATGAAAACAAGAAAAAATATATACTTCAAGGTAGTAGCCTTGGCGGCTATTGCCATCGCCTTCGCCATGCCGGCTAAGGCACAGCTATCAGACAACGGATATGCTAATATCGACTGGCAGTTTAATGTTCCCCTCGGCAATCATTTTGCCGACAAGTCCAGTGGTTGGGGTATGAACTTTGAAGGCGGTTATTTCGTGACTCCCAATATCGGTTTAGGTCTTTTCCTGAACTACCATACGAACCACGAATATGTAGGCCGTGAAACCTTCCAACTGGGAGCCGGTGAGGTTACTACCGACCAGCAACACACCATGTTCCAATTGCCTTTCGGTGCTGCTGCCCGTTACCAATGGAACCGCGGTGGATCCGTACAACCATACGTCAGCGCTAAACTAGGTGCCGAGTATGCTAAAATCCGTTCTAACTTCAATATGCTCGAAGCTAGAGAAAACAGTTGGGGCTTCTACGCTTCTCCTGAAATCGGTATCAATGTATTTCCTTGGGTATACGGACCGGGACTACACTTCGCTCTCTACTACAGCTATGGTACCAACAAGGCTGATGTACTGCATTACAGTGTAGACGGACTGAACAACTTCGGTTTCCGACTGGGTGTATCATTCTAAGGCTAAACTCTATCAGAATTACGTTAATAAAAAGAATGCCTCTCTGCTTCCACGAGCAGAGGGGCATTTCCTTTTATAGCTTGCCGGAAAAGGAGTGATTACTTTTTCTTCATCGCATCATAAATCGCTTCCTGTATCCTTTCACGAATGTGCAATTGATTCAATTTACGGTTGGTCGCGTCCGGATAAACCCGGTTACTCAAAAAGACATAGACCAACTCATTCACAGGGTCCACCCAAGCACAGGTTCCGGTAAACCCGGTATGGCCATATACTTCGGCAGGTACACCGGGAGCACAGTTCCCTTTTTTCGAATCAGTCATATCCGGTTTGTCGAATCCCAAACCGCGCCGACTTATCTTTGAAACTTCCGTAGTAAACAGTTGACAGGTTTCCTTACTCAGATAACGCTGTCCGTCCAACTCCCCTCCATTCAATAACATCTGATAGATACGGGCAACCTCACGGGCTGTGGAAAAAAGTCCGGCATTCCCGCCCAATCCACCAAAGAAAGCGGAAGCCTCATCATGAACAAAGCCTTGCAAAGTCTCTTTTCGCAAGAAACGATCTTTGTTGGAAGGCACAATCTCCGATTTGGCAAAGCAGCGTAAAGGCAAATAACCCGTGCGCTCCAGCCCCATCGGCCCGTAAAATTCACGTTGCAGATAGGCTTCCATCGGCATTTCCGCCAACTGTTCCACCAGCATTCCCAACAGGATAAATCCGATGTCACTATATACATAGCGTTTCTGTCTCAATGGAGTTTCCGCTATTTTCTCTTCTATCACTTTCCTGAATGAACGGTTCAGCCATATACTATCACAGATTTGAACGGTATAATCCCCGGTCCCGACAGACGAGATATATTCTTTTTTAAACTTAAAATCCGGATTCGCCCATGTGGTCGTACCAATCCGTAACGGATGTTTCGCATCCCTACGCGCACTGAACAATCGTCCGTCGTAACTATCCTTGTCTATCACTTCCTGATAGAACGGTATCCAAGATGGCAAACCGGACTGGTGAAACAGGATTTCCTGAATAGTGATATCTTTCTTGTCTGTACGTTGCAAGAACGGCAAATAATCCGAAATCTTATCGGTAAGGCTGAAACGTCCTTTATCGTAAAGTTTCATAATAGCCAGCAGAGTTCCCGTAGTTTTGGATAAAGAGGCCAAATCGTAAATATCCGTAGATTCGACACGAGGGCTGCCCTTTCCCGCATACGTACCGAACGCTTTATCATACATGATATGCCCGTTTCTCAAAACAACTATCTGGCAACCGGGATAGGCTCCCTGCTGAATGCCGTCCAGTGCAATGGCGTCAATCTTTTTCAGAAGAACGGACGAAAGACCGTGCTCCTCCGGAATGAAATGTAAAGGCGTTCTCGGTGTAATGGTCACTCCCGCCCCTGTGGGAAACAATCCGCCTATGCTTGCCGACAACCTGCCGTCCGCCGTGGCTTTGGCATATAAGATATCAGCCACCTGCCGCTGCACGTCACTATTATGGCTATGCCCCAATATCACGGCTGATGCGCGGGACACCGCACGTTGAATCTGCAACATCATTTTGCCGGGTGTAAAAAACAGATAGATAGTCGGGCTTTTAGGAACAAACTTGGCAAAGAAAGGCTGATAAGCCCCCAATCGTTGTTCACTGACCGCTACCACAATCCGTTTATAAGCAGCCAACGAATCACGCAACTTCTGATTTTCCTGTTCAGTCTGATTGGCACGAAGACGGAAACGTACCAATGAAGTATAACGGGACATCTGACTCGCCAGCGCATTCGTCTCACCCGGTTTTCCGACTTCGAGCAATGCAATCTTCTGTTCCTTGTCCGCGTGCAACGGTAAAATATGGTTCTTATTATTCAGCACAGTAATCGCCGCCCAATTCAACCGACGGATTAAATCGCGCGTCTGAGGAGTGTTAATACGCTGTTCCAAACCGGATACTTGCACAAACGGCTTTTTCTTTAATCCCAGTGCATATTTATAAGTCAGCACCTTACGGCATTTACTCTCAATATCCTCCCGGCTCAACTCCCCTTTTTCAATGGCTTCCAATACGGCAGATATCTCCGCTTTCAGATTACGGGGAGCCAGCACCATATCATTTCCCGCTTTCAATGCTTGCAGACTGACACTTCCATTCCCCGACACCCCTTTCATGGCAAGCGCATCTGTGAATATCAGCCCTCTAAAAGCCAATTCGTCCGTCAACAAATCATACACCACATTGCGGGACAATGACGATGGGAGTCCGCCCACCGGTTCTATGATGGGCACTTGCAAATGGCCGACCATCATACCGCCCAATCCTGCCCGGATCGCTCTTTTAAAAGGATAAAGTTCCACACTGTCCAACCGCTCGCGAGTGAAAGGAAGCACAGGCAACGCCTTATGCGAATCGACATCCGTATCTCCATGACCGGGAAAATGCTTGCATACAGACAGTACTCCTCCTTCTTCCAGACCAGATGCGTAAGCGATAACCTTATCTGCCACCTGTATCGGATTTTCTCCGAAAGAACGGGTATTAATCACCGGATTCTTCGGATTGATATTCACATCCGCCACCGGAGCAAAATTAACCTGAGCCCCAATCTGTTTGCACTGGCGGGCTACTTCACGCCCATACGCATGAATCAACCGATTGTCCTGAATACAGCCCAGTACCATATTTCTCGGGAAAACAGGTGTGCCGCGCAAACGCATTGCCAGCCCCCATTCTCCATCGAAAGTAATCATAACAGGTACTTTGGCTTGCCGCTGCGCCCGATTCGTCAAGTTGACCTGGTTCTGCAGTTTTCCACCGGAAAAAAGAAGTCCGCCCACTTTATAAGTATCAACAGCTTCACGCAGCAATTCCAGATTTCGTTTGGTATCCACAGGAGCGATGGTATAGATAAATAACTGCCCGACTTTTTCTTTGAAGGAAAGCCTATCCATTACCGAGTCTACCCAATGGCGGCAGTCCTTGTTCTGGAGAGCCTTATATACCAACTGCGGTTCAACGGCAGCAGCATTTTGAGCCGAACCCGTTACCGGTCCGGCTGAAATAAGAAATAAAAACGCTAAGATTGAGGAAAGTTTCTTCATTTATGTTCCAAAGTCAAATCAAGACGGCCTACACGCACACCACTCTTCCCCGTGTGCATGACAGCCACTTCTTCTCCATCCATGTTCAAATATGTTTTCGGGCCTTTCATAAAGGTGTGCGAATGCCCGCCCAAAATCACATCGATATTACGTGTATTCGCCACCAGGCGTTCGTCCATCTGAATTCCCAAATGCGACAGACATACCACAACATCACATCCTTTCTCTTTCAGCAAAGCAGCCACTTCATTCGATACCCCGACCGGGTCCTCATAAACTACTCCTTCACATTTATTAGCCTGAATCAGTCCTTCCGGTTCCGCTCCCAGACCGAAGACACCTATTTTCAAACCATATTTCTCTAAAATAACGTATGGCTTTACAATATCCTTCAATACCGTAGCTTCCAAATTATAATTGGCACAGACTACCGGAAACTTTGCCATCTTGAAAATACGGGCCATGTTATCCACATCGAAATCAAACTCATGATTGCCGATAGTCATCGCGTCATAGCCCATTTCGTTCATCAACTTAATTTCCACTTCCCCCTGAAACATATTATAATAGGGAGTCCCCTGCGAAATATCCCCGCAATCGAACAACAATACATTGTCGTGCTCTTTGCGGAACTGTTCAAGGAAAGTAGCCCGGCGGACAAATCCTCCTTCATTATAATTGCGGTCACCTTTCTGATTGACCGGTTCAATACGACTATGCACATCGCTAGTCTGCAAAAGTATAAGTTCTTTAGTATCCTGCGCAAATAGGGAAAAGGCAAAGCTTACCGCCAGGCACAGCAGGAAAGATATCTGAATTCTTCTCATATCCAACATTTTTAGTTTCTCCTTTTTTATTTTATAGAAATACGTCCATCCAGTTTGGAGGTAATCAGCTTACCTTCGGCAGTCTGCTTCCGCACATATTCAAGAAACAGGCCGCGCAAAGTAGCGTTCTCCGGACACACACGTTTCTCCGCTTGCAGAAGAGCGTCCATCCGCCCGTTTCCATCCGCCAGATAATCGATGGTAGCTACCGTATAAGATTGGTCATCCTTCACCGGTTGTCCGCCAATGGTTACATTCAGCAGTTCGCCTTCCTTACTGATTTCCATACGAATGCCGCTCACTCCTTCTCCATGCAAGGAAGCGATAGCCTTAAAAAGACGTTTCATGTCCGTCCCCTTCATTGTCAACACACAAAGCGAATTCTCGAAAGGAAGGATTTCGAAGATTTCACCAACGGTGATATCTCCCTTCGGCAGGATATTGCGCAACCCTCCCATATTTACCAATCCCATATCGGCAGGTTTACCCAATACCCGAACCGCCGCCTGCTGCAACACACCTGCCACAAGATTGGAAAGGAGGCTTTCCGGATTCCCTTTATCCATTATCATTTCACTGGTGCCAATGACTTCATACATCATCGCATCTACTTTGTCCTTATAGGGCTTCAATATCTCAGCAGCTCTTTTGTCGGGATTCGCATCCCAGACTGAATCGATCGTAATCATACTGCCTTTTACTCCAACCACTTCGTAGTTAGCCGTGGTTTCCCGTGCCGAGCGACAGGACGTAAAGAGGAAACCTCCCGCCAACACGGCTACAATCAGATACTTCACATAAGTCTGTTTCATGTTCGCTATTTTTAGATATGCTACA
>UMBU01027333.1_pt1 | contig 12184 bp, 10 predicted proteins | sample 1964051 | NCBI WGS metagenome assembly UMBU01 (sample SAMEA4835949, study PRJEB28245) | human gut metagenome | biome: gut microbiome; material: fecal sample | place: Denmark | collected 2008
CCGACTGAAAAAAGTATGTGAAAAACAGTATACATTACTGGAAAAATATACTGACAAGATAACAGAAGTTCTGAAAGAAACGTATCTGAACTGAGCATACAGAAAGGGACAAAATCAGAAATTTATGGACAGCGAAAATTTATACCGCGTGCAGAGAGAGGATCTGCCAAAACTGGAAAAACTTCTGAATCTGTGCTTTGCACATGATCCACTTTATGAGACACTGATACCAAATGCGGAAATCCGAAAGAAACTGATGCCGGAATTGTTTCACTGTGATATGGATGAATTTTATGAGACATGTGAGATTTTTTCAGACAGCGAAGAGCTGAACAGCGTTCTTGTGGTATCTGATGAAACAAAATCCTGCAATATTTTCCGTTTTCTTTATACAGAAGCAAAAGCAGTATTACATACGGATGGGTTTCTGATAAAAGAAGATCCGTCTCTGCATACGTTTTACAATTTTATCAAGGGCGTAGACTATCTGAATTCGAACTGGACAGACCAGCTTCATCAGAATCGCAGGCTCCACGTGATCTATCTGGCAGTTAATCCGCAGATGCAGCATCATGGGATTGCGGCAGGACTTCTGGAGGAAACCATACGCTACGCAGATCAGCACCGGATGATGATCTCGCTGGAGACACACAATCAGAATAATGTGGAGTTTTATCAGAAATTTGGATTTAAGGTATATGGTGTGCTTGAAAAAAATTTCTCCCTGAAACAGTACTGCATGATAAGAGAAGTTCGTTAGTCGTTGCATTATGTTTCTGTGTCTGGTAAAATAGAACAAGAATTCGATGGCAGGAGAAAGGAAAAAATATGAAGTGGTATCCATATCTCTATGTGGGGGAAGGTGCATCAAAAAAGAAAAACAAGATCATCCGGAAACTGAAGATCGGTGCGGGAATGATCGATGTGTGGGTGATCACCGAGGCAGCAAACGGCGAGGATCAGTTTGATATCCTTTCTTCTGCGTGGCTGAAACAAAGAGCAGTGAGAAAAAAGCTGCCGATGATCTACGGCATTGCCAAAGGCTATGAGGAAGCCGTGGATCTGGTGGTCCAGATGGCGGAAGAGACGTACAGAGAAACCGGAAACGGAGATATCCTCCGTTATCTGAAAAGCAGATGCAGTGAAAGACAGGGCAGGCTTATGTGAGGTCTGGCAGGTGATTCTGGCAGGCGTTGCAGAATCATAATCAGGAAAGAAATTAACGGGTGTTTGTATATGATACATATCATACTGGCTATACTGAAAATAGTGGGGATTCTTCTGGCCGTTCTTCTGGGACTGGTCCTGCTGATCCTTCTGACCGTTTTGTTTTTGCCTCTGCGGTATCGCATATGTGCAGAAAAACACGGGGAACTGAAAAAAAGTACTGCAAACGTCAGGGTGAGCTGGCTGTTTGGCATCCTGAAGGTAAAAGCAGGCTACCGGAATGGGCAGATATCCTTTGTATCGCAGATTTTCGGAAAAAAGATCGATTTCGCTAAAAAAAATACTGGGCAGACGGAGGATTCTTCGGAAGAGGCAGAAAACAATGAAACAAAGAACTGCGAGACAGAAAAAACAGAGGATGTTTCGGAAGAGAAAAAGCCACTGCCTGTGTTAGAAGAGAAAACGAAACCGGACCCAGAACCGTCTCCGAAAACCGAAACACAGGAAAACAAGGCTTCGAAATCAGAAACACAGGATGGTGAAATGTCAGAATTGCAGGCAGAAGATGCGGCTGAACCGGAAAAGCGACATCGTTTTTTCAATATAATCGAAAAGGTACGCATGCAGATCGAAAAGATCAGAAATCGTATCCTCACCGCAAAAGAGCAGGCGAAAAAAACGATCCGTTCTATTACAAAATCAAAAGAGACACTGAAGCGATATCTTGATTTTCTGCGTTCAGATCTTTCACGGGAAGTTTATCAGATCTTGAAGAATCATCTCTTTTATCTTCTGAGACATATCCGCCCGCATAAGATCAAAGGCTATGTACATTATGGTTTCGGAGATCCGGCACTCACCGGAGAGTTTACCGGGATTCTCTATCTGATCCTTCCGGCGAAGTGCGAGGAACTGGATCTTGAGCCTGATTTTGAAGATCAGGTCTGCGAAGGAGAAGTTTTGGCTTTGGGACATATCCGCATCTGCCATCTTGCACTGACAGGAGCGAAGATATTTTTTGATAAAAAATTAAAAATATACTGGAAACGATTCAGACGATTAAGGAGGGCTTAATATGGCATCAGAAAACAACAACTTTCAGAGTACAGTAAATTCTCTTTTCAAAGGCATGGACAGTTTTATCACGACCAAAACCGTTGTGGGAGATGCGATCACAGTGGGTGACACGATCATCCTGCCACTTGTAGATGTCACGTTTGGTGTTGCTGCGACAGCAAAAAATGAAGACAAGAAACAGAACGGCGGCGGTGGCATGGGCGGAAAAATGAGTCCGAGTGCCGTGCTTGTGATCCAGAACGGGACGACCAAACTGGTCAATGTCAAAAATCAGGACGGTCTGACCAAGATCCTGGATATGGTTCCGGATTTTGTTAATAAATTTACTGATGGAAAATTTTTCTCATCAAAAGATGACGACGAGATCATTTCAGAGGCAAAAGAAGAAAAAGAATAAAGAAAAAGATAACAAAAGGTCATGGGGATCGGACAGTTCCGTAAAATCCATGACCTTTTGTGCTACGATGCCTTTGCAGATGCATATTCTGGTAATAAAGAGATTCGGAGAAATCCAATGAAAAGGATCATAGGCTATACCGTGTTCTGGATCGCATTTGGTATGACGATCGCATTTTTTATGCCGAATGTCTTTGTGTCGGTTCTCTTTATCTTCGGGCTGCTGCTTCTTGGCTATTTTATGTTCTGCTGCTGAGAAAAAGAGCGGCTATATTTCACCGAATTTTTCCAGAATATTTTCCCGGTAAGGATCGGCAATCGCAAGTTCTGTTCCGTTATCAAGCATAATTTTTCCGTTTTTGATCCGGAAAACATAGTCGCAGTTGACCAACTCCAGAGGATGGATGCGGACAAAATCACAGGGCTCCAGCTCTTTTTCTAGGTCGTTTATGTTATAGCGGATCCGCTTGGCAGTGCCGTCGTTTTTCAAAAGCTCAATAAAACCATCTCGGATATCCCGGATGTAGAGGATCTGTCTGAGATTTAACTTGTGCAGGGCATCCGGTGTGCGGAGAATATAAAGAAACGAGTCTTCCCGTTTATGGTATTCCAGCATGAATGCTTTCAGTGTGGAACTCAAATCTTCATGAAAATGATCTTTGCGGACGAAACTGTAAGGATGTGCTTTGAAAGAATCAAAAACATATTCTTCTCTTGCAGATACAAAGATGATGACCGGATTCTTCTGATGCCTGCGGATCTGCAGAGCAAGTGTGATGCCATCGAGCTTTGGCATTTCAATATTTAAAATGTACAGGTCAAAAAACATTCCTTCCGATACACGGCACATGACATCTTCGCCGGAAGAAAAGGAAGCAACATCTGCCTGGACATTCATGTTCATAATCTGCTTGGTGATCTCACTGGTGATAAAAGTCAGGGAAGAAACATGATTATCACAAACAGCAATATGTAAAGTATCCATAAATAAAACCTCCTTCCACGTATACTATAAGCAGACGGATAAACAGAAAAAGATACAAGTTATCCCATCTGTCCGCTGACTTATGCTATGTTGGTAACAGTGTATCTCTTCTTCTGACAAATGTCTATAAAAAATAAGAAGTTTTTTCGGTTTTGAGGACAGGATTTGTCGTATTGTGGAATTTGAAAATAAGTATTTGTAAGTTTATAGAAAGTATGCTATAATTTAAAAAGTTCGATTAAGCCGTTTCAAATGCGGTATGGGAGGTTATTATGTCAATTATACAGGCGATCATATTGGGAATTGTACAGGGCATTACGGAGTTCTTGCCGGTCAGCAGTTCCGGACATCTGGCGATCATCCAGAATATATTTCATATCCAGACAGACGGGGGATTATTTTTTGATGTTATGCTGCATCTTGGTACCCTGGTGGCGATTTTCGTGGTTTACCGCAAGGACATTCTGCGTATGATCGTTGAGACGGTCAATATGTGTGGTGATATTATTTACAATCTGAAAAGTTATATTCAGAATCAGCGTTCCTACAGTGCACTGCGTTACCGCAAGATCGTAAAAAACAACTATCGCAAGTTTGTGGTACTGGTGCTGGTATCTACCATACCGACAGGTATCATTGGTTATATCGGAAAGGGAATGGTGGAAAAAGCGAGTGCGACACTGATCGTTCCGGGGATTTGCCTGATCCTGACTTCCATTTTGCTGGTGGTATCCGAGAAAACACCGAACGGCAAAAAGATACCAAAGGATATCAGTTACAGAAGCGGATTTTTGATCGGTGCAGCACAGGGCTGTGCCACACTTCCGGGACTTTCCCGCTCCGGTACGACGATTGCGGCGTGCCTGATGAGCGGATATGACAGACGTTTTGCAGTTCGCTATTCTTTCATTATGTCGATCCCGGCGATTCTGGGAGCGGCTGTTCTTGAGATCAAGGATCTGGGAAGTGAAGCGATCACCGGGGGCATCGTACTCAACGGACTGATTGGAGCGATCGTTGCAGGATGCGTTGGTTATGTATGCATTAAAACGATGCTCACAGTCGTGCGTAAGAAAAAATTTATGGGATTTGCGATTTACTGTTTTGCAGTAGGAGTGATTGCGATCATTGCAAACTTCCTGGTATAACAGAATCGATTTTACAAAGGAATGTTTTATATGCAAAAAGACTGTTACGGTATGGATTCTGTAACAGTTTTTTGTTATGGAGACCGCTGATCAGCTGATAAAATCCACAAAGCGTGTCTTATCTTTGCTATAGCGACGAAAAATGTGATATGACGAGGAAAACAGATAAAGGGGAGCAACATTTTATGGCAGAAAGAAAAAAAACGGTGCAAAGTACAAGAAGAAGCAATTCTGCACCAAAGAAGGGAAACAACAGCAGGAAAACGACAGCAATGCCGAAGAAAGAGACTGCGGTACCGAAAAAGGGAAAGGTCGGCAGACCAAGAAAAACGGATTATCAGAAACCGGAAAGAATCGAAAATCCAGGAAATGAAGGATTCTCTGTCTGGGAGGAAATCCTGGTCTGGCTGGTGCTTGCTCTGTCCGTTCTGATCCTGATCGGAAATTTCGGTGTCGGCGGTTTCATCGGCAATACGGTAAGCCATATCAGTCTCGGAGCATTTGGGCTGATGGCGTATCTGTTTCCGTTTGCCCTTTTTCTGGGAGTGGCTTTTGCAGTTGTAAACAAGGAAAAAAGCATTATGTGGGTCAAACTGGGCGGATGTTGTCTGATGTGGCTTGCCATGTCCATTTTCTGCGAACTGATCAACGGATACGATAAGAGCAGAAATCTGATGGACTATTATAAGTACAGCATCGAGGAACATACAGGCGGCGGGATTATCGGAGGCATTTTCTGCAAAGTGTTCTGTCCGTCCGTCGGCATTGCGGGAGCTTATGTGATCGTGATCCTTCTGGCTGTGATTGCCCTGGTTCTGATCACGCAGCGTTCTCTGTTTCGTGGTATGCAAAAAAGCAGCAAAAAAGTCTACTGTTCTGCAAAGGAAGATGCCAGACGCAGAATGGAGCAGGCAAGGATACACCGTGAAGAGCAGGCACTTTACCGGGAACAGCAGCTGATGAATGAAAGGGAAGCTCTGGAGCGGAGAAAAGAGGCGTTTGAAGAAGAAAAGAAACGACGTCTTGATCATAAAGTGACCGGTGTGACTTATCAGACGGTAGGTGAAAATCTGGTTTCGGAGAAAAGTGAAATTCCAAGAGAGATCATCGAGGCACAGCCGATCATCGAAGAGGAACCGGGCAGGAGAGAGGAAATATATGAAGAGGAGCCGGAAGAATCCTTTGATTTTCTGAATATGCTTTCCATTGAAGGACTGGATGAAGAAGACCATTCTGATACGGAACCGGAACCGTCACCGTGTCCAGTGCCGGATCATGCAGAAGAATCCGGCGGTTCAACAGAAACGGAAAAAGAGAAAAACCGGAAAAATCCAAGATCTTCCGCAAAAGAGCAGAAAGTCCAGCTGGAAAGTGTCAGCGAGGAGATTGAAGCGGCAGAAAAGGTGCAGAAACCACAGTATGCCTTCCCGCCGATGGAGATCCTAGGTCTTCCAAGACGCGGAAAAAACGGAAACAGCAGTGAGGTGCTGAAAACGACGGCCCAGAAGCTGCAGAATACACTGCACAGTTTTGGCGTGGAGGCTCATGTCACCAATGTCAGCTGCGGACCTTCTGTCACCCGGTACGAACTGACACCGGAGCAGGGAGTCAAAGTCAGCCGTATCGTCAATCTGGCAGATGATATCAAGCTGAACCTTGCGGCAGAAGATATCCGAATCGAGGCACCAATCCCGGGGAAAGCAGCGGTCGGCATTGAAGTTCCGAATAAGGAAAGCAGCGAAGTTTATTTAAGAGAACTTTTGGAGTCATCGGAGTTTCAGGAAGCCAAATCCAAGCTGTCAATTGCAGTTGGCAAGGACTTGGCAGGAAAGATTGTGGTGGCGGATATTGCAAAAATGCCGCATCTTCTGATCGCCGGTGCAACAGGGTCCGGTAAGTCTGTATGTGTCAATACGATCATTATGAGTCTGATCTACAAAGCTTCGCCGGAAGATGTCAAGCTGATCATGATCGATCCAAAAGTCGTGGAACTGAGTGTTTACAATGGGATCCCGCATCTGTTTATCCCGGTTGTCACCGATCCGAAAAAGGCGGCCGGTGCTCTGAACTGGGCAGTAGCGGAGATGACGAAACGTTACCAGCAGTTTGCCACCCAGGGCGTGCGTGATCTGAAAGGCTATAATCAGAAGATCGAATCGATCCCGGAAGAACAGCGGACAGAAGAAATGAAGAAAATGCCACAGATCGTGATCATCGTGGACGAGCTTGCCGATCTGATGATGGTTGCTCCCGGAGAAGTGGAAGATGCAGTCTGCCGTCTGGCACAGCTTGCAAGAGCAGCCGGCATCCATCTGATCCTTGCAACACAGCGGCCTTCCGTCAATGTTATCACTGGTCTGATCAAGGCAAATATGCCGTCAAGGATTGCATTCAAGGCTTCTTCCGGTGTGGATTCCAGGACGATTCTGGATATGAACGGGGCGGAAAAACTGCTTGGAAAAGGAGATATGTTGTTTTATCCGCAGAATTACCAGAAACCGGCAAGACTTCAGGGAGCGTTTGTCAAAGACAGTGAAGTGGAACAGGTCGTAGAATTTTTAACACAGCAGAATAACCCAGAAACATACAATGCAGAAATGCAGGTGCAGTTATCGCAGGTGACACAGGCTGCCCAGGATCTGAAAAATAGCGGAAGTGATGTAGATGAATACTTTGCAGATGCCGGAAAGTTTATCATTGAAAAAGACAAAGCATCGATCGGTATGCTCCAGCGAATGTTCAAGATCGGGTTTAACCGGGCGGCACGCATCATGGATCAGCTTTCGGATGCCGGTGTTGTCGGCCCGGAAGAAGGAACCAAACCGAGGAAAGTGCTGATGAGCATGGAACAGTTCGAAAATTATCTTGAGCAGGGGCAATAAGTATTGAAATTTTTAAGGGATTGTTTTATACTTTAATGTAGTGTTTTGTAGAACCTTGCGACTGTATACAAAAAACACAGTCAGGTGTGCTTTTATAAAACAAAAAATATGGAGGTATGATATGTACAAGATTTTAAAAGCAGGAAAACTTGCAGGCAATATCTACGAGATGGTTGTAGAGGCTCCGCGTGTTGCAAAGCATTGTCTGCCGGGACAGTTTATCATCGTAAAAATGGATGAAGTCGGCGAGCGTATTCCGCTGACTATTTGTGACTATGACAGAGAAGCCGGTACAGTTACTATTGTATTCCAGCCGATCGGAGCGTCTACAGAGAAATTTACCACACTGAAGGCAGGAGATACTTTCCGTGATTTCGTAGGTCCTCTGGGACAGCCGTCTGACCTGTGCACAGAGCCGCTCGAAGAAGTAAAAAAGAAAAAGATCCTTTTTGTAGCTGGTGGTGTAGGTACCGCACCAGTATATCCACAGGTGAAATGGCTGCATGAGCACGGCATTGATGCGGATGTTATTGTCGGTGCAAAGACAAAAGACCTGGTTATCCTGGAAAAGGAACTTTCCGAAGTGGCAGGCAATCTCTATGTTACAACCGATGACGGTTCTTACGGAAGAAGCGGAATGGTAACAAAAGTGATCGAAGACCTGGTAACAAAAGAAGGAAAAGTATATGATCACTGCGTAGCGATTGGTCCGATGATCATGATGAAATTCTGCTGCCTGACAACAAAGAAACTGAACATTCCGACTATTGTCAGCATGAACCCGATCATGGTGGACGGTACCGGTATGTGCGGAGCCTGTCGTGTTATGGTAGGAGATGAAGTGAAATTTGCCTGCGTAGACGGTCCGGAATTTGACGGTCATAAGATTGATTTTGATGTGGCAATGAAGAGACAGACTCTCTACAAGACAGAAGAGGGACGTGCACTTCTGAAACTGCGTGAAGGTGACACACATCATGGCGGATGTGGAAATTGCGGAGGTGACAAATAATGGCAGATGTATTAAAGAAAGTTCCTGTAAGAGAACAGGCACCAAAAGTAAGAGCAACCAACTTTGATGAGGTTTGCCTTGGATATAATGCAGACGAAGCAATGGAAGAAGCTTCCCGCTGCATCAACTGTAAAAATGCAAAATGTATGCAGGGATGTCCGGTATCCATCAATATCCCGGCATTTGTACATGAAGTAAAAGAAGGAAACTTCGAAAAAGCATATCAGATCATTTCTGAGTCCAGTGCACTTCCAGCAATCTGCGGCCGTGTATGTCCGCAGGAGAGCCAGTGTGAAGGAAAATGTATCCGCGGTATCAAAGGCGAAGCCATTTCCATCGGAAAACTGGAGCGTTTTGTAGCTGACTGGGCAAGAGAGAACGGCATCCGTCCGGCAGCCCCGGCAGAAAAGAACGGCAAGAAAGTAGCTGTTATCGGATCCGGCCCATCCGGTCTGACCTGTGCAGGTGATCTGGCAAAATTAGGTTATGACGTAACCATCTTTGAAGCACTGCATGAGGCAGGCGGTGTACTGGTATATGGTATTCCAGAATTCCGTCTTCCGAAACTGGATGTTGTTGCAAAAGAAGTAGAAAACGTAAAAGCACTCGGTGTTAAGATCGAGACAAACGTGATCATCGGACGTTCTATCACCATTGATGAACTGATGGATGAAGAAGGTTTTGAAGCAGTCTTCATCGGTTCCGGTGCAGGTCTGCCGATGTTCATGGGAATCCCTGGAGAAACCGCAAAAGGTGTATTTTCTGCAAACGAGTACCTGACAAGAAACAACCTGATGAAAGCATTCCGTGAAGATTACGATACACCGATCGTACATGGCAAGAAAGTAGCTGTTGTCGGCGGCGGAAACGTAGCAATGGATGCTGCAAGAACCGCACTTCGTCTCGGTGCAGAAGTACATATCGTATACAGAAGAAGTGAAGCAGAACTTCCTGCACGAGCAGAAGAAGTACATCATGCAAAAGAAGAAGGTATCATCTTTGATCTGCTGACCAACCCAACGGAAATCCTGGTAGATGAGAACGATGCAGTAGCCGGCATGAAATGTATCCGTATGGAGCTTGGCGAGCCGGATGCTTCCGGAAGAAGAAGACCGGTAGAGATCCCGGGATCTGAATTTGTCCTGGATGTAGATACCGTTATCATGTCCCTTGGAACTTCACCGAACCCGCTGATTTCTTCAACGACCATCGGTCTGGATGTCAATAAGAGAAAATGTATTATTGCGGACGAAGAAACCGGAAAGACATCAAAAGATGGTGTATACGCAGGTGGAGATGCCGTTACCGGAGCAGCTACCGTTATCCTGGCTATGGGTGCAGGTAAAGCAGCAGCAAAAGGTATCCATGAATTCCTGAGCAATAAATAAGATGTTTGTGGTGTCTTTTTAGACAGAGCATTTGCAGATGTTTTGAGATAAGTATAGAAGAGAGGTGTCACCTGTAATAACGGGTGGCATCTTTTTTACAGATAAAAGTTTTGCCCATAAAATACACGGCAGTTTTGTTGTAATTTACCAATATTTATGCTATGATAAAAAACAGGTTTAAAATCCGCAAAAGGCGGTATTTCAATGCCAGAGTATGCAGAAAGAAAAGTTTCTGCATGAAACACGAGAATGAGGAGGAAACAAGACATGGGAATGACGATGACACAGAAAATTCTTGCAGCTCATGCAGGATTACCAAGTGTAGAAGCCGGTCAGCTGATCGAGGCAGATCTGGATCTGGTCCTGGGAAATGATATTACTTCCCCGGTTGCCATTCATGAGATGGACAAGTTTAAAAAGCAGGAAGTATTTGACAAGGATAAGATTGCACTGGTAATGGATCATTTTATCCCGAATAAAGATATCAAATCAGCAGAACACTGCAAATGTGTACGTGAATTTGCCTGTAAAAATGAGATCACCAATTATTTTGACGTAGGAGAGATGGGAATCGAACACGCACTGCTTCCGGAAAAAGGACTGACTGTGGCAGGAGATGTGATCATTGGTGCAGATTCTCATACCTGTACATACGGAGCACTGGGAGCATTCTCCACCGGTGTTGGAAGTACCGACATGGCAGCCGGTATGGTAACCGGAAAAGCATGGTTTAAAGTACCGTCTGCAATTAAATTTAACCTGGTCGGAAAACCGGCAAAATGGGTAAGCGGCAAAGATGTGATCCTGCACATCATCGGACTGATCGGTGTGGACGGAGCTCTTTACAAATCCATGGAATTTGTTGGTGAAGGAATCAAATACCTGAGCATGGATGACCGTTTCACGATCGCAAACATGGCGATCGAAGCCGGTGGCAAGAACGGTATCTTCCCGGTAGATGACCTGACCGTTGCATATATGAAAGAACATTCCAAACGTCCATATAAAGTCTATGAAGCAGATGAAGATGCCGTATACGAACAGGAATATACCATTGACCTCAGCACTCTGAAATCAACCGTAGCATTCCCGCATCTTCCGGAAAACACCAGGACCATCGATGAGATCACAGAAGATGTTGTGATCGATCAGTCTGTGATCGGTTCCTGTACAAACGGACGTATCGAAGATCTGCGTTGTGCAGCAGAGATCTTAAAAGGACGCAAAGTGAAAAAAGGTGTCCGCTGTATCGTGATCCCGGCAACACAGCAGATTTATCTGCAGGCTATGAGAGAAGGACTGCTGGAAATCTTCATCGAAGCAGGAGCAGTTGTCAGCACACCGACCTGCGGACCATGCCTTGGCGGCTACATGGGTATCCTGGCAGAGGGCGAGCGTTGTATCTCCACTACCAACCGTAACTTCGTGGGCCGTATGGGACATGTAAAATCAGAAGTATATCTGGCAAGCCCGGCAGTTGCAGCAGCAAGTGCAGTGACCGGAAAGATTTCCGCACCGGCAGAGCTTGGATTATAGGAGGATAGATAAGATGAAAGCACATGGTAAAGTATTTAAATATGGAGACAATGTAGATACCGATGTTATCATTCCGGCAAGATATCTGAATTCTTCCGATCCGGCAGAACTGGCAACACACTGCATGGAAGATATTGATAAAGAGTTTGTAAACAAAGTTCATAAGGGAGATATCATTGTAGCTGAGAAAAATTTCGGCTGCGGATCTTCCAGAGAACATGCACCGATCGCCATCAAGGCAGCAGGTGTAAGCTGTGTCATCGCAGAGACCTTTGCACGTATTTTCTACCGTAATGCGATCAACATCGGACTGCCGATCATCGAGTGTCCGGAAGCATCCAAAGGCATCGAGGACGGCGATGACGTAGAAGTAGATTTTGACAGCGGTATGATCTATAATCGCACAAAAGGAACCGAGTTTAAAGGACAGGCGTTCCCGGAGTTTATGCAGAAGATCATCAAAGCAGAAGGCCTTATTTCCTATATTAATGGAAAGAACTAAAGCGTTGTAGGCAAAGTGCTCAACTGAGTCAAGTGGATATTCGCAATCCGCTTTGCTACTTGCTCATAACCGAATAACTGCTCCGCAGTTT
>UMBU01058033.1_pt1 | contig 12093 bp, 9 predicted proteins | sample 1964051 | NCBI WGS metagenome assembly UMBU01 (sample SAMEA4835949, study PRJEB28245) | human gut metagenome | biome: gut microbiome; material: fecal sample | place: Denmark | collected 2008
AGTGGTTATTCCAATATTTGTTTATGGAATTAATGAAATTTGTAAAACTATTAATAATATGATGAATCAAAGATATAATTTGGTAATCAATAAGGGTGATTTCACAATTATAATGACAAAAGATTCAATAGAAAATAATAATAAAATTACAATGCAATAAATGTATTTATTTTATTCATAATATTTATCTCCTAAAATTACTATTTGATTTCTTTCCGCAAGCCTCAAAGCGATATGAGGGCAAAATCATGATAGCATATTCTTTTGCATCTGCCGTATGGCAGGTGCTTTTTCTTGTTCATAAAAGAGCTATATGATAAAATTTATAGTATTAGAGGATAATGGAGGAAAAAGAAAATGGTCGATACAAAAAAAGAGCAGGAACGTGATGAATTGCATCGGGCAATATGGGCAATAGCAGATGAATTAAGAGGTGCTGTTGATGGATGGGACTTTAAAAACTATGTTCTTGGGACAATGTTTTATCGTTATATCTCTGAAAATTTATGCAATTATATAAATAGTGGTGAAATTGAAGCGGGAAATACAGATTTTGATTATGCAAAAATGTCAGATGAGGAAGCAGAAGAAGCGAGAGAAGGATTAGTGGAAGAAAAAGGATTTTTTATTCTTCCAAGTGAATTATTCTGTAATGTTCGTTCTAAGGCAGCAGATGATGAAAATTTAAATGAAACATTAGAACAGGTATTCCGCAATATTGAAGAATCAGCCAAGGGAAGTGAATCAGAAAGTGATTTTGAAGGCTTGTTTGACGATTATGATGTGAATAATAACAAATTAGGGTCAACAGTAGCAAAAAGAAATGAAAAGTTAGTAAAGTTATTAAATGGTGTAGGTGAAATGAATCTTGGAGATGTAAAAGAACATTCTATAGATACATTTGGAGATGCCTATGAATATTTAATGACAATGTATGCATCCAATGCAGGAAAATCAGGTGGAGAATTTTTTACACCAGCAGATGTTTCAGAATTATTAACAAGGCTTGGAACTGTAGGGAAAACAGAAATTAATAAAGTATATGATCCAGCATGCGGAAGTGGATCATTACTATTAAAAGCAGAGAAAGTTCTTGGAAAAGAAGCAATTAGAAATGGATTCTATGGACAAGAAATTAACATTACGACATACAACTTATGTCGAATCAATATGTTTTTACATGATATAGAATTTGATAAATTTAATATTGCTTGCGAGGACACACTAACAAGCCCTCAACATTGGGATGATGAACCATTCGAATTGATTGTTTCCAATCCACCATATTCAATTAAATGGGCAGGGAAAGATGATTCACTGTTGATTAATGATCCTCGTTTTGCACCAGCTGGGGTTTTGGCACCAAAAGGAAAAGCAGATATGGCTTTTATTATGCATAGTTTATCATGGCTGGCAGCAAATGGAACAGCAGCGATTGTTTGTTTTCCAGGAATTATGTATCGTGGCGGAGCAGAACAGAAGATTCGAAAATATTTGGTGGAAAATAATTATGTAGATTGTATTATTCAGTTGCCAGGTAATTTGTTTTTTGGAACTTCCATTGCAACCTGTATTATGGTCATGAAGAAAAATAAGACAGATAATGATGTATTATTTATTGATGCGACAAAGGAATGTATCAAAGTTACAAATAATAATAAATTGACAGAAGAAAATATTGATCGGATTGTAAGTGTCTTTACAAAGCGAGAAGAAGTAAAACATTTGGCATATGTAGCAGCATGTGAGGAAATAGCTGAGAATGATTATAATTTATCAGTGTCTACATATGTTGAACCTGAAGATACGAGAGAAAAAATAGATATTGTGAAATTGAATGCAGAAATTAAAGAAATAGTAGTTCGTGAACAGGTACTTCGTGATGAAATTGATAAAATCATTGCAGAAATCGAGGTGGATGCATGAGTAGGTTAGATGAACTAATTGCAAAATTTTGTCCTAATGGTGTGAAGTATAGAGAATTAAAGGATATATTGATAATCAAAAATGGTAAAGATTATAAGAATCTTACAGAAGGTAAATATCCTGTATATGGCTCAGGTGGAATTATGACATATGTGTCAAGTTATGTATATGACAAACCATCCGTATTGATTCCAAGAAAAGGATCTATTGATAAATTATATTATGTGGAAGAACCATTTTGGAATGTGGATACAATATTTTATACAGAAATTGATGAAGAAAAAGTGATTCCAAGATATGTATATTTTTGTTTGCAGAAAGAACATTTAGAACAATATAATACGGCTGGTGGTGTACCAAGTTTAACGCAAAAGGTGCTTAATAGGGTTAAGTTGCCTGTACCTCCTCTGGAGGTACAACGTGAAATAGTCCATATTTTGGACTCTTTCACGTTACTTACAGCCGAGCTTACAGCCGAGCTTACAGCTCGAAGGAAACAGTATGAATTTTATAGAAATAAATTACTTTCTCAAAATAAAAAATATGCAATGAAACCACTTTCTGAATTAGGAGAATGGTCAGGAGGAAAAACACCTTCTACGGCAGAAAGAAAATTTTGGGAAGATGGTGTCATACCATGGATTTCATCAAAAGATATGAAAGTTTCAACATTAGAAGATACGCAAAATCATATTACACAAAAAGCAGTAAAAGAAGCATCTATGAAAGTTTATCCGCCTAATAGTATTGCAATAGTGACACGTTCTGGAATTTTAAAGCATACATTTCCAGTTGCATATGTGCCTTTTGAAACAACGGTAAATCAAGATATTAAAATTCTTGTTGTAAATCATGAGATTCTGCCAAGATATGCTTTTCATGTGATACAAGGTAAAGGAAAAGATATTTTATTAAAAACAAAAAAACAGGGCGGAACAGTAGATTCTTTAGATTTTCAAAAAGTATTAGCATATAAGGTTCCTGTTCCACCTAAGGATATACAAAAAAGATTAGTTAAAGTATTAGATAATTTTGAATCTATTTGTAATGATCTAAATATAGGTTTACCAGCTGAAATCAAAGCAAGACAAAAACAATATGAATATTATCGCGATTTACTCTTGACATTCGCAGAAAAAGGTAACACGATTGTGACAGACAGACAGACAGACAGACAGACAGACAGACAGACAGAGCTGAATGTAATTAAACTTTTACAATATGTTTTTGGATATGCTGTTGTAAAATTAGATGATATCGTTGATTTCAGAAATGGAAAAGGACACGAAAAAAATATTATTGACAACGGAAAATATATTGTTGTAAATTCCAAATTTGTATCTACAAATGGAGAAGTAAAAAAATATTCAGATCAACAGATTTGTCCATTGTATAAAAATGATATTCTTATGGTCATGAGTGATTTACCAAATGGGCGTGCATTAGCAAAATGTTATTTGGTAGAGGAAAATGACAAGTATACATTAAATCAACGAATTGGAGCTTTTACTGTAAATAGAACACATTTAATAAGTACCAAATATTTGTATTATGTTTTAAATCGAAACAGACAACTTTTAAGATACGATAATGGAGCAGATCAAACAAACTTGCGAAAAAATGATATTTTAAATATTTCAATAGCTATTCCAACAATAGAGGAACAACAAAAGATTACAGATATTTTAGATCGTTTTGACAGCATTTGTAATGATTTATCCATAGGACTTCCGGCTGAAATAGAAGCACGTAAAAAACAATATGAATATTATCGAGATAAACTGCTAACCTTTAAAGAATTGCAAAAGTAAGGAGATGAGTATGTGCCATATTTTAATATTGTAGCTGAAACATCAGAAAATACGGTTGTTACAGAATATGAACCAGTTAAAAAACGTTCGGACAGTTATCAAAGTGAGGCTGAACTGGAACAAGAATTTATTCGAATGTTATGTGAACAAGGATATGAATATTTATCAATTCATACAGAAAATGACTTGATTTTAAATCTTCGTAATAAACTAGAGGAATTAAATGATTATCATTTTTCTGATACAGAATGGCAGCAGTTTTTCAAAGATAATATTGCGAATCCAAATGAGCATATTGTAGAGAAAACACGTAAGATTCAAGAAGATAATGTTCAAGTGTTGATTCGCGATAATGGTTCAACTAAAAATATAATGCTCATAGATAAAACAAATATCCACAATAATAAGCTGCAGGTTATAAACCAGTATAAGATTGGAATGGAAGAAGGAGCCAAACATAATAACCGATATGATGTAACAATTTTAGTAAATGGATTTCCATTGATTCATATTGAACTAAAGCGAAGAGGCGTAAAAATTAGAGAGGCATTTAATCAGATCAATCGTTATCAGAGAGAATCTTTTGGAGCTGGAAGTGGATTATATGAGTATGTTCAGATTTTTGTGATTTCTAATGGTACAAATACAAAATATTATTCGAATAGTACAAGACAGAATGCACAAAAAGAACAAGAAAAAAGAGGTGCAAGCAGAACCAAAACTAGCAATAGTTTTGAGTTTACATGTTTTTGGGCGGATGCTAATAATCGGGTGATTACGGATCTTGTTGATTTTACGAAAACATTCTTTGCAAAACATACAATTTTAAATATCCTTACAAAATATTGTATTTTTACATCCGAAAATATGTTAATGGTAATGCGTCCATATCAGATTACAGCAACGGAACGCATCCTTAATCGTATTGAAATAGCGAATAATTATAAAAAATATGGAAGTATAGAAGGCGGTGGATACATTTGGCATACAACAGGATCAGGTAAGACATTGACATCTTTCAAAACCGCCAGATTGGCAACAAAGCTTCCATATATTGATAAAGTATTATTTGTAGTGGATCGTAAGGATTTAGATTATCAGACAATGAAGGAATATGATCGATTTGAAAAGGGAGCTGCGAATAGTAATACATCAACTAGAATATTAAAACGTCAACTGGAAGATCCGAATACTAGTATTATAATTACAACGATTCAAAAATTAGCAACCTTTATAAAAAAGAATCCAGATCATGAAGTATATAAAGAACATATAGTCATTATCTTTGATGAATGCCATCGAAGTCAGTTTGGAGATATGCATACAGCAATTGTAAAAAATTTTAAAAGGTATTATTTGTTCGGGTTTACAGGTACACCAATATTTTCGGTTAATTCCGGAAAAGCAAAGAGTACAGGATTTTTCACAACGGCACAGACGTTTGGAGATCAACTTCATAGTTATACAATCGTTGATGCGATTAATGATAAAAATGTTCTTCCATTTCGAGTAGACTATATTAAAACCATGGATATGGATGAAGAAATTACAGATGAAATGGTATGGGACATTAATCGTGAAAAAGTTATGATGGCACAGGAACGTATTCAGCTTGTTACACAATATATACTGGAACATTTTGATCAGAAGACCTACCGTGGAGATAAAACATACATATATAATAGACTGATGAATGTGGAAGAAGTAGCCTCTGCTAAGCGTGATGAGGTAGAAGAAATTAAGGAAAAACAGAGAATTAGTGGATTTAATTCTATATTTGCAGTATCAAGTGTACCAATGGCAAAATTGTATTACCAAGAATTTAAAAAGCAAATGAAAGAAGATCCAACAAAAAGATTACGAGTGGCGACGATTTTTAGTTATGCTGCAAATGAAGAAGAATCCGATGGAATTTTATATGAAGAAAATTCAGAAGATACTTCTGCACTTGACCAATCATCTAGAGATTTCTTGGAACAAGCTATAGATGATTATAATAAAATATTTCAGACGAATTATGATACATCGAGTGACAAGTTCCAAAATTATTATAAAGATGTATCGTTACGTATGAAAAATAAGGAATTAGATATTTTAATTGTAGTAAATATGTTCCTTACAGGTTTCGATGCAACAACGTTAAATACACTTTGGGTAGATAAAAATCTAAAAATGCATGGTTTGATACAGGCATTTTCACGTACAAATCGAATTTTGAATTCTATAAAGACATTTGGAAATATTGTGTGTTTTCGGAATCTGCAAAAAAGAGTAGATAGTGCGATTTCATTATTTGGTGATAAAAATGCTGGAGGAATTGTATTATTGAAAAGTTTCAAAGATTATTATTATGGTTATGAATCTGTAGATGGTAAACCGATGCCAGGATATATGGAAATGATAGAAAATTTAAATAATGATTTTCCATTATCAGAACCACAGATTATTGGAGAACAAAATCAGAAAGATTTTATTGCATTATTTGGTGCAATTTTACGTATGAGAAATCTACTGTTGTCATTTGACGAATTTAAAGGAAATGAGTTAATTTCAGAACGTGATTTACAAGATTATCTAGGACGTTATCAGGATTTAAGAGATGAGTGGAAGAGGAAACGTCAGGAAAGTACAGATATTACAGATGATGTAGTGTTTGAGATTGAATTGATCAAACAGATTGAGATTAATATCGACTATATTCTTATGCTTGTCAAGAAATATCATGATACACATTGTAAAGATAAAGAAGTTTTGATAACAATTAATAAGGCAATAGATGCAAGTCCAGAACTACGCAGTAAGAAACAATTGATTGAGAACTTTATTTCGGGAATCAATGATGTAGATGATGTTATGGATGAGTGGCACAGCTATGTTGCAAAACAACGGAAACAAGATCTTGATACAATTATCACAGAAGAAAGATTAAAACCAGAAGATACTCGCAAGTTTATGGAAAATGCGTTTAGAGACGGAGAAATTAAAACAGTAGGAACAGATATTGACAAATTGATGCCGCCAATATCACGTTTTGGTGGAGGAGGGAGAACAAAAAAGAAACAAAATGTTATTGATAGATTAAAAGCATTTTTTGAAAAATACTTTGGTATCGGTGGTTCATCAACATTTACAGAGGAAAATCAAGAGAAAGTTACATATGATATTGAAGATATGACAGAATTACAAATGGTAGCGGATAATACATATGAAAAGAAATTATAGGTGATAAAAAGTAGGCTGATACATAGATGTATGTGTACCAGTCTATTTTTTTGTCGTATATATTGGCTATGGTAGATAAAATGAGTATTGAAAATATAGTATAAGTTGACTTGAATAAATAAAATGACAGAATAAGAATATAAATAGGACAAGAAATTATAGTCTAAAATAAATATTAGATTATAATTGTAATGTCAAAAGCAAGTTATGATTGTAAGCGAAATTACATATTTAATTTGTGAAAAGAGTTAAGTGAAAATAAGAAAGGGAAAAATAATGATAAGATATACAAACGAATTTTTAACTGATGGGGATATTACAATTGAAAGAGTGGCTAATCGGTTAAAATTGATTTCAGAAGGAATAAAAAATAGCAATAAATTAAATCTTTGTGATATTAATGTTATCTGCGAAGAAATTTTTGGAAAAATTCTAAATACATTATATGGATATGAACTTGTTACAATTGGTGTGCAAGGGAAGCCACATTATGTTGCCATTGATTTGGTGGACAAGAAAAATAAAGTTGCTTATCAAGTTACATCAACAGTACGTAGAAGTAAAATTGAAGGTACCACAGAGAAATTTGTAAAAAATAAATTGTATAAAGATATAGATGAATTGTATATTCTGATATTGAATGATGATCCTCATAAATATCGGAACGACAATAATGAAATAGATATAAAAACAACGAAAAAGTTTACTATAAAAAATAATGTAATTAATTTTGAAAAATTAATTACTGAGATAGAAACAAAAAGTAAAAATAATCCGAAGTTATTAACGAAAATTTATGGATATGTAAATATGGTTTTCGAAACGGGAAGATTGTCTTGGGAAAGTATTATTTCTAAGACAAACGAATTATCACAAGAAAATATCTATAATACGAAGGAATATTATACGTGGAAAAAGGGATTTGGGGATGTTAGTTTATTTGCTTTTATTCCAAAAAGTTATAAAGAGAAACTTTCATGCGTAGTGGAATTTAGAAAATACAATATTGAAGGCGCAATTATTTCTATAGATCAAGAAAAATTACTTAAAGATTATTTTGTTACAAAAGAGGTATTTCAAAATAAGCATATTATTGGAAGAGAAACATTAGATGATGATAGTTGGATTGAAATTGAAAATATTAGAATGAAAATAAATGCATATTCTGCATACCATTTATATTGCCTTTTTAATGATCTGCATAATGTCTATAAAGAAGCACAAATTGAAATTAACAAGATTATGGGGACAGAAGGTTTAGCAGAGAAGAATGGAAAATACTTAATTGCAAACGTTTCAAAAGAGCAATGGTTTAGAATAATTGAGTTTGCACAAAAGCATGATTGCTATAGCTATAATGAAAATGGAGATGAGGAATGGAATATATTTGATAATAAATCGGTCATTGATTTCTTTTATCTATCTCCATATTTTTATGGAAATAAAGATAAAGGTATTATACATGCTGAGATTAGAGTGGAATTTTTGTACAATGATACTGTAAATGTTTTTTGGATTCCAGGATACAAAGATACTTCTTATAATTGTATGGAGTATTTTGATAATGTAGTTAAATGGAAAGCGGATTATACTAAAGAATGGTTTTGGAATGCTCTAATACCTAAAATTAGAGAAGATGAAAAAGAAGTTAAAAATAAAGCATATGAAAATAGTTTTTTTAAAAAAGTAGTAGGAATAAAAAATAAAATCAAAAAATTTTTAGCTTAGATATGAATAAAAAGATTTGGGGAGAGGAAAAGTGTTATGTATACAGCAAATCAGATTTTGAAAAAGGATGGTTTATCATTAGAAATTTTGTATAAACTTTCATACCAATCAAAATTAGGAATAAATTTAAAAAAGAATCTTCACTATTTTGAGAAAAACAGTTTGTTTCAGGAATTAATTTGTGTGAATGAATGGTATGATAGTTTATAATTTATTATATAATATTGCAACAGATTATCGGGTAAAAAGTATTCAGTTAGCTTTCTTTAAATATAATAGATATTATCCTGATCATCAAACAAGAAAGGTATTTGATGATTTATTGGGATTTCGTACATTATGTGATAATTACGAAGAAATATTAAAATTGAAATCATATGAACATATTCGAATTGCAGATATGTCAAAAGGGAAAGCAAATGATGATGGTTATAGAGGTGTACATGTTTATTACCAAGCAAGTAATTATCATTATCCAATAGAAATTCAGTATAATACATTTTATGATCGTCAATTAAATAATTGGTTGCATAAGTATGTATATAAGCGTAAGTATGAGAATACGATAGGCTATCTATTGCGAAAAGAATATGAGAATGGTAAAATAAAAACGGAAAGTGAATTTAAGGAGCTTCCTGTATAATAAAAAACGTGGATGTTGAAAATTGAAAATACCTCAGAGTACAATAAGACTACTGACTGGCAGGTTAGTAAAAATCTTATTATACAAAGAGGTATCTACAATGAAGTCTAACACACAGAATGCAAAAATTGAAGCTATTACAGAAAATACTTTGATGAAAAAGATTTGATTTCTTTTGGACTGGCAAATGAACAAGGGTATCTTACAAATGCAGGTGCATTGATTGTCGATGAAAGTCCTACCATGTGTTCAAGATTATTTTGCACAAGATGGAATGGATTAAATAAAAGAGGTGGAATTATTGATGCATTCGATGATGCAGAATATTCAGGAAGCGTTATATCATTAATAGATAATGGAGAGGCATTTATTAAACGAAATGCGAAGAAGATGTGGCGAAAAACAGCGAATTCAAGAGAAGAAATGCCGGAATATGTAGAACGTAGTTATCATGAAGCGTTAGTAAATGCGATAGCACATCGTGATTATTTGATTTATGGAAGTGAAGTTCATATTGATATTTTTGATGACAGAATGGAAATTTATTCTCTGGGTGGAATGCCAGATGGTTCAGTGATTCAAGAAAGAGATCCGTTAATGGTACCTTCGACTAGAAGAAATCCTGTATTGGCAGATATATTTAATCGGCTTGGTTATATGGAACGAAAGGGAAGTGGTTTTGGGAAAATAATTGGTGGATATGAATTTCAGATTAATTATGATGAGAGTAAGAAGCCATCATTTCGATCAGATAGATATCAGTTTACTGTGATAATGCCAAATTTGAATTATGATGTCCCTCAAGATCTAATGGATGTACAGATTATAAAATTGATAAGAAATGATAAGAAGATAAGTACAGAAAAGATAGCAGATGTATTAGGTGTAAGTACTAAAACGGTTAAGCGTCATATAAAGAAAATGAACAATGTAAGATATGTTGGAAGCGGATATAGTGGATATTGGGAAATTAAAGTGGAAAAATAGTTTCTATTAAAGAGAAGAGAATCCTTCAGAGCAAAATACTCTGAAGGGTTTCTTTATTATAGAGGAAATACAGATTATATGATAAAATAAAACGAAAAACAAAATCAAAGAGGTAAATACTATGAATATATACGAATTAAAACAAAGAACTAATATATTATCACAGCTTCTGGAAATCTGGGAAGATTCCGTCCGTGCAACACATCATTTTCTTTCCGATGCAGAAGTAAACCAAATCAAAAAATATGTTCCACAGGCACTAACGGGAGTAAAACATCTCATTGTTGCAGAAAATGAAATCGGAATCCCAGTTGCATTCATGGGAACACAAGACCACCGCTTGGAAATGCTGTTCATTTCTTCAAAAGAAAGAGGAAAAGGAATCGGAAAGCAGCTATTAAGATATGGAATTGAAAACTACGAGATCAAAGAAGTAACTGTCAATGAACAAAATCCAAAAGCCATTGGATTTTATGAACATATGGGATTTACGACATACAAAAGAACAGACCATGATGAAGAAGGAAATCCATATCCGCTTTTATATATGAAACGAAAGTGATAAGTAAGGAAAAAAGATTATGATCAGAAAATTAGAAAAAACAGATGTAGATAAAGTTGCAAATCTATGGTTAGAAGCAAATCTAACAGCACATGATTTTATTTCAGAAAAATATTGGAAAGATCATTTTAACATGGTAAAAGAACAACTTTTGCAAGCAGAAGTATATATATATGAAGATTGCCAAAACATAAGTGGATTTATAGGGATAACTGATGAATATGTAGAGGGGATTTTTGTTTCTGAAAAAATGAGATCACAAGGAATCGGTAAACAGTTATTGGATTTTGTAAAAGATAAAAAAAGTAAGTTATATTTGAATGTATATCAGAAAAATATAAGAGCCGTACAGTTTTATCAGAGAGAAGATTTTGAAATTGATTGCGAAAGTATAGATGAAGATACGAGAGAAAGGGATTATGAGATGATATGGAAGGAAATTTAACGAAAGGACCAATTTTAAAAACACTAACCAAACTTGCAATTCCGATCATGGCATCATCATTTCTTGGAACATTATACAATATTACAGATATGGCATGGATTGGACTTCTTGGATCAAAAGCAGTTGCTGGAGTTGGTGTCGGAGGCATGTTTACGTGGTTTTCACAAGGATTAGCTTCGATGTCGAGAATGGGAGGACAGGTACAGGTAGCACAATGCATTGGACGTGGAGACAGAGAAGAAGCCCATAAGTATGCACAGACAGCAGTTCAGCTGGCAACGCTTATGGGACTTTTATTTGCAGCAGTGATGTTGCTGTTTTTGCATCCTCTGGTAGGATTCTTTCAGTTACAAGATCCAGAGGCATTGCAGGCAGCATTGTCTTACACAAAAATAGCCTGTGGATTGATCGTGTTTTCATTTTTGACACTCACTTTAACTGGAATCTATACAGCACAAGGAGATTCAAAGACTCCATTTATAGCCAATTTCATAGGACTTGTAACGAATATGATCTTGGATCCATTGCTGATCCTGGGGCTTGGACCAGTAAACAAGTTTGGGGTAAATGGAGCTGCGATTGCAACAGTAAGTGCACAGGCAATCGTTATGACTATTTTGATCCTTGGAATTATCCGACAGAAAAAACGAAATGTATTAAAAGGAATCAAATTATTTACAAAAATTCCATTCAAATATCTAAGTGGAATCTGCAAGATTGGTATTCCAACAGCGATTCAGGGAATGGTTTACTGTGGAATTTCCATGGT
>UMBU01038556.1_pt1 | contig 11674 bp, 6 predicted proteins | sample 1964051 | NCBI WGS metagenome assembly UMBU01 (sample SAMEA4835949, study PRJEB28245) | human gut metagenome | biome: gut microbiome; material: fecal sample | place: Denmark | collected 2008
AACAATGTGGACAGCGCCACCCCGCAGGACAATGACTTCACGCCGTTCTTGAACATCATGAAGAACATAAGCTGTTTGGGAAGGGTATTCTGCTGAATCACTCTTTTTCGACAAAGCAACGCGGTTCAATCGCAAACCGTTTTCATAGAATGTTGTCAGGTATATGCCCGGACTGCGGATGCAGCCGGGTCTTTTCTTTTTCCCATTATACCACACCAACGAAGCGGTAAAAGATTTTTATGTCCTGGTGACGCTGACCGTCTATAACAGAGCGTTCCCCGATCTCGATGTGGTCAATCAGTTCCTCGACGATTTCCCGGTCAAGCTCCTGCACATCCAGATAGCGGCGGATGATACCTGCCCATTGCCGGATATTTTCAACTTCCTGTCGGGCTTTCCGTTCTTCTGCCAAAAGAGCCTCCAACCGTGTCGCCTTTTGGATGCGCTCCTGTTCGCTTTTCTGAATCAGAATAGCAAAGGTATCGCTATTGATCGTGCCGCTGACCTTATCCTCGTAGAGTTTGGCGGTCATGTGTTCCAGCTCTCCAATACGCCGCCGCAGTCGGCTGATTTCCAGTTTGGAATCTTCCTGCTTTGCGGTGCTTTCATAAAGAATCTGCTGTTTCAGCTTGTCCAGCACGGCGTTTTCATCCTGTGCCACCGCTTGACTGTGCGCCCGGATTTCCTTCAGCACCAGCGTTTTCAGCGAGATTTCATAAATCCGATGCCAGGAGCAGGCGCTGTGTCCGGTTGTAGCAAAATGGGAGCAGATATAGGAAACATACCGCTTGACTGTCCCGTTTTTCCTGCGCTGGGTCTCACGGGTGGCTATCAAAGGATGCCCGCAATCGGCACAGACCAGCTTGCCGGTGAACAGGGCGGGCAAAGGGGCGGCATGGTTTGCTGCCTGCTGTTTGACTGCCCGATTCTTTTCCTGAACCGTTTCCCAAAGTTCCCGGTCAATGATCGCTTCGTGTGCATCCTCATGGCAAATCCATTCCATTTCCGGCTTCTGTATCATGGTTTTGTCCTTGTAGGAACGGGAGCCTGTGCGGTTCTGTGTGACTATGCCGAGATAAACGGTGTCATTCAGAATGTTTTTCACCGTGGCATAGGTCCAAAGTTTGGAGTATTTGCAGCTGCCCTTTTTTCCGTAGTAAATCTCCCAGTGCCAGCGGGGAGAAAGGATGCCTTTCTTGTTCAGCGCCGCCGCAATCTTGCCGTAGGCCATGCCAGAGCAGCGCATCTGATAGATTTCCCGCACCACCGTGGCAGCTTCTTCATCCACCACCAGCCGGTGTTTATCCTCGTCGCTCTTGCGGTATCCGTAAGGAGCGTAGGCGGTCAGGTATTGGCCGCTTTTCTTTTTGGCGTACAGCACCGATTTGATTTTTCCCGACAAGTCTTTCAGATGGTAGTCGTTCATCAGACTGCGGAAGTGCAGCATATCGGTGTTGTCGCCCTCGCTATCCAGACAATCCAGCACAGACACAAACCGGCAGCCAAGGGACGGGAAAATCACATCCGTATAGCGGCCTACCTCTACAAAGTCACGCCCAAGACGGGACAGGTCTTTGACCAGAATCAGGTTAATCAGACCGTGGCGGGCATCCTCCAGCATTTCCAAAAATCCGGGCCGCTGAAAATTCCCGCCGCTGTACCCATCGTCCCGATAGGTCTTGACCTCGATCCAACCATTGAGCATGACAAATTTGGAGAGAATTTCGTGCTGGTTTTCTATGCTGGCGGATTCATCACCGGGGATATAGTTTTTTGCCTTTGCAGAATTGGAGGCATCGTCCACACTCAGGCGGCAGTAGATGCCGACTTTATATTGCTTCTTCAAGGGGCTGCCTCCTTTCTTCCTGTGCCAGCGCCGCGTCCACATTTCCGACGTAGCGGTAGTAAACGCGGAGGTCACAAATCCGCTGTCCGCCCACTTTTTTGGTTTCTCCAACCTCAATGCGGTCCACAAGTTCAAAGAGAATGGATTCATCCAGCTCCGTAATCTCTGTGTACCGGCAGATAATAGCCAGCCAGCGGTTCGCATCCGTGCGGTTTTCCAGGTAGCTTTTGACCTTGTGTTCCAGTTCCGGGATGGCTTCGGCCTTTTCAGCTCGTTCCGCTTCGTATTTGTGCATTAAGGTCTGAAAAACGGTCTGCGGAATGGTTCCGGCGCATTTATCCTCATAGAGATTCTGCATCAGCCGTTCCAGCTCGGAAAGCCGCGCCGTGTATGTTTTCAGCTCCTGTTCGCAGGAGGAAAGGCGGCTTTTAGCTTCCTTATCCTTTAAGCGGATAATCTGCTGGACCAGCTGCTCCGGGTCATATTCCGCAAAACGGGCCTTTTCCCGAATGTCCTCCAATACAAGCTGGCTCAGTACATTCTCATAGATGGTGTGGATGGTGCAGGCCCCCTTGCCGCTGCGGGAGTAGTTCCCACAGATAAAGGAGCTGTACCGCCCCGGCGTCCCGTCTTTATAGGTGAATCGCTCCACCTGATTTCTCATTTTGAAACCGCAGTCCGCACAGTACACAAGGCCGGTGAAGATGCTCCTGTAACCGTCAGCGGAAGAAGATTTCCGCACCTTCTTTTTATCAATGCTGACTACGGTATCCCACAGCTGCTGTGAGATAATCGGTTCATGGGTCCCTTCCACACGAATCCATTCTTCCTCCGGCTTACCCACGAGTTTACGGGATTTATACGACAGCGTTCCGGTCTTTCCCTGAACCATGTTGCCGATGTAAACCTCGCTGCGGACGATATTCTTCACCGTCTGGTCTGCCCATTTGTGGTTGACCCGGCGCGGATCGCTCTGTCCCTTGCGCTGGTAGTACAGCACACCGGGGGACGGGATGCCTTCCTCATTCAGCATAACGGCGATGGCGTGAAACCCTGTTCCGGCTGCCCGCATCTCGAAGATACGGCGCACAATCGGGGCGGTGTCCTCGTCGATCACCAGATGGTGCTTATCCGCTTGGTCCCGCTTATAGCCGTAGGCGGGATAGGTTCCCATGAATTTCCCGTTTTCTGCACAGGCTTTTTTGACTGCTTTGACCTTCTTACTGGTGTCGCGGCTATAAAATTCGTTAAATAAGTTCAAAAAGCACATGACATCGGTGCTGCCATTGGTGCTTTCCGTGTCAATGCCGTTGTTCAGAGCGATAAACCGGCAGCCCAGGGATGGGAATAAGTAATCCGTGTATTGCCCGAACTCAATGTAGTTACGGCCAAAACGGGACAGATCCTTGACCAGAATCACATTGATCCGCTTGGCCTTGGCGTCCTCGATTAGTCGTTTGACCCCAGGACGGTCAAAATTCGTACCTGAATATCCATCGTCGATATAGGTATCAATTTCATTCCAGCCCCGCTGCCGCACATAGTTCTGAAGCAGCAGTTTCTGGTTCTCGATGCTGACGGATTCGCCGTCGCGTTCATCGTCGTTACTCAAACGGCAGTAGATGCCGACGTTGTATGTTTTTGTAGTCATCTTTATTTTACCTCCCGACAATCCAGATTCCATACCTCATGCGGCGTGATGGCTCCACAGGGAGTATCCCTGTATGAATATCGTAACGGAGAATCCATCGCCGCGCAAGGATGCGGCAAAGCCGGGAGGATAGTGTGACTATGTAGCCGTGTGTGCGGAGCAGCTGGCAGGTGTGGAAACCTCCGACATGGCGCGCCGGACAGCCAGCTGCTCCAAAGTCTTTCCCAGCTCCTTTTCACCCGAAAAAAAGCTGGTCACACGGTAAATGGTTTTCCCGATTTTCACCTCTTTATAGGAGGTCGTAGGGGTAATCTGCTGATCCATATTGACGCACCTCCAGTCAAAAAAACTGTTTCTTCATAAGATATGAGGAAACAGTTTGTCTCAATTCATATAAAGATAAGCAGCCGCACCGATAAAGTTGAGGGTATATGCGAACCAGTCAATCGGTACGGCTGCTGTATGATAGTTTGGTTTATGCTCGTCACATTTGCCACGCGCCCCTGACGATGGGGACATTCCCGGTCTCCGCTGGCGCGGCTGTCATAACTCCGCAGCACCGTTCGTATCGTGTGCCGCAGGGTTCCCCCCAAGTCTTTAGGAGGCCGTGAGGAAGTATCATTATTCCCCCATGCAGTCACCGCGTCCCGAAGTGCCGCCTTCGGGGATCAGGCTGGCGTAGATCGCTCGGAGCAGCCCTGTTTATCACCTCCTGGGGCTGTCCATCTTCGCGGCGCGCCTGATTCGCTCGTACATGGGTTATGTACCGGAAATGCCGTCTATTCAGTTGTCAAGCTGCATGAGAGAGATAGACCCCCTCACTTATTTCCCCGTTGGGAAAGCAGTTTAACAACCGATTTTAGAAAAATTCTTCAAAAATTTTTCTCAGCTTCAACAGTAGCGTCTGTTTTCTCTTATTGACCGACTGCTGCGAAATGTGTAGCATATTCCCGACTTCCTGTTCCGTCTTTTCCTGATAGAAAAGCAGTAAAATCAGATCTCGCTCGTCCTCGCTTAATTTGGAAAGACAGAAGCGTACTTGCTCTGCTTCCAGATGTTCCGCTGCAAGCTGTTCTACGCTTTTTCCGGGTGCGGCAAACTGCTTGTCCTGTTCCAGCAGACGTTCATAGGAATCCTCGCGGCTGGGTAGGAAAGAGGCGGTTTCTTTCTGGAACTTTTCCACTTTCAGATCATAGGAAAAGTATTCCTCTTTCCGTTCGTAGTGCTGATACACACGGTAGACCTGTTCGCTTACCGGCACAGTCTGTCCATCTATGTAAAGATAATAATTCGCCCTTTCTTCACGATTTTTACTCATAGCCGTTACCTCCGAAAAGTTTGAAAGGTGGATAGGTTTTCAAACTTTCGGAGGGCGGTGAACGGCAGCCGACACAGCGGAACCGTTTATGTCGAACCGTTGGGGAATATGGTTCGGCAGGTGGAGGTTTGTCGGACTTTTTGTGATACTTCCGTCGGTTTTTGTTTTTGTTTTTGAATACAGAAAATGGGGGGTTCTTATCGAAAAAAGGCGTACAAAAATAGGGCGCAAGTGATGGTAAGTTCACTTGCGCCCTGATCGGACTGGATATGTTATTTTGGAAGTCTCCACCTGTTAGCGGTGGAGAAAGGTCAAAAGGGGTATCTACCCATAAGCGGCCTCCCTTGCACCGCTATGGGAATGGGACAAAGCAGTAGAAGTTATATGTCCCGAAAACCGCTTGCGGCATCTATTGTTACTGTTTCAATATACTCCAATGCTGCTTCGTGTCCTTTCCGAATTTGTATTATAGTTACTTTCTCGCGCCATCTGCGCCAACTTCGTAGCCGTCCACTTTGGTGCTGACCGCCATAGAGCCGTCTGCGTAGAAGTAGTACCACTTGCCATCAATCTGCCTCCAGCCTCCGGCAACCATCATCCCGTTGGCCTTGTCCAGCCAGTACCACTTCTGATCGTCGGAGAGCCAGCCCTTCACCGGCTCCCCGTTTCTGTAATAGCTCCACTGACCGCTGTCATTCTGCTGCCAGCCGTTTGCGGACTGCGGGTCAATGACAATCTCCACAAACCGGTGCAGGACAGTAGCCGCCTCGGCGCGGGTGGCGTTGCCCTTCGGGTCAAACAGATTATTCGCCTTGCCGGAGAGAACGCCCGCCTGCTGCATAGCCTTGACCGCATCCTTTGCCCAGGAAGAAATCTGCGCATTATCGGCAAAGGTCACAGCCTCCAGCGTTTTCGGGATGGAATAGCCCATCTTGTCGGCGTAGTTCTTCATAATTACTGCCATCTGCTCACGGGTGATTTTGTTATCCGGGGCGAAAGTGGTAGCACCGGTGCCATTCACAATGCCCTTGCTTGCCGCCCAGTTGACATAGGGGGCGTAGTAGGCGTTGGCTTTCACATCAGTAAATTTCCTGTTTTGGTAATCCGCCGGATTGATTCCTGCCAGCCGTCCCAGAGCAGTAACAAACATTCCCCGTGTCAGGGTGGTGTTCGGGCTGAAGGTGGTTTCACTGGTGCCGGAGAACAGCCCGCGGCTGACTGCAAACAGGATGTGTTCCTTGGCCCAATGACCATTGATGTCGGTGAAGTTCGGAACCGGGTTCTTGTAGCCTACGCCGTAGATACTAAAATGCTGTGCTTCAAAAATCACGGCTTTCTGGTCCGCGTCATAGCTGGATTTGGTAATCCACTGCACTTTTCCGTTTTCATCCACATAAACCGCATGGAGGTTTCCGGGCTGCTCATTCTTCGCCGGAGTGTACGGAATCGCAATGCTGATGGTTCTTCCATTTAGGTTGGTCAGCTTGGCTTCTTTGACATTTTTCACTTCCAACAAGGAGATGTCATAAACGGGGCGATTTCCGATAGCCGCCTTTGCTTCAACCGAGCTAACCGTGGTTTTCTTCACCTTCAAAACGATGTCGCCGTTGGTTTGGCGGTTCAGCTCCCTCAAATCATCTAATGTCAAGCTGAAGTCTGCTGCATGGTCAGTGTCGATGGTGAACCGCTTGACCTTGGAGGACACCAGCTTGTCCAGCGTCTGTGCCTTGATGGTGATAGAAAGATTCTTTGCATTCGCCGCGTTCTGGATGGGAACCGTTACGGCAATGCCGTTTGCGGTGTTTCCATTTTTCTTCGCGTCAGCGGTGGCCTTGTTGATTGCGTCCTGTACGGCGTTGCCGTCAATGCTGGTATTTCCGTTTTTATCCGGTGTTGCCGGCTTGGTCTGGCTGGTGGTAGGGATTTCCGGTTTGGTCTGATCCGGACGCTCTACAACCGTGGAGCCGCTGGAATCGCCGTTATCGGAAGAAGAACCACTACCGGAGGACGAGCCACCGCCAGAGGAACCGCCGCTGGAGGAACTGCCCCCGCCGCTACTGGTATTCCCGCCGCCATTGCCGCCTCCGGTATTACCGCCAGTGTTGCCCCCGCTGGGCTTGGTTGTGGCGGTCAGAGAGAGGGTAGCTGTGGCCTCGTTGTAGTCCGCATCGGCGGCCTTGATCGCTTTGATTTGAATTTCGCCGATGCCAGTTACCGTAACCTTACCGTTGGCATCCACTGTGGCGGGGCCGCTGATGATCTCCCATGTGACCGTCCCTGTACCGGAACCGCCGGTGGTCGTCAAGGTAAAGGTGTCCCCGTTGTAGACGGTAGTGGGCTTGCCGGTGATGGAAAGAGCCGCCTGCTCTGCCTTACCCACGGTAAGTGCATCGGTTTTGGCCGTTTTTCCGCCATAGCTGATGGTGACAGTTTTTCCGCTATGCCCGGTAACGGTCAGCACCGTGCCCTGGGCGGGATCGGCGGTCAGCTTGCCGCTGTCCCAGCCAATGGTTTTGCTGGTGTTGTCGCTATAGCTTACCTGCACCGACAGGCCGTTCAGATCCAGCGTCTGGCCGCTGGTGTAGGCCAGCTTGGCGGGCTGGGTTTGGATGGAAATGCTGCTGACCTCTTTTTCGGGGGTGGTAATCGCCACGCCTGTGCTGATGGTTTCCGCATAGTTGGTGGTGGCCTCCACCTTTGCGAAGAAGTAGTAGGTGGTATCTGCGGTCAAGCCGGAGAACACGCGCCCCGTCTGCCAGGTGCTGGGGTCTGTATCGGCGGCGGTGCTGTATCCGTAGCTGACTGCCGCGCCGGTATTGCCGGGTTCTACCACAGCCTCATTCAGAGTAATCTGCGTAGGGCTGTCCGCTTGCCCGGTCAGCGTGATCTTATAAGAAGCAGGGCTTACCTTCACTGTAAGGTTTTGCTGTACCGCATTGTAGTTGCCGCTGTTGTCCTGGGTGTAGGTAGCGAGGAAGGTGTTCTCTCCTACATTGCCAACCGAAGTTTCGGGAGCATCCCAAACCCATCCGCTAGGCAGAGATACATCCTTCAGTGTGCTGCCATAGACAGCAGTCAGACCGGTCGGTGTGGTCGGCTTAGGCGTTGCCCTGCCGATGGTAAATTTCTCCGTTTTTGTGCCGGTATAGTTGCCTTTGCCGGTGGCGGTCACTGTGACCGTTCCGGCATTGGTGAGGTTTCCGTCCCCGCCGTTGCTGTTGGAATAGGAGAGGGTGTAGTCTGTGCCTGCACTCAGGGTCTTACTGTCCAGCGTCACCGTCACAGTGGGATCTTTTGAGGTTCCGTCATAGATAAACTGCCCGCCGCTGACCTCCACCTTGGCGTCGTTCAGCGAGGCCGGAGCGATGGTAAAGCTCTCCGTTTTTGTGCCGATATAGTTGCCTGTACCGGTGACAGTTACGGTCGCCTGCCCAGCATTGATATTATTGCTGGCGCTGATGGTGTACTGATCGCTGGGGACGGTCTTGCCGCCCAGCGTGACAACCACATCATTAGCGGCTGGGGTCTGCGCCTGGCCGGTGTAGGTATAGGTGCCGTTTACGTTCACTGTTGCGTCGTTCAGCTGGGCCGGAGCGATGGTAAAGTTCTCCATTTTTTTGCCGGTATAGTAACCTGTACCGGTGACAGTTACGGTAGCCGTGCCTGCATTGGTGTTATTCGTACAGTTAACCGTATAGTCGGTGTCCTTTGTAAGCTGCGTACCGTTCCATGTTACACTTACCTCTGGGGTAATGGAAGAATTGGTATAAAAATACTCGCCGTTCACCGTCACGGTGGCATCGTTCAAATCTCCCTCTACCGTAAGCCGGGTGCTGCCGGTTTGCGGTTTCAGCCCCATGCTGCCGCCATATTCGGCGGTAATAGTATTTTCTCCAACCGCAAAGCCTTTCTCTTGTGAAATTTCCACATCGGAAAGGGTGGCAGCATCGCCGTTGACATTTGCTGTGCCAAGGCTTTTCTTATTGCTGTCTGTTTCAACGAAAAATTCCACTTGATTTTCTGCTGCACGAGTGATGGCATTTGTCGCTTTGGATATAGTGGCCGCTCTGGATATAGTGGCCGCTTTGGATATGGTGGCAGTGATGTCCACCTTGGAACCGTAGGTTGCCGGGGACGAGTTGACTTTGACCGTTACATTCGAATCCTTTTGCAGGTTGTTGGTAATTGTCTGCGCAACGGTGCCGGAACCCACAAGATTTCCTTCGCCATCCAGAGTGCCGTCTCCTGTGATTGTTCCGCTATTGGTGAGGGTCACGCCGTCCTTCACAGTCAGGGTGATGTTTTTCGGTACGGTCAGCGTTTTGCCCGATGGAATCTCCATATTCTCTTGAATGGTTGGATTTCCATAGACTTCCCCATTATCTCCCTGGAAGATAATGCCGCTCCAACTGTCCCGCTGGCTTTTGTCACTGATACTGCTTGCAACAATCAGGGCATGACCGTCCGCTCCGGTTGCAAAGCTGCCGCCAGAACCACCAATTTCGTCGCCACTTCCATCGCCGATTCCGGCTGCTGCATTCCCGCCAGTTGCGGTGACACTGCCGCCGCTGATGGTGATGTTGCCACCAGAACGGCGGATTCCACCGCCGATTCCGGCTCCATCATCTCCGCCAGTTGCCTTCACTGTGCCGCCGCTGATGGTGATTGTTTCGCCAGGCGCCTCATATCCGCCGCCGATTCCGGCTGCTAAACTCCCGCCAGTTGCGGTAACACTGCCGCCGCTAATGGTGATGTTGCCACCAGAACGGCGGGTTCCACCGCCGATTCCGGCTGCTTCGTCTCCGCCGGTTGCCTTCACTGTGCCGCCGTGGATGGTGATCTCGCCGCCGGAACCGCCGATTCCGGCTCCAAGATCTCCGCCGCTTGCGGTGACACTGCCGCCGCTGATGGTGATGTTGCCACCAGAACTGCGGGTTCCACCGCCGATTCCGGCTGCGAAAGTCCCGCCGATTGCCTCCACTGTGCCGCCGTGGATGGTGATTGTGCCGCCGGAACCGTCGCTTCCGCCGATTCCGGCTGCATTTTCTCCGCCGGTTGCCTTCACTGTGCCGCCGTTAATGGTGATTGTGCCGCCGCTACCATCCTGACTACCGCCGATTCCGGCTGCATCTTGCCCGCCGGTTGCGGTGACATTGCCGCCGTTGATGGTGATTGTGCCACCAGAATCACCAACTTCGCTGCCGATTCCGGCTATAAAATTATCTTCGCCACCGTTTGCGGTCAGCGTTCCCATGTTTTCCCCGACAGACTGGGCATAAACAGTAAAACTGTTGTTCTCTGCCACATTGATGCCGCGGTTGGCGGTCAGGCTTGCGCCATCTGCCAGAATCAGATGAACCTCGCCGCTGACGGAGACCCTGCTGTCGATGGTCACAGGGCTGTTGACTACATACCAGCCGCCATTCCATGCGGTCGTACTGCTTTCCACCACAGTGACATTATCTGCTGTCTGTTTACTGCCGTTTTTGTCCAAATAGGAAACGCCGTTCTCCGCCAGTAAATTGACCATACCATTGAAGAAGTGGAACAGGCTCTCGAAAACCTCTGTCCCGGTAAGCAGTGCCTGTTCGTCCTCGGTCAAGGCTTCGTAGGCTTCGTAGGCCGCCTGCAAATCGGCGTAAACTGCGTTCTGCTCCTCCAAACTCATAGCGGCCAGCTCGTTCGCCGTGGGGAGGGCGTCGATCAGCTTTTGCACGTCCCCTGCGGAAAGCTGCGCCGCATTAGAGGGGGTGGCCGTTTCCGGCTCGTCCTTTGCGCCGCATATCTTGCAGATATAGCCGCAGGGCGTCCCCTCAGTGGCCGGGACATAGCCGCAAGCCTCGTCATGTTCGTGTTTGCAGTCTAATTCTTTTTTGATACAGCCGGTGTCCTCGCTGCACTCGTGGGTGCAGTTTACCGGCTCCTGATTTTCCGCATCGGACGGGCTGGCTGTGTTATCCGACACGCTTTCTGCCGGGTAGCAGTCCGCCGTATGCTTGTGGACGCAGCTTGTCACAAGGGTATAGCAGTCCTCGGTGTGTTCGTGATTGCAGGGTGTCCCCTCGATGCCCTCGGTATAGCCGCAGTCGGCGTTGTGTTCTGTGTGGTGTTCGCATAAGCCGCCTACATTTTGATTTGAATTTTCCACCGCCAGTACATTTACCGGCAAAGTGGAGCATACCATCGCGCCCGCCATCAGCAGAGCAGCGATCCGTTTCTTTAATTTCATAGTCATCCTCCTGTTCCTGTGCTGGTCTATCAAAAAACGCAAAAAGGAAGCGGTCATCCATCCGGCCGGAATGGACAACTGCTTCCTCTGTTATAGCGATATGCGGACAGCACAAAAACAGGCAGATTTAACTCTGTCTGTCTGTCTGTCTGTCTGTCTTAAGTATATTGTTCAACGGCATAGTTTGTCAACCCCTTTTCTCGCAAAAAAGCGCATAATTTTCCCTTTCCCTATATTTTACGATACGGCGTTTTGGATGTCAATAGGTTTGGAGTGAATGAAGTGTGATACGACGTGAATGAACGGAATTAGTTTGCGTTGACCGGGTCGTGAGCTGCAATTATATCTACCGGGAGCTGAAAGAGAGATTGCCGGAAGTGTTTTACCCGCTGCGGCGGGGCTATCTTGTGAACACGCTGTATATTGTCGCCCTGCGGCGGTTTGAAGCGGAGCTGATTTCGGGCATCTCCATTCCCATTCCCGCTTTGACTTATACCCAGGTCAAGCGGGATTTACAGGAGCTGATCGAGAAAAAATAGCGGACGGAAAGCGGGCGGAAACGCATACATCCATGCAAAGATGCAAAAGGGGCAAGCAATGCCTGTGTTAATACACACAGGCCCGCAGAGA
>UMBU01051623.1_pt1 | contig 11658 bp, 9 predicted proteins | sample 1964051 | NCBI WGS metagenome assembly UMBU01 (sample SAMEA4835949, study PRJEB28245) | human gut metagenome | biome: gut microbiome; material: fecal sample | place: Denmark | collected 2008
CAGAGAACCAATAAAATAATAGGTATGAAAATGATACTAAACATCTTTATTACCTCCATAATTTAAATATATTTTTATAACGAAAAAACCGGTATAAAAATACGGTTTTTCATTATAAATTTTATATATTATCCTAAAACAAATGGGCCATGTTCTATCTTAAAATTACTATTATAGTATGGGTCTCCATTTGTAAGTATATCTATCCATCTTTCTTGGAATAACGCAACTTCAGATTCAAATCTTTGAATTTTTTCTATACTATCTTCATATCCTCTTGATTTAGATTCATAGTGATGCCATAAAGCAAAAGCATTGTAAACAACAAGTTTATCCAACTGTCTTACTCTTAGACAAAAATCAATATCGTTACATGCAACTTTGAATTGTGTATCAAAGCCATTAACCGCTTCAAAAGCTTTCTTATCAACCATCATACAAGCGGCTGTAAGAGCACTATAATCACAATTAATTCGTGCTCTTACCATATATCCATAGTCATCTTTGTCAATACCAGTAAAAACATGACCAGCAAAGCCTCCAAAACCTATAACAACACCTGCATGTTGTACAGTATTGTCTTCGTATAATAGTTTAGCTCCAACAATGCCTACTTCTTCCCTCATACAACATCCGAGCATTTCTGAAATAGCTGTAGGAGTAATGACTTCTGTATCATTATTCAAGAATAGATAGTAATCTCCATGCGCATGTTCAACACCAAAATTGTTGAGTGCAGAATAGTTAAATTCTTTATCCCATTTCGCAATAATAACATTATCATGTTTATCTTTTAATTCTTGATAATAATCAAATATTTCTTTTGATGTGCTATTATTTTCAACAATAATTAATTCAAAGTTTTTATAAGTATTTACATTATAAAGTGAATCTACACATGTTTTTAAAATATCCTTATGCTCCATATTGGGAATAATAATAGATACTAATGGATTGTTTTTTGTACTATAAGTTGTTTTATACATTCCCCACAATGGCTTAGGCATAAGCTCAACAGTTGCTTCAACCCCAATGCGTTTATAATGATCTTCAATTGCTCTTTTTCCAGCATCATAGCAATAAAGCTTACTTTCTGGATTTTCAGCAGTAGAAGCGGCATGCATACGCCAATGATATAAAATTTTAGGAATATGATGTATACTTTTTGATTTTTCAATACATCTAAACATTAAATCATAATCTTGTGCACCGTCGTATCGACTATCAAAGCCACCAATTCCTTTAATAATTTCAGTTTTAACTACAAAGAAATGTGTAATGTAATTATGTGATCTAAATAAATCAACATTGTAATCAGGTTTAAAATTTGGGTCAACAAATTTCTTTTTACTATTATCTAATTTATCTTCATCTGTATAAATAATATCGTGTTGTTTTTCTTGTAAAGAAGAAACAATTTCAAATAAAGCATCTGGCGTTAATAAATCATCATGATCAAATAATCCCACATAATCACCATCAGCAATTTCTAAAGCCTTGTTAGTATTTCCAGAAATACCATAGTTTTCACTTAAATATGTGACTTTAATACGTTGATCTTCTTTAGCATAGTCTCCTATCGTTTTTCTTGCTGGATGATTTTCATCACTCCCATCGGCAATGCATAATTGCCAGTTCGCATAACTTTGATTTCTAACAGAATCAATCATTTCTTTTAGAAAATCAAGCGGTGTATTATAAGTTGGAACAATAATACTTATTTTAGGTTCAAATTCAAAATGTGTTTCTTTTTGAATTTTTAATTGCGATTGGGAAACTCGATGTTGTTCAAACCAATCAGCATAAGTTAATTGATTTGTTGGACCACGTTTTACTCTTTTTAAAAATTTAACAAAACCATATTTTTTTAAATATGCTATTCCCTTTTTAATATTTTCTCCATTAATCATACGAAGATATCTTTTGATTTTTGCAAGAAACGATTCATAATTAACTTTGCTTAAATCTATTTTCTTTTTAAAAGTATTTGTTTGAATTATTAAATAATACTTATTTTTATTTTCAGCAGGATAAGAAATCATAAATCCACAGTATTTTTGTTCTTTATTCACATATTTTAAACGATATAAATCTTCCCTATTAATAACTCTAACATTACTATCAATTTTATTTCCTTTATCATCAATAACTTGATATTCAATATTTTCTTGATAATACGAAAATGCCCAACCACTAATCGTTTGAATTCCAGCATCTTCATCTTTGTGTACACCATCAATTGCATATTCAACTGTGTCTTCTACTAAAATATTCTTTATCTCTTCTTTTGTTGCTTGATAAAGCATCTTCTTTTCTTCATCATAATGAGCAATTAATTGAATTGATTTTATTTCTTCTTTAATGTCTAAAAAAAGACGAAATCCATTTTGTAGTGATGAACTATCTAATTGATATTTTTTGCAGACATCTGGTCTAGGTATTGGTGAAAAATCATATTCTTCACTGTTTGAATTAATTATAATTTCTAAATGTGGAAGTTTCCCATTTTCACAAACAGCCCATCCATTAATTGTTAGATGATTTTTATCTTTTAAATGATTTATTTTAGCACGTTCAATAAAATAATATAATTTCATTTATTCTCTCCTTATATACTATAATTCTTCAGCAAATCCTTTTTCCAATTTTTTAAAGATTGCATAGCCTATAATAACAACAACAATACTTAATAAAAATACTAAAAATAAATTCATCATATTAGGCATTGTATGATATAAAAAGACATCTCTGTAACAATTTATAATTTGTGTCATTGGATTTAATGAAACGAGTGTGTAAAGTATCCCTGCACTCGCAAATTGACTTAATTCATAAATAATAGGTGTTCCATAGAATAACATATTTAATACAAAAGCAATAATATATTCCATATCTTGAATATAGACATTAATAGCACTAAGCGCTAACGCAAGTCCTAAAGATAAGAGTGATTGAACAACAGCAATAACAGGCACTAAAATAATGTGCCAAGATACACCGACCCCTGTTGCCAAGCAAAATGCAATAATAATAACACATGAAATAAAGAAATTAACTAACCCACTCATGATAACAGATAAGGGTAATATTTCTCTAGGAAAGTAAACTTTTTTTATAATTCCTCCATTACTTTTAATAGTTGTAACACCTTGGCTAACTGTTGTTAAAAAGAATGTCCACGGAATGAGTCCTGTTACTAAGTAAGCAAGATAGTTATCAACTGAATCCCTCATTAAATAAGGGAAAACAATAGCATAAACAACAATTTGTAATAAAGGATTAATAAAAGACCATAAGACTCCTAAAATAGACGCCTTATATTTCCCTCTTATTTCTTTTTTTACATTCGTTTTTAATAATTCTCTATAGTTATATAAATTTTTAAACATTTATATTCCTCCTATTGTTCAACATAAATAGTTATATCTTTATCACTAATTATGTTTCCTTTATCATCTTTTAGAATTGCTTGTATTGTTAATTCACCATTTTCAACTTCTGTAGCATATTCTAATAAATTAACCGTTGTATTCCATCCGATGGTATCACTTTCTATAAAACCACCATATTGTTCAGCATATGCTTCATAAACATCTGTACGTGGTTCCCTAGAAACTTTTGTTAAGATCTTATTTCCTACATGTATTTCTAGATGTGCTTGGGAACAATCACTTACTTCCCATCCTTTTAGTTGCATTTGTCCATTTGATTTATAATGAGCAAAATCTTTTGGCGAGTCAATATAGACAGACCCCTTATATTTTTCAATACCTTTTTCAACTGCTTTTTTCTTTTCCTCTTTATGATCAATGGCAACTTGTTTTAAATATTCATCAATAACATATATTGGATCTCCGTCCAATCTAAATTCACCTTTATAAATCCAAATTGCTCGGTTACATAATTTCTTTACAACATCCAAACTATGAGAAACAATAACAATTGTTTTATCACTATTTTTTAATTCATCAAGTTTAGCAAAACATTTTTCTTGGAAATGTTGATCACCAACAGCTAAAATTTCGTCAACAAGTAAAATTTCTGCATCAACATTAATAGCAATGGAGAAAGCTAATCGCATATACATTCCTGATGAATACGTCCTTATCGGATTATCAATAAATTCACCCAATTCAGAAAATTCAATAATTTCATCTATTCTTTTATCGATTTCATTTCTTGTTAATCCAAAAATAGCAGCATTAAAATAAATATTTTCTCTTCCTGTAAAATCAGGATGAAAACCTGCACCAAGTTCAAGTAATGAAGTCAATTTTCCCGATGTTTCAATTGTCCCTTTATTTGGATAAATAATCTTAGTCATCAACTTTAATAGTGTTGACTTTCCACTCCCATTTGTTCCAATAAGAGCAACCGTTTCACCCTTTTTTATATCTATATTTATATTTTTTAATACTTCATGATATTCACTTTTACCATTTGACCAAAATACAAGTCTTTCTTTAAGTGTTTTTGGTTTATCATATTGAAGTTTGAAACTTTTATACATATTTCTAACTTCAATAGCATTTGATTTTTTCATAAAATTGCTCCTTTTATCAATAAATAATCATTTCATATTATATCACATGTCACTTATTCATCAAATATAATCTATTTTCATCCTATTATGTTATATAGCATTAATAAAAAAAAATCAATTGTTTCATAAACAAAAAGTAGATACTCTTATAGAATATCCACCTTCTATTTATCCTAATGTAATTAAAATTGAAAATATAGTTAAAGTATTTAAAATAGTGCTCCAACAAACTACTGTATTTTCTTTACTTTTATTTCTTTGTTTTTGCCCTTTACTAAGCGCAATAAATAAAATAGGCATTACAGGTAACATATATCGACCTTGAAATCCTAAAATATTATTATTTTCTAAAAATCCCATAGTATACGACCAATTATACATTGCTAGTAATATTCCCACAAAGCAAATTAAAAAAATCGCAACAAAAATTACTCTTATCCAATTATTTAAAACGCACTTTTCTTTAGTAGTATACGTAATTATATAAAATAGCAATATATAATAACAAATCATTATTGGATTATAAATCATAATATGCAATAGTCCTAATTTTCCACCTAATGCTGATGAAACAAATACTTCCATTTGTAAATAAATCGTATCTCTAAAATAAATATATAGAAGCTTAGGATGAACTACTAAATATAATAAAGATCCTTCTACAACATGCTTTCGTAAATAAACAAAAGCTATACCTGCAAAAATGATAAACACACCACCTATTACAAAATAAAACCACTTTTTTTGAGCTAACAATTTTTCTTTAATATTTAATTTATAAGCAAAATAAGATATTGGTGCTAAAACAATTGGAAAATATGAAAAGCTTTTACATACAGATACTAATATACAAGAAACTAATAACAATCCATACTGTTTTTTAGTAAGTTTATTTTCATAAAACATAACTATTGTTAATGTTGTAATAAGAAATGCTAATGTAATCACAATACTATCATAGGATAAAGAAAACGCTTGTTGAATAGTAATAGGCAACAGACTTATAAAAGCTAAAATTTCTTTGTACGCAGGAATTATTTTCAAACAATAACCAATTGTTACAACAAAAAGTATATAATTTAATAATCTTCCAAGTAATAAACATAATATCCCATTTAATCCTAAAATTCTACCAACTGTAATACCAATTGCACTTAAATAATACGTAAACGAAAATAAATTTGCATTAAAAATTTTTAGTCCTGAATCAACTAAAGTTGTATCTATTTTTGCTTGTTTAATATCATGTAAATATTTTGTAAATTTTTCATTATCTACATAACCATAACTATACATCGTATCTCGATCTGATTTTCTTTCTTTTACATTATTTGAATTATCGTCTATTCCTAATATCATATTTGAATAATGATACGCTGTTGTTATATGTGCATTTGCTTCATCCGGCACATTTCCAACAGGAATTAAGAAGGTTATTATGATTCCAAAAGAAATGGCTGCGATAATAAACAACTTATGAATTTCTATTTGTAAAAAATAAATAAGAACAAAAATTGCTAAGCAAATAATAATCGATACTATCCCTATAATATATGCTATTTTTTTATGAATTGAATTTCCTGTAGTAATTAATTCTAATCCTACATTCTGATTATTATCCATTCTCAATGACAATATCTCTGTTGATTGAGTAGAAAACTCTATGAATAATTCTTTATTTGCCATTCCTGTTAGTTTTTTGCCGAAATAAATATTGATATCTGTATTTGATCCAATATTTTTTAAATCAATACTATTTTGAAATAAAGTTTTCTTATCTTTTGATAATATCTTATAATTTAATACATAATTAGATAATGTTGCATTTGTATTTCCTGTGTGAATAGTTACTGCATCTATTTGATCATAACTACTTTCAAATTTTTGAATCATTTTTTCCCCATTAGTTATATTAATAACCTCTTGACTATTGTTATAATCATAAACTTGATAATGTCGTTCACCTGTTATTTGATTTTTCATTATAAGAAAAACATTAATAAAAAATGCAAGAAGTATTACAAAAATAATTATTTTTTTCTGTTTTATCTTTTCCATATTTTTTTCCTTTATTGTTGATTACTTTTTTCTGCTTTCACATAAAAAATATTAAGAAGTTTGGAAAACCACGTTGGCCAAAATTTCTTATACATTTCTAAATCCTCTTTTGTTCTTACTCGTTCATTAATAATCTCTGTAGTCGTAGAATCTTCATGAACTCTATGTCCCATGAGCGATTCTGGTATAAATGAAAAAGCTCCATTTAATAGAGAAAGTTTTTCCCAAGCATACCAATCCACATCACAAACAAAAGAGCATTTAAAAATATCATTTGTTTGAATATTATCTTTAACAAAAGTTACTGCTGGACAACTAATTGCATTTCCAAAACGTAATACTAATCTTTTTCCAAATTTTGTGTTGGCTAATCCTTTTACTCTTAACGGCAATAATAAAACTCGCTTTATTTTTAAGTTTGTATTAGAATAAACCTTTTCTCCATTTCTTATTTCGTAATAATCTGTAAATATTATTGTAGAATTTTTATTTTTTTGATATTTTTTTACTATTTCATAAGAATACGTATAATCATAAATATCATCTTGATGAGCAACTGTTACTAATTTCGTTTGACCGCAAGAAACTGCAAAATCAAAATCATATCCAATTCCTTTTCCAGGATTAGGATTTTCAATAATTTCTAGCTGATATTTTCCTGCAATTTTTTTTATAAAATCATTTGGCGTTGATGTTGCAATAATTACATGACTAGCATATTTTTGATTTAAAACAGATTTTACACATTCTTCTAAATATGGTGATTCTTTATATGCAAGTACAACATACGTATGTAATGTTTCCATTTTATTTTTCTCCTTCATTTACCTTTAAATTTGCTAGTTCATTTTTTAAAAGTGAAACTTCTTGAACAAGTAATGTATTTTTTTTACTTAGATCTGTTACAACAATCGTTAGTGCCATAATCAGAAATAATACAAGTACAAGTATAAATCCAATAATTAAATTAGATATTGTTTGAAAACCAAACAGCTTTGCAAAATATAAAAATAGATTAGGAAACAAAGCAAGTAAAATAATTGCAAATGCTGGAATTAACCAAAGTATAGCAAATTTGATATTAATTTTGTTTTTTCTTAAAACAATCAAAGTAATTGCTACTAATATGAAAGCAACAACAAGTAACCAAAAAGTTAATTTTGAATTATCCATTTTATTTTTCTCCTCTCAACCCAAATACTAATAACGATAATATAACATTGATCATATAATAAGCATTTTTCCATGATCGAATAGAAGAAACTCCTCCATCTCTTTCACGCATTGCAACAGGTACTTCACTTACAGAATATCCTGCTTTTAATAACTCCATATTTGTTATTGGTTCCGGATATTCTACCGGATAATCATTTGCAAACATTTTTATTATTTTCTTATTTGCTGCTCTAAATCCTGATGTCACATCGTAAATACGTTTATTCGTAAGTATTTTAATGATTGTTGAAATCATTTTAATTCCAACTCTTCGTGCAGCACTCGATTGAAATTCACTTGCACCTTTTGTAACAAAGCGGGAACCTACTACAAAATCGGCTTTCTTTTCAAGAATAGGCTGTATAATATTTTTTACATATGCAACATCGTGCTGCCCGTCTCCATCATATTGAATAGCAATATCGTAACCATGAGCATATGCATATTTATAACCAGTTTGCACTGCACCTCCAATTCCTAAATTATGTATTAAAGAGACTGTAGGTAAATTATTCTCCTTACATATTTGTAAAGTTTTATCTTTTGAACAATCATTAATAACAATAAAATCATAATGACTTTTGTTATTTTTGTTATACTTTATAATTTCATTACACGTTTTTAAAATACTTTCTTCTTCGTTATAAGCTGGTATAATAATTAGTATTTTAGAATCCATTCTATTTCCTCCCGAAAATTATAATTTCTTTTTTTCTAAATAATGCATTGTTAACCAAAAATAAACAGTATACATTATACAATGTAATAACATTGTATAAAAATACACATAAACTGCACCATGTATTCCAAATGATAAAATTAAAAACTTCGATGTTAATAATGCAAAGAGAGAACTTATTACATAAATCACAATTTGAAATTTATTTTTATGCATAATAATTAAACAATTTTGAAAAACAATAGCTACCGAATAGAAAAAACCCCCACACAAAATCAATAACAAATCATTTTTATATTTTGAAATATCCACGGCATAAACAATATTTAACACAGGTATTCCTAATAAATAAGCTGCCATCTCTGCAAGTACAAAGAAAACAAATAAAAGCTTTAAAATTACAAATACCTTTTTCTTAAATGCTTTATAATCTATTTTTCTTAAACAATCAACCATATCATTCATTAATGGATTCATAATATATTGACCACATAAATTAATAAACGTAGCTGGCATAATTATTATTCCATAAATTGTTTGTGATGCATCATTTAAAATACCATTCATGCTATATTTTGAAGCATTAACAATATAAACTGCTAAAAATGATATTATAAAAATAGGAAATCCATCTACAAACAATGAAAAAACGTTTTTCCATCTAATCTTTTCCTTGTGCATACATTTTCTTGTATGGTACCCATCAAAAAAAAGTGTTATTATCAAACATAAAATAACCATAACAACTGCTGAAATTACAATATTTTTGGTAATTAAATCCATAATTAAAAAAGTAAAAACTGATAATGTAGACTTTAAGGTAAGAGAGATACCAGCTAAATAAAGCTTTTCTTCTTTTTGCATATATCCATAAAGTGTATCACTAAAAGCCTCTATCAATTTAAATATAGTAAATAATATAATCGTATATTTTTTTAATGGATTATTCTCAAAAAAAGCGTATCCTAAACAAATAACAAGCATTAAAATACATGTCATTGTTTTATTTAACAAATATTCTGAATCATTAAGCTTTTTTTCAACATCAGATATTTGGTAGGTTCTTGTCGCATAAATTCCAATAATAAAGAATAAACAAGCTAACGAAAACGCAAAACTAAAAATTCCGCCAACATTGATGCCATTAATCCTATTTATAATAATTAAAAAAAACAACGATGTAAACGAGTTTAATGTAACGCCGATGGTATTCCAATATATATTTTTCTTTAAATTATTTTCCAAAGTAACCTTTACCTTCCTTTATTTCTAGCCTATTCTATCATACATATAAAGTTATCGTCAAACTCATACTTTTTTCTAGTTTTAATTGATATGTTTAAACATATTTTTTCTATATGCTATAATATAACAAAATAAAAAATTTTCGGAGGTATTTATGAATAAAATAAATAATAATTTGATTGTATTTGAATCTTCTCCTGATTTTGCTGATAATTCTCGTGGATTTTGGGAATATATTCGAAAAAATACACATTTTGAAACTTTTTGGATCATAAAAAATGAAAAAATCTTGTCTATTTTAAAAAAACAAAATATTCCATGTGCCTTACATGAAAGCAACGAAGCAAAAGCTAAAATAGATGAAGCCCATTATTTCGTGACATCATCATTTGAATTTGCATATCATAAAAAAATTGGACAAATCCATTTATCATTATGGCACGGATTTCCTCTAAAGCTTATTGGTTTCTTTGACAGCGCATCATCAACAACAGATTTTCAAAATTTAAAAGTCATTACAACACAGACAGATTTACTTTCTGCAACTTCTCAATTTGCTCAGCTTACGTTAAGCGGTCAATTTTCTCTTGATCCTAGAAAAGTAAAAATTACAGGTTATCCTAGAAACGATTTAATGCTTAATTGTGATGCAATAAACGAACTATCAAAAATAACAAATATTGATTTAGAAAATAGTCATTTATTTCTTTATTTACCCACAATGCGAAAAGGGTTAAAAAATGAAGGAAAACAATTTTCAGAAAATATCTTTAATTATGATGATTATGATTTAAAAAAATTGGACTGCTTTTTAAATAAAACAAATTCTTATATTTTTGTTAAATTACATTTTGCAGACTATCACTTTTTTAAAAATAGTGATTTTGATTTACCTCAAAGAATCATCTTTATTGAACCGGATATTTTAGAACAAAATCTGCTTACAATCTACCATATACTAAATGCCTTTGAAGCACTTATTACAGACTATTCATCGATTTATGTTGATTATTTGCTATTAAACAAACCAATTTTATTTTCATGTCCCGATTTAGAAATCTACAAAAGAGATCGTGGCTTCATTGTAGATGATCCACAATTACTTATGCCAGGACAATTAATAAAAAATCAAGAAACATTGTTAAATGCTCTTCAAGATATTCTTAATGGAAAAGATAAATATTGTCATCACCGAAAACAAAGTATAGCTTTTTTTCACCGTTATCTTGATAATCAATCATCAAAACGACTATTAGATGAAATGCTAAAAATTGATATTTATCACCCAAACGACATTGATAAATTATCTGTTGCATATTTTAAACCTAAAAGCACCCCCCTTTATCAATATGAACTTAACGCCTGTGCAGAATTCTATTTTGATCATGGGCAGGGTTTCAGTGAACAAAACAAGAAAATAATTCATTACAATGTTTATGATTCACAAATTCTTTTTAAAATTGAGCTTCCTCAAAATATTTCAAATATAAGGTATGATCCAGATATCAATGGAAGATGGATTATCTCCAATTTGAACATATCAATTGACAATCAACCCGTAGAATATAATACTTGTAATATTATTAATTTTGAAAAAGAATTGTACCTAATTGAAAACGATCCTCAAATTCATATTCCAAATAAAAATTTTGGACAAACACTAATAATTCAATATAAATGTGTGGATATTAAAGAGAATATTTTTTCTATTATACAAAAACAGCAACAATTGGAAATTAAAAATAAAACATTACTTTTAAAATTAAAAAGTATGGAAACATCTGCTTCTTGGAAAATAACTAAACCACTTCGACAATTAAAAAACATAAAAAAGAACGATGAATAAACTCATCGTTCTTTTAATAGTTCCATTATAAATTAGTTATTGATTAATTTATCTTCATCAGACCAAGAATAT
>UMBU01073934.1_pt1 | contig 11624 bp, 13 predicted proteins | sample 1964051 | NCBI WGS metagenome assembly UMBU01 (sample SAMEA4835949, study PRJEB28245) | human gut metagenome | biome: gut microbiome; material: fecal sample | place: Denmark | collected 2008
ATTACCTGATAACCGGCTTTATCCAAGGTAGCCTGTAACTGCTCCGCACCAAACAAAACACGATTTGACGCATCCGGCGGAGTCATAATCTTCACGGTTTGCCTGCCACACGCTGCTAAAAAAAGTGTGCATGCCGCAAACATGAATAATCTGGTATTTTTCATTCTTCTGATATATATTATAGATTATATAATTCACTTCTTAACTAAGAAGAAGACGAAATAATCTCCTGTTTGTACTCATTTGTCTGTTTTTTCATTTTTCGACACCATGCTTCCACTTTCGTCTTTCCAGCAATCATCGCAATAGACAGGCAGCTTTTGCTCCCTGCTGTCAAATAGGTGGTCATTGGTTTCTGTACTTTCATGTTATAATCATTAAAAGAACTTGGTTTTTCTCACTTCTTTTGTTAAATTGCCATACCGGTCATAGTCGTATGTTATCAGACATCTCGCCTCATCGTCGACTCGGACTACTCTCATATCTTTTCCATTTTTAGTGTATACGCTATCTGTACTATTACCCATGAAAGGAGAGCTTGTCACGGTTACATCCATATCTTTCTCTTTATACCGGATATGAAGTATTTCAAAGCCATCGGTAGCGTAGGTGTGCTCTACCTGTTTACCGTTATCGTTGTATTTCCTAATAACCATATCAATCTCCCCATTGGTGAAGTATTTTTCAATTAAAGTATCATTTATGGTATTGTACGTATGGTATTTAATGAATTGCTTGTTTTTTGATTTTGGTATGGATTGCAAATCCTCTTTGTCAGGAATGGTATCAAAGAAATAGGTTTCTTCAGTCTGAGAACTGTTGAAGTCATGCCTGATAATCTTAAACAAGTAGTCTTTGTGATAAAAGCACCATTTTTCGTAATTATCATTAATGTCAATATCGATAATCGGTTTACCGTTAAGCCGTTGTATCATCCGCGTATACTCAAGCTGCTTTTTATCATCATCCCGATATTGGTAGAAATAATAGTTAATTGTATCTTTATTGTTCCTAAGCTCAATAATTTCTTCAGACTTATCTTTATAATAGGTGGTTCTTATTATATTTCTTTTCGGTTCACTTGTCTCAGTGATGGAATAGAGACTGTTATTCTGATAAGTGTATGTATGTAAACCGGTATATATATTTACCGAAGTCAGTACGTTCGACTCGTACATCAATTGTTTTTGGGTAATTTTCACTGAGTCCAGCTTTCCTTTGGAGTTGTATATATTTATATATTCGTTCGTTTCAACAATGTCAAAATCTTTACTTTGCCTCACCGCTTTGGTACAACTGCAAACGATGACAAGCAATGTGCAATATAGCAACACTCTTGATTTCATGATATTTAATACATTATTCATTGATTTTATAGTTTAAAATAGCTTTTATATTGATTGCTTATTCCGCTTCTATTCACTTTCTCCATCTATTGGTTGCTTTTCCTCCCATTGATAGTCTATTAAAGGAAACGTGTTATATCTACTATCTACATATAAATAATTACTTATTATTTTTTTCTTTTGAATATCAGATATTGTCCAACGGGCAATATGTTTCATAAGGATTTGATTCGGTCTTTGTGCAACTTGTAAATAGGAACGGCACAAGTAATAGTATAGCGATTTTCATAATTTTAGTTAGTAACAATGCACTTATCATAATCCATATTTTATTTCTCATATTACAAACACTCCTTTATTTCTGCCATCACTTATTCACCCTTTATATGTAGTTTTCGTTCGTAACTCACGGTAATACCGTACTATTTCATCATCCTTATGCTTCTCATAAAAATTAGAATCTCTTTCATCATATAAAATGTAATCCTTTGTTTTACACCCGATATAATCGGCATCAGGTTCTGTCCCCAGATTATAACTTATGGAAATCTTCCATTTATCAGGACTTTCTTTTATGGGAGCAATGCAAATAGCTCCTATATAGGTTTCATTACTGTTGCATTCTACATTCCTTTGTTTCTCTAAATGAAATTTCCGGGTAGCACAGGTGTTTTTCGAAAATCCCATAAAATAGTATGTTATATCTCCTTGCTTCTTTAAATCAGCTAAAGATACGCCTGCTGTATCATAATAGTTTATCATCATTTTCATGCGCTCCAAAGTATCCTTAGGAGGATGTGCCACCAATATTTCCTCGGTATAGATATAGGTACTGTCTCTTCCTCTTCGGTTTATATCCAAATCTTTACCATCAGTTATATGAATAAACGGAGGTTGCAATACGTTGGAATAAAAGAGTCCAATACTTCCAACAATGATTACGGATATCAGTATCAATCTAACTGTCTTTTTATATCTCATTATTTTCTGTTTTTTAATTACCATAATTCTCCCGGTTTATAGGGGTTAGAATCCATTATATTTTCATGCCATGCTTCTGTGAAGAAAGGATATACCACACACTCTTCCGTATCGTCGTAATCCTCGTCATCGCACAGAGCTTTAGCAATATAGATACTAACGGTTTCCTTATCGTCCGCTTGCAATTTCAGACAATAAAAGTCTCCTTCAAGAATTCTTTTGTAAGATAGCATGGTAAACGTATATTTCATGTGATTACTGATGCTTTCTGCCGTGAGGTTTTGCAAAGCGAGCCGGAATGTCTTTTGAGGATAAGAGGAGTTCAGCCACCCGCTTAATTTTCCGGCGATAAACCGAGCATCGGCGGATGTTATCGGGCGGGGGTGCGGATTGTACAATTTGTAGCGGCCGATTACTTTGTATCCTTTTGCTAACAAATCGTCCACTTCGACGGGCCCCCTTTGGGTTAAAATGTAATGTATATCCAATATGTTCTCTGCTTCCGGTATGTAACCGGATTTCCAATCAATAAGTTTATAACTGACCACTAAGGAGTCTTTACCGAATTTTATGAATAAGTCTTTTCCCTTGTAGGTGTCAATGTCAAGGAGTTGATACTCAATGTCTATTTCATAACGGATGCCGGGCATCGAATCCTCTTCATTCACAAAATAGGATTCTCCCAATAGGTTCAGTATTTCCCGGTAAGTCATTCCTACCTTCAGACGGTTATTTACCAAATCGTCAACCATGAACTTTCTGGAATAATAATGTCCGTCCCATTCGTCCCAACCTTTCCGGTTGAATGGAATGCGATGATTTGTGCAGCCGGTTTGCATATTGACAAACATAAATAGCGACAATAGAAAAAGCAATCTATTTTGCATTTTGTGGCTTATAGGTATTTCTACTTTTTTTCTTTTCTTCATTCTCTCTCCCTGATAATGTTTGCACTTAATTAAAATTCCCATTTCCAATTATTATATCCTTGTAATAATCATTTGTCTTCCACTCAAGAAGTATCTCTGGATCGGTCTGGATTGCTTCCAATATAGTGGGGCATACGGTATCTTTACCATTAGAATAATACTTATTGTATAAGAACTGTAATGTGGGGATGCAGTGTGCTATGATTTCACGACGTTCGTCAGCATTGAACTCTTGGAAAAGAACATCTTGTCCGTCATTACCTGCAACCAATGGGGCTTCTACACAACAGCGAATATAATTTTCTAACATAGAGTAATATGTAGTAATATCTTTACTGGTTAGATTTACAACCGTTGATAACAATCCAGCCCTAATATCCAATTCTCCATAGATATCGTGGGCTGCAAATAAATGATTGTAATTACTATAGTTATCATTGTTTTCTCGCAATATTTTTCTGTTTATAATCTCCTCTTTGTCAAAACCAAAAATATAGAGTAAATCGTAGACAGGATAAAAGTATTCTTCTCCATTGACTAATTTTGCTAAGCTTGCTTTGTTGTTTTTCAACAAATAGTTGTTCCAATGATAATCAAACAAGTCAAAATATTCACGATTAATAAAATAGTCTCCTGATTCATTGGATTTAACAAATGATTGTGGTACAGGCATGTCCGAACATATAATTCCTAAATTTCGGTAAAAATAGACATCATTCTTATTAATAGCATATTCATATTGTAGGTCAGGATTACTTACGAAATAAGCTGTATAGTCCTTCCGCTTTTGAAATTTATTATCAATGGGGTATTTATGACCATCCAAGTCTATTCCGAGAATATACTTTACACGCTCAACATATTGCGAATCTACAACAGGTTGCCAACCACATTTTTCGAAGAGTTTATTTAAAATAAATATACCCAATTCTTGATCTATATCTTCAAAAACATAGGTTTCAAATCCTTCTTCCTCTTCTTGTTTACGAATGACCTTTATTCTGTCGAGTATCTCTTGCCACTTTTCTTCTGTAATGTTTAGATCTTCAGGTTTTAAATATTCTGTTGAATCAGTTTTTATTTCACTGTTAATAGTGTTGTTTACTGATTTATTTGATGAGGGATTACATCCCATAACTAAAATTGCAAGCACTGCTATTGAAATCGTTTTTAGTTTCATAATAAAATATTTTTTCGGATTTTGAATTACTTCGCAATGCTTGTTGTCATTTTGTCGGACAACAATAATAGCGAATATAACAAATTATCGACTTGCCTTTGAAATACTTTCCTTTCTGATTTTGCCGTCAGATCCGATTTGATAGCTACCTAATTTCTCTTTATAGACCTCTTCATAAGTATTGTCCGTTTCATTGTATACTATTTCTGCGCTGAATTTCGCAATATTGAACTCTTTATCTATACGGAATGAAATTATACCGTTATCGGTTGATTCGCCTACTTTCAAATGGTCAATTATTTTACCTCGCTCGGCATCAACGGTCACGACCAGATAGCTGTCGTTGTCTCCTAAGGATAGACAAAGTAATACCGGAAGAATATTCTTATTTCTGAACGGAAGCGTATGACACGTATGAAATTCCGCACCCTCGAATCCGAGTGCTTTTAAGAAAGAGATCAAACTATCGGCAGGTTGATATCCTGGATTTTCGCCATTTTGTATATATTTATAATAGCTGTAGAATGAAACAGGCAAGGGTATCGCCACGGTCTTCACATCATCCGGTAATACCAGTAACTTATTCAGTGCAAGATACGGTGTACCGCTAATCTCTATCACATTCGGTTTGTCTTGTGATGTCTTCTGACATGAAGGCAAGTTGGTTCCCGAACTGGTATTCCCGACTCTTTGTTTGGACGTATTTTTACATCCCGTAAACGCACAAACTGCCGATAAGGCTGCAATCATTATAATCTTGTTCATATTCTTTGGTTAAATTGTTATATCGAAATCTCCTGTTCACTCTTTGACTTGTTCTTTGTACATCGTTTTCGTTCCTGCAACTCATGATGGTATCGTACGATTTCATCATCCTTACTTTAAAGTCCTGTATTCACGTGTAATAGTTCGCATTTCGTATATATTTTAAAAGTGATTATTCAGATCGTTCTTTTCCCTCATTTACAACCGATAGTTATTCAGGATAAATAATTTCCGGCTTATCTCCGCCCAGATGATAACGAACTTTAATAAGAGGTTTATCACTCGTCGTTTCGTCCGGTTTATAAATATACATGGCATCTGCATCTGTATTGGTTTTATACCAGCAATACATGATTGGACTTTCATCTTCAACTATATCTTTTGAAAGATATTCTATATCTTTATCAGTCAAGAATGATAATGTCTCTCTTCGTGATACGACAAGGTTTATATATTCTTCTCTATGCTTTACAACAATACTGAATAATGAATCCTCGTCGGCACTGTTGTATTTATTTAGAAAATCAATAGCACAGCTATTTATAATATTCCAATCGGGTTTCAGGCTAGCTTTCACATACGAACAACCGATGTCTACACCACGTAAAAAAGCAATATACGGTTCACTGTCATTTCCATAACGCTCATAGAAACATCCCATTGCATCATCGTAATTCCCCTTGAACTCTATGGCAGCCTCATAGCCTTTTTCTATCCATTGTTGATAAAACTCCTTGTAGCTTTTCGGATTAATATCGTTTAGTATATCCGTTAGCTGACATCCCACTATCTCACCTGATGTTTCATGAAAGTGACGGATTTCTTCCGGTGACGGCTGATAGTGGTTTTCTGTTGCAAGTTTCAACGCTTCCGGTGTTGTTCCAAGCGAATCATAGTTTACTTCCATGAAGGTGATACACCACTCTCCAAAACCCATGTCAGGATGTTTATAAAGTTGCAATATTTCTTTGCCGCCACTCGTCATTTGATTGCCATGGTCTATTAACTTTTGTCCCTTGATCAGAATAAGTTTACAGTTATCCATTTGTTCAGCATACTTCACGTCATATTCAAGTATCACATCGCCGGGATTGGATTTGAACACATTGAATCTTACACCGTCAAATTCATATGCTTTTCCTTCGTCTTCCGGCAAAAGAGAGATGCGTACATGTTTCCAGCGCAGAGGGGGAAGAAGTTCTACCTCGATACCTCCCTCGAAGTCGGCAGCGTCTCCATAGATGGGGCGGAACAACATAGACAGTTCTTTTTTGTCATCGGAAATATCCAACCGAGAGAATGTGGATAATTTCAGTGTATCTCCATCCGTACTCCGCAAGCGAGATATGAGGTTGATTCTCATGTTTCCAAGCATGTTTATGTTAGCAAGTTTATTCTCATAAGGATTATCGGAGGGTGTCACTTGCGGGTATTCTTTTGTCTCCCTCTGGTCTTTGCACGCCCCATATGTACCATGTAGCAACAATCTACCGTCTACCATATAAAATTCTCCAAACCCTAATTGGGCATTTCTAAGCCACTCCTTCACATGAAATGAATCAACCTTCCTCTCCGTTTCCACCCACGGTAAAGGTTCAGACCTTTCTTCCACAGTCACATTTTCGGAAATGCCCGGTTTCATCTGAAAATACCGGTACATCTCATACATTTCTTTCAACTTCTCTTTTTGTTTTTTAGTAAGTTCCTTAACATTTGAGTTCCCTTGCTTATTTTGCGCATTAGCGCATCCGCCAAGTCCCAAACTTAGTAATCCCATAATCAAAAGTGTCTTAATATCCATAATCCTATTCTTATTTCAAGCATTTTCTACTTTCTTTCCTTTTCTCATTTTTCTCTCTCCCTGATAATGTTTGCACTTAATTAAATTCCCATTTCCAATTATTATATCAATCTAACGCTATTGTAAATATATCAGGCTATTTGATATATTTTACCTCTGCTGTGTTACTATCACAAAGAAAACAGTCGGTCAATACAGTGTCGTCGGGAAGTACGATATATTCCACATTTTCAGGAGCAAACAACTTAAATACAAATTGTTTTTTCCAGATGCCGATTAAGACCAAATCGTTATCATTCGGTATTTCTATTTCATGCTTCTGACAATACCATGACACTCTGTCATAATAATATACTATTCTGTGTTTTATTTTAGATAATCTCTGCTTAAACTCATCCGTACCATATATATAACCCATATAAGCATCTGTAACAAGTATGGTATTAGGATATATCGGTTTAGGGAATCCTTCTGCCTTCCGGCGTAAAAAGTCTTTCTCCCTGTAAGGATCGAAAGTGTCCCCTTGAGGTAACGGACGATTTTTATCCATATAGAGGACATAAAATGACCACCAGCCGGAATCATACGCACCAAGGACAGGAATGACAATTCCACTGTAAGGATGTGCAAAACCTAAGTTTCCGTTAGAATACCCCGGAATTACTTTTGAAAAGGGAATGGTACAACGTGGAAAAAACAAATGGCGGGGAAAAGTCACAGTACCCTTCATTCTGTCTAGTACAAAACGACGGGAAGGAGCAAGTAATCCGTTTAAAAGCAGAAAAAAAGAGGCTACTATTCCTCCACTTATGGGAGGTGAATAAAGATCACTAGATGGATCATTTATTTCTCGATAAATGACGATTATTCCTACGCATGAAAGAATCCCCCCGATGACTATCAAAGTACTCCGGATTAAGGAACTCGGATTGAAGACGAAAAATTTATCATCAGCTCTTTCTACATTCATGCTATCGGCAAGTTCAGCCGTTAATACAGTTGGAAAGGGATATATAATATGCTCCATCATTCTGCTTTTCCCCATCCATATCTTTGTTGCGATTAATACACCTACCAAAATCAGTCCTATCGACATCAAAAATATCATTCCGGATACGAAGAGTATTAATAGCTTACCCCATACATACTCAAAAATCCATAGCTCCTCATAAGACCAATTTGTAAAGCGCCACATTCCATAACAACAAACCCCAAATGCCGGAAATCCGCATAACAATACAATGATTCCGGCTATAATTCTGATTGTAGAGGGGCGGTTTCTATCTGTTTCCATTTCCATAACTGTTTCTATTTTTAAAAATTCCACACATCTTTACTGTTTGGAGATATAAATACTTGTTCTAATACAGTCTTTGCTTCGTGATAAAGAAGCCTTCTTGCATCTAAAGGTACATTCATCTCTTCCATATAGGGATTTCTTTCTCAATTTCAGTATGTTCCTGCTCCTTCTTATTCCTGTATTTCTCAAATTCCGGTATATCCGGCAATTCCTCTTCCTCCATGTATAGTTGTATGAAGCGGGCAAAACGTCTGGCTTTATCCATATCACCGTCCATCAAGGAAACTCCACTTAACAGACTGGGTGAATTGGAATTGGAAATTATTATACTTGACACACACCCTAGCGAACCACGCCCCATGTAATAACGAATCGTGAGTTCAGCCTGACTATAAGGTATCGTTTCTTTTTTATGCAGCAGAAGTCGTCCTGGTATAGTTACGGTCCTGGAAACACGATCAAAAACAATTCGCCGCCAAGGCTGTAGAATGGCACTTATTCCTAGTGTCAGAATAAGCAAGTACAACTCAAGAAGCAGTAATGTACTTCCATAATCTTCAGTTGTAAGTTTTGAAGGAGTGGCATCTGCAAAATAGACCAAGGCTAAAAAGATAATAAAAAGGAGCAAAAATAGAAAAATCCTCGCCAATACGTAATCATTATCAATGACAATCTGTTTGTCATCACACCGGCTTAAATATTCAGGCTCTACCAAAGTTTCCGAAAAATCCGGCAACCATTGCGTATTTCCCGTACTTTCGCCATTTTTCAGAGGTATCCGGATGGTCAGATTCCGGGCTTCTTTAGACAGGATGTACATAAACAGGTAAATCCCACCGTTAATGGCTATCAATCCAAGCATGACGTTGGTGAAGGTATTACGTATATCTGACAGCATGACGAATATAAGTAATGAGAAGAAAGATATAAATGTGCCCCACAACATGATATGGGATTTGCATATACGCCACCTTTCCTTTCTCTTTTTCTTTCTCCACTCAGCCTCTCTACGCTTGACATCGGCTATGATTTCACGCCTCGATTGCTTGTTGCTCTTTTTTTTCCGTTGCTTCATTTCATCTGTTTTCTTGTCATATATATACAGCTAAAGCCAACCAATTATTCAATTTGATATTTATCAAAAATGGTAAAATTGCCAAAATATTACCTGCTTGGAATAGGGATATTATAATATTTACTCTTTGTTACCCTCCGAATCATATCTTTCAATGGTATTCCAGCCTCCGCCCTTGCGCTCGGCAACCGATTTGAGCTTGCCGTTAGCGTAATACTCCTTGCGATAGACCTCGCTGTCAGCTTCACAACGACCCTCTTCCCGCAACTTTCCGGTATCAAAGTAACGTTTATATGCTCCTTCACGCTTACCGTTCTTGAAAGTATATTCCGATTTACATTTGCCTGATTCAAAATAGAATTCCTTTGTTACTCCGTTCAATTTGCCATTGAGGTAGTTTGACGACTTTTCAGGAGTGCCGTCAGTGAAATAAGTAATCTCTTCTCCGTTCTTTTCATCGTTTTTGTAAGTGGTAGACTTTTCGGGTTTGCCGCCTTTACCATATCTAATCCAGACACCCTCTTTTTTGCCGTCTTTATAGCTGCTTTTGCTACGGGGCTTGCCGTCTTTCCATGTTTCGCTCCACTGACCGTCGGGCAAGCCGTTCTTGTAGAAGCTGATGCGGGTCACATCACCTGCGTTGTCCGACAAATGTTCAGTCCATTTGCCATCGCGTTTACCGTCTATAAACGTTCGCTCACTTTGCACGGTCTGTCCGTCACCATAATAGCGCTTGTATAGTCCATCCCTGTTTCCCTCTTTGTAACGGCACTCTTCAAGTAGTTTGTTCTCTTTGAAATGTCGGTAATTACCATGATACATGCCATCCTTAAAGTCAGCGAGAATGTACTCCGAATGGTAGCCGTCAATCAGGCGGTGAGAGCCGTTGAGCGGGGTCTTTTCTTCATTGTTCAAGCGAAAGAGCAACCGGCCATCCCCATAGTTGATAACGGTGATTTCTTCTATTTGGTAAACTTTTTCCTGTGCCGTACTCGTAAGTACCATTACTCCGAAAAGGAGCAGTAACATAATTTTCTTCATGCTTTTTTGTTTTATTACTCAATCGACAAAAGTAGCATAAATAAATTATAAGAAAAGTATTTTGCTTATAAATGTGATATATATTTTAAATATTATGGGATTTGAGCTAAATAAACTTGCCTGTGTTTCGAATAAACACACAACAAATAAGTTTTTAGCATATTGATTTATAGATGAATATCATTTTATCTGAATCCTTTTAAAAAAGGAAATGCGATTATCCCAATCGCATTGTATAAAAAAATATAGCCATATAAAATATGGCTATATAAAAAGTTGTACCGTGTCTATTTTGAGAGCAACATTTTCAAGTCATTCTTACTAATACCCATGTATTTGCATATCTTTAGCTCGCTTATACCGTCAGCCAGCATTTGCCGGACTGCGTTTCTGTCTCTTTCATACGCTTCCAATCTATTGAAAATGATATCAGTCAAGAAGTCTATTCCCTCTGAAAAGGCTTTTTCTCCTTCCGGGGTATTAAAGTCTATCGTGCAGATTTTGGCACACTCCTTATGAAGTATCAAATAGTAAATTCCTCCGATCAAGATTGCGGCGATGCTTTTAATATTGACATTTGCAGGTTTAAACAGCGTTTCGTAATATGTAATCAAATTAAGGTTCATGATGTCTCGTGTTTCCGCTGTTCTTTTTGTGGTATCATTGACGACTGACATTTCGTAAAGCAACAGCTTTTGCATAACGGGATTATCAGACAAGTTCTTGAAGAGTATCTTGAATGTTTCAGCAAAGAATTTTTTAGATCCCAACACATTCAAGTTGGAAATATCGATGGCATTGTTCATCCAAAAATCATATTGCTTGGCAAGTTTGTCATAGAGATTATCCATCGAACCGTATCTTCTATAGAATACATTGGCTTCCATTCCTGCGGCTTTCGTCAAAGTGCTTAGATTGACATTGCCGAAGCCCTGTTCCGCCACAAGCTTTTCGAGCTCGGACATTACATCCCTGTCCAATTGTTCATTGGTCCGTCTGTTTCGAGTTTTTTTCTCTTCCTGCTTCATTCTTATATTGTATTTATACCAGCTATATCCGCTTTTCTATTGATGGTTTTGTTGCAAATATAGGTGTTTTACACTTTACAAGCAATATATTGGTGATAAAGATAATGCCAATGGTGGATTGATATTAATTAACCATGAATTATAAATGATAGGTAACAATTCTTTCTTCGGGTGAATC
>UMBU01044344.1_pt1 | contig 11426 bp, 9 predicted proteins | sample 1964051 | NCBI WGS metagenome assembly UMBU01 (sample SAMEA4835949, study PRJEB28245) | human gut metagenome | biome: gut microbiome; material: fecal sample | place: Denmark | collected 2008
ACATGGGCTGTTTCTTAATATCTTTTTGTTTGGGAAACACCTTTTTCCCATCTTGAAACTGCTTGAAATGAAATATTTAGCTGATCAGCTAATTGTTTTTGTGTTAATTGATGCATTTTTCTTTTTTCAAGTAAATATAAACCTATTTTTTTATAATCCAACATTTTTTCATCCCTCACTTATATTTTAATTTCTAACTATCTTTTTTGATATCATCGATTAGTTGAACTTCTTTAATTATAACTCAATTATTAATTGAACTCTTTAATTTTTACAATAAAAAAGGATTGAGTCCATTAAAGCATAGACAACAACCCCTCATTTAATTTTTATAGTTTAACTATTACATCCTATTTTGTAAAGCCAATCATGATACCACCAATAGCAACAACAACTGTACCAAGAATCGTATGTAGAAGTTCTTTCTTTGATTTCTTTTCTTTTAAAATAACAAGTGTTGCAAATGTTGATACAACAACAGCCATTTGTGATAATGTAAATCCAATAGCGACCCCATTAAGTTTATTAGCATAAATCATAGCAATGTTAGCACATGCCCAAACTAATCCAGGAATCATATTTTTAAATGTAACTGCATCAAATTTTTTGATGTCTTTTGATTCAAATAAGCTAAGAACCAAAGAACCACCAATCATTCCAATAGCTTGTGGAAATACTGCTTGGATTCCTCCAGCTCCTACAAATGTTGGTGCACATGAATAGCCTGTAAATCCTACAGCAGCAATTGCTAAAATAATAACTCCTTTTTTCAAATCACATTCTTCTTTATTTTCACTATAAGAAGTAAGAACGGCACCACAAATGATTACAGCTAAAGCAGCGAAACCAATAAGCTTTTGATTCGTTTGCGCCCAATCACCCATGACAAAGACACCAAATAAAGAATTCAAAACAAGGTTGAAACCTGTAGAAATAGCAAAGGCTTTCCCTGTACCAAGAACCCCATAAGATTTATATTGTAGTAATTGTCCAACACTCCAAAATGCTCCTGAAATAATACATCCAATTACTAAAGAAAATGTTAACGCAGGATGCATGATAATATAAATGACTACTGCAAAAAGAGTGGCTCCAAGTGCTGTACCTAATTGTTGTTGAATTGGTTTACCACCAATTTTACCTACAATTGTAGGATTTAAACCCCAGCATATTGCTGGTATAAGTGCTATTAATAGATTCATTATTCAACACTCTCCTTATTTGGATATAAAACAACTTCTAAGGCTTCACCCTTACGCATTGCATCTAATCCAATACCAAAATCATCTAAAGTTAAACGATGTGTAATCATATTTCTAAAATCAACAATACCGCTATCTAATAATCTAACTGTAGGTTCAAATGTGAAATGTCCAATATAGCTACCTAAAATAGATAAGTTATTCATAGCAATATCACTTTGGCAAATTGTTTGTTTTGCATTACCATTTAAACCAAATAAAAGAATCGTTCCTGAACGTCTTACACATGCTAAAGCATCATTTAATAATGTACCAACAGCATCAATGACAATATCTGCGCCATAACCATTTGTTTCTTTCTTTACATAGGCTGCAAGATCTTCTTTAAGTGGGTTAACAACTTTATAAGCACCCATATCTTCTGCATATTTCTTTCTAAAATCTGATACTTCAGAAACTATAACTTTACCAGCTCCTTTAAGTTGTAATAATTTCATATAGTAAAGTCCAATAGGTCCACCACCTAATACAACGGCTGTTTGTCCAGGAAGCATTGTTCCAAATTTTTTAATACCTCCCATACAACAGTTAACGGGTTCACAAAAAACAGCAAGATCATCTGGTAAAGAAACAGGTACTTTTGTTGCACAACTTGCAGGAAATACACAATATTGTGCAAAAACACCATCATCATCTACACCCTTACCATTCATATTCAAACAAGTATTATAGTGTCCTGTTTGACATTCTTCACAATGTCCACAAGGAACGTTATTATCAATTACAACACGATCTCCAATATCATACCCTTTAACATCAGGTCCCTTGTCTATAATTGTCCCGACCATTTCATGACCAAGAATGATTCCTTTCTTTGCATCAACACCTGGTGGTGTAGATAAGATGTGGACATCTGTTCCACAAATAGAACAAGCATCTACTCTTAATAATAAATCTGTACTCTTTTCAACCTTAGGAACAGGTACTTGTTTTACACTAAACTTTCCAACATCTTCATAAATAATCGCTTTCATGGTTTCCATATTTTATCCCTCCTATGTGTGCGTACACACTATATATGTGCTCGTGCACATTTCTTAAATTAATCATAATACTTTCAGATAATATATGCAAGTGCTTACATAAAAAAGACTGAAAAATCAGTCTAGATTATATTTATTATAAATATGAATAGGAAGATAGTTTTTTCCTTTTGGAAGTTCTGTTCCATAAATCAAATGTTCGCCTACTTTATGTACACATTCATAGCTTTGCATATAAGCACTTTGATCAATGATATAAGTAACTTTTCCCTGTTTTAATGCTTCTTTATTTTGTGGCATTAAGTCAAATCCTAAAATATTGATATCATCATAACCTGTTTGTGCTACAACTTCTCCCGCATTTGCAAGCCATGAATCTACCATGACAATTGTCTTATAGTATTTCTTTGAAAGAATTTCTTTTAAAAGTTTATTTGATATTTCAAGCTTATCTTCTGTATAAATTACATTACTTAATAGAATTTCTGGATATTGTTTCATTGTATCAAGAAATCCATTGATTCTTTGTGATTGTGAATGAACTGTTTTTGAACCAGAAAGAATCAACACATTTTCTCCTGATCTTGTCAAATTACTTGTTAATCCAGCAAGACAAGTTCCTGCCTTATAATCATCAATCCCAATGAAACCAATTCTATTAGAATCTTCTAAATCAATATTTAAAGTCATAACAGGAATTTTTTTTGCAATTTGATTTACTTTTTCTACAATACATTTTGTTTGTAATCCCGCTATAATTAAAGCATTTACTTTGCTTTCTAATTCATCAAGTACATTTAAATATTCTTCTTCGTCTACACCATTAATATGTCTAAAATCAACTGAAATTGGATAATCTCTAAATTGAGAGATTGCTTCATTCATTCCTGAATGAATCAATTGAAAAAATGGATTTCCTTTTTCAATCATAATCATTCCTATTGTAAGTGGTGTTTTAGAAACAGCTAAAGCTCTTCCTAACATATTTGGATGATAATCATTTTCATCCATAATATCACGTATTCTCTTTTCTACTTCGGGAGCAACGCGTCCTCGTTGATGAATAACACGATCAACGGTCCCTCTAGAAACACCTGCAAGTTTTGCGATTTGTGTAATTGTAATACTCATAGAATTTTTTCTTTTTAGTGAATATAAAATAGTGGGATTGTTTCAATAACAACCCCAACTATCTCACTTCAATTATTCGAACTCAATGGTTCCTGGAGGTTTACTTGTAATATCATACATTACTCTGTTTACCCCACGAACTTCGTTTATAATACGTGACATAACTTTATTTAATACTTCATAAGGAATTTCTGCAGCTTCTGCTGTCATGAAATCAATAGTATTAACTGCACGTAAGGCAATTGCATAATCATAAGTTCTTTCATCACCCATAACTCCTACAGAACGCATGTTTGTAAGAGCAGCAAAGTATTGACCGATCGAACGATCTAATCCTGCATTAGCGATTTCTTCTCTATAGATTGCATCTGCATCTTGCACGATTTTTACTTTTTCAGCATTGACTTCACCAATAATACGAATACCAAGACCTGGTCCTGGGAATGGTTGTCTAAATACTAAGTATTCAGGAATTCCTAATTCTAAACCAACTTTACGTACTTCATCTTTGAATAAATCACGTAATGGTTCAATAATTTCTTTAAAATCAACATGATCTGGCAATCCACCAACATTATGATGTGATTTGATAACCGCAGATTCTCCACCAAGACCACTTTCAACAACATCTGGATAAATTGTTCCTTGTACTAAGAAATCAACTGCTCCAATTTTCTTTGCTTCTTCTTCAAAAACACGAATAAATTCTTCACCAATGATTTTACGTTTAGCTTCTGGTTCAGTAACACCTTTTAACTTTTCATAATATCTTTCTTGTGCATTTACTCTAATGAAATTTAATTCATAATTTCCATCAGGTCCAAAGACAGCTTCTACTTCATCTCCTTCGTTTTTACGAAGTAAACCATGATCTACAAAGACACAAGTTAATTGATTACCAATAGCTTTAGAAAGTAAAACTGCGGCAACAGAGGAATCAACACCACCTGATAAAGCACATAATACTTTACCATCACCAACTTTTTCTTTGATTGCTTTGATTTGTTCTTCAACGAAAGAATCCATGCGCCAATCACCAGCACAGTTACATACATCTAAAACAAAGTTAGAAAGCATTGTTTTACCATATTCACTATGTAAAACTTCTGGATGGAACTGAATCGCATATAAATCTTTTTCTTTATCTTCACAAGATGCTACTGGACAATCTTTTGTATGTGTTGTAATTTCAAAACCAGGTGCAATTTTTGAAATATAATCAAAATGTGACATCCAAACTGTAGATGTTTCAGGAACACCTTTTAAAATTTTAGATTGTGGTTGATCAACTAATAAAATTGATTTACCATATTCTCTTACATCTGCTCTTTCAACTTTTCCACCTAAAACATGTTGCATTAATTGAGCACCATAACATAAACCTAATACAGGAATACCTAATTCAAATAATTCTTTAGAATAAGTTGGTGAATCTTCTAAATAACAACTATTTGGTCCACCTGTTAAAATGATTCCTTTAGGATTCATTTCTTTAATTTTTTCTAAAGGTGTTTTATAAGAATAGATTTCACAATAAACATTGCATTCACGAACACGACGAGCAACTAATTGATTATATTGCCCACCGAAATCCATGACAATGACTAATTCTCTTTTCATGAAAGACCTCCTTTATTAAAATTTAATATCTTTTAAAACAACTGTTTGTTCTCTATCTGGTCCAACACTAAACATTCTTACTGGACAATGAACAAGTTCTTCGATTTTACGAATATAATTTTGACAATTTACTGGTAATTCTTCAAAAGATTTTACATGTGTAATATCTTCTTTCCATCCTGGTAATTCTTCATAAACAGGTTCACATCTTTCAATATCTTTAACAGTTGCAGGTAAACCATAAATTTCTTTACCATCTAATTTATAAGCTTTACAGATTTTGATTGTATCAAATCCACTCATAACATCTAATAACATTAATGAAATACCTGTTAAAGAAGACATTCTTCTTGATTGATTAACAACTACAGCATCAAACCATCCAGTTCTTCTTGGACGTTCAGTTACAGTACCATATTCATGTCCTCTTTCTCTAATTAAATCACCTGTAGCATCATTTAATTCAGTTGGGAATGGTCCTGATCCAACACGTGTTGTATATGCTTTAATAATTCCAATTGCTTCTTTGATATATAAAGGTCCAATACCTGCTCCTTCAGATACCCCATTAGCTCCTGGATGTGATGATGTAACAAATGGATAAGTACCATAATCAATATCTAACATAGCTCCTTGAGCTCCTTCAAATAAGACTTTTTTATCTTCTCTTAAATATTGATCTAATAACATACCTGTATCACAAACTAAAGGTTTAATGATTTTAGCGTATTCTTTGTATTCTTCAAAAATTTCTTCTACAGTAAACATATCTTTTAATTCAGGATATTCTGCAACTTTCATTGGGAAAGTTTCTTTTAATCTTTCTAAGAATAATTCTTCATCAATGAATTCTCCCATTCGAATACCAATACGACTATATTTGTCTACATAAGCAGGTCCAATACCTCTTTTTGTAGTCCCAATACTTTTATCACCTTTTCTTTTTTCTTGTAATTCATCAATTTCAAGATGATAAGGTAAAATCACATGACAACGATCTGAAATTCTAATTTTGCTTGTATCAATACCACCATCATTTAAATATTTCACTTCTTCTAAAAATGCTTTAGGATTAACAACCATCCCATTTCCCATGATTACTTCATGCCCAGAGAAAATACCTGATGGTATTAATTTTAAAGCAAATTTCTTACCACCATAAACAATGGTATGACCTGCATTGTTTCCTCCAGCATAACGACATACAACATCTGCTTTTTGTGCAAGGTAATCGGTAACTTTTCCTTTACCTTCATCTCCCCACATACTTCCTACAACAACTACCCCAGCCATAATTCATTTCCACCTTTCTATCATTGGCTTTTTCATACATTTTTATTATATGCTATATTTTAATATAAGTAAAATTAATATATAATATATTTGATATAAGGAGTACTAATATGATAAAACTAGAACAATATAAGATATTTAACGAAGCGGCTTCTACCCTTTCTTTTTCAAAAGCAGCCAAAAATCTATTTATTTCTCAGTCTGCTGTTTCTCAAACAATCCATGCTTTAGAAAAAGAACTCAATACTCAACTTTTCATTCGTTTAAACAAAGGCGTTACTCTTACTAAAGAAGGTATGCTCCTTCATAAAAACATTACTGAAGCCCTTGCTTTAATTACCAGCGTTGAAAATGAACTTTCTCATTATAATGAATTACTTTCAGGACAGTTAAATATTGGTGCTGGTGATTCAATTTGTGAAAATTACTTAATTGATTTATTAAAACAATTTCATCATCTTTATCCAACAATCAAAATCAATGTTGTCAATGGAACTTCTATTGAAACAGTTGAACATTTAAAAAATGGAACGATTGATCTTGCCTTTATCAATCTTCCTTTTGATGATGAAAGTCTAGCGATGAAAGAATGTTTAACAATTCATGATATCTTTATCTCTAAAGAAAAAGATGATCATCTTTACAGCTATCAAGAAATTGCGAAAAAGAATCTTATTCTTTTAGAAAAATCAAGTAATTCAAGAAATTATATTGATAAATACTTTGCTAAACATGGAATTTTATTAAATCCTGAAATGGAATTAGGAGCCCATCACTTACTCTTAGAATTTACTCATGCCAATTTAGGAAATGCGTGTGTTGTTAAAGAATTCTCTCATGATTTTTTAGATAAAAATAAAGTTTATGAAATACAATTAAAAAAGCCCCTTCCTTCAAGAAGCATTGGCTATGCTTATCTTAAAAGAAGAAGCTTATCACAAGCTACATTAAAATTTATCGAATTAATTGATCAATTTGATAAATCAATTTAGATTCAAGTTTAGATAAAGAAAGACTTGCTTTAACAAGTAAAGGAATATCGAAAGATATTTCTTTTTCTTTATATTTTAATAACACATGAACAATTTCACCTAATGGATGTTCCTTCAAAGTTAAATGAATAAAGACTGGCCCTCCATTATTAACAAAATAATCACTTAATAAAAAATCACATTCATTTAAAATAGTAAATCCATTAATCTTTTTCATCACTTCTTCAAATAAATTAGGATTTTCAACAATATAATCCTTTAATCTTTCTTCAATCAATTCTTTTGTTTTTTTCACTAAAACATCTGCTTCATCTTGATGTTTTGCTTTAACCCCTAAACGAATTCTTACATATTCCTCTGAAGCGTATAAAGCAATAGAAACCTCTTTTTGACTTTGAACAATATCATCAATCATGGTAGCTGCTGCCGATTCTCCGACACCTTGAGTTACTAAATCGTACGTATAAATTTTAGCTTGACGATATTTTTCTAAATATGGTTGAAGCTGATGATCAACAACATATGTCATTTCTTTTGGTGGCCCAGGAAGATTAACAATCATTTTTTTATCTTTAGACATCACACACCCATTAGCAGTTCCTATTGGATTATCTAAAACATAACAATCTTTAGGAAAATAAGCTTGTTTAAAGTTATTATCCGTCACTTGATCTAGTTGTGATACAAAGCAGCATTTATCATTCACTTTTTTGGCTTCTGCTTCATTATAAATCATTTCTAAGCCTAAATACTTTGCAGATAATTCTTTTGTTAGATCATCTTCAGTTGGTCCTAGCCCACCTGTAGTAATAACACAATCACATCCTCTATTAAAAGCAATATCTAAACAATCTAAAAATCTTTGTGAATTATCACCTACCACCGTTTGAAAGAAAACATTAAAACCTAATTCCTTACACATTTTTTGTAAATAAGTTGCATTAGTATTGATAATTTCACCAAGTAATAGTTCAGTTCCTACATTAATAATTTCTACATTCATAACCGTCCTCCTTTACAAAAAAAGAAGCGTAAAACACTTCTAAATTAATGAAAATCCTAAAAAGCTAACCACCATCATAATTACACCAGCAAGTAAAACTCCTAGCATAACGGCAATCGTTGTTGATTTAAAATCCATATCTAAAATACTAGCTGCAAGTGTTCCTGTCCATGCACCTGTCCCTGGAAGTGGAATTCCTACAAATAATAATAAAGCAACAAAAGTACTTCTTCCTACTTTTTCTTGAAGTTTCTTTCCACCTCTTTCACCTTTGTCTAAACACCAAGTGAAAAATTTACCAATGACTGGTTTATCACAACCCCATACTAAAACCTTTCTAGCAAATAAGTAAATAAAAGGTACAGGTACCATATTAGCAAGAATACAAACAATATAAGATGGAATAATTGGTAATCCTAATCCTTGAGAAACAGGAATTGCTCCTCTAAGTTCAATTAAAGGTACCATTGATATTAAAGCAATATATAAATAATTCATCTAAAATCTCCTTTTTAACATTCTCATTATAACAAACCAAAAAGATTTGACAACATCCTTTTATTTTCTACGATATGCAACTTGGTTAAAAGTATACTTGTCTACACGATAATAAGTATACCCATATTCAATACATTTACCATTATGTAAGCATGTAATCGATAAAACTCTAAGCAAAGGTGTCACTGGATCAACTTGTAAATATTTTCCTAGTTCTTCACCCGCTAAAACCGCATCAATTTGTTGATCGGAAAAAGCAATATGTAAATTGAGATCATTTTCAAAATGATTAAATAAAGATGTACTTGATACTTCTAAAGGAATATCTCCTGTTAAATCATAATTACAGTAATCATCTTCAAAACATAAAGGTTCTCCGTTTACAAGTCTTACACGTTTAACGTGCCATACTTTATTATCTTCTAAAGCCATTTCTTTTTTCATTAAATCTGTAGCTTCTTCAAGTTCATTTAAAACAACATGACTTGTACAATCTTCTTTTTTCTTAGCACAGTCTTCTGTAACGCTGTTTAATCCATCAAAACTTTTAAATCTAGATTTTTTACAAACAAATGAACCTACTTTAGGTACAGAATAAATCACATTTTCATTAATCAACTCCGTTAAAGCTTGGCGCACTGTCATTCGGGTAACACCAAAAAGTTCACACAAAGCATGTTCACTTTCAATTTGTTCATTTTCATTATATTTCTCATCTTCAATATTTTGAATAATATATTCTTTAATCTTGACATATTGTGGTTTTCTTTTCACCATAACATCATCCCCTCGGCTTGTACTATACCATATATCAACATGTTTTGAAAAGAAAAAGAAGCAAATTTCTTTGCTTCTAAATTTCGCTACCTTCAAATTGTGATTGATAAAGTGAAGCATAGAAACCACCTTTTTCTAACAATTCATCATGATTACCAATTTCTACAATATCGCCATCCTTCATGACAATGATTGTATTGGCATCACGAATTGTTGATAAACGATGTGCAATAACAAAACTTGTACGCCCTTCCATTAATTTTTCCATACCTTTTTGTATAAGAACTTCTGTACGAGTATCAACCGAAGATGTTGCTTCATCTAAAATAAGAATTTTAGGATCTTTTAGAAACGCTCTAGCAATTGTCAATAATTGTTTTTGACCTTGTGAGATATTTGAAGTTTCTTCATCAAGAATCGTATCATATCCATTTTCTAAAGTATTGACAAAGTGATCTACATACGCCATTTCACAAGCATTTCTTATTTCTTCATCACTAGCATCTAGTTTACCATACATTAAGTTTTCTTTAATTGTTCCGTTAAAAAGCCATGTGTCTTGTAAAACCATTCCAAATAAGCTTCTTAAATCATGCCTTGAAAAATCTTTAATATCATGACTATCAATCATAATAGATCCTTTATTTAATTCATAAAAACGCATTAACAATTTAACAATCGTTGTTTTTCCTGCACCGGTTGGCCCAACAATAGCCACCGTTTGCCCAGCATGAACATGCATATTAAAATCATGAATAATTGTTTTTTCTGGAAGATAACCAAAGTTTACTTGATCAAAAGTAACTGAACCATGTAATTTTTCAACTTCATTTGTTTCAATTTTAACTGTTTCAGTTTCTAATTCTTCTTCCTCTAAAAATTCAAACACACGTTCAGCTGCCGCTGCTGTACTTTGTAACATATTCATTGTTTGAGCAAGTTGAGCAATAGGTTGATTGAATTGGCGTACATATTGGATAAATGCTTGAATATCACCAATCGTAATCGTATTACCCCCTGCTAAAAAACCACCTAATAAACAAACACTTACATATCCTAAGTTTCCTACAAAGTTACTTAAAGGTTGCATTAAACCTGATAAAAATTGAGATTTCCATGCTGAATCATAAAGCGCATCATTATATTCATTAAAAGTTTTAACAGAATCTTCTTCCCCATTAAATGCTTTGACAACATCATGAGCACCATACATTTCTTCAATATGTCCATTGACATCCCCTAAACTTTTTTGTTGTCTACTAAAATACTTTTGAGAATGTTTCATAACAAACATAATAAGTAACATGGAAAGTGGTAAAACAAGTACAGCAATCAATGTCATCTTTACAGAGATGGTAAGCATCATAATAAAGATTCCAACAACTGTAACAGAAGAGGTAATCACTTGCGATAAACTTTGATTGAGTGATTGAGCAATTGTATCAATATCATTGGTTACCCTACTTAAAGTGTCTCCACTAGAATGTCTATCAAAATAACTTAAAGGCATTCTTGACATCTTCTTAGATAAAGAGCTTCTTAAATCATAAGCAACTTTTTGTGAAATCGAAGATGTAATAAATCCTTGAATAAAACTAAAAAGTGCACTGACAAGATAAAAACCAACAAGAATCAAACAGATCATACCAATATAATCAAAATCAATTCCTCCTGTATTACTTACCTTTGCCATAATTCCTTCAGATAATTTATCTGTTGCTTTAGCAAGAATCTTTGGTCCTACAATCGTAAAAATCGTTGACCCTACCGCAAAAATAATAACAACCGCTAATTTAAAATAATAAGGTTTTAAATAAACAAATAATTTCTTTAATGTTCCTTTAAAATTCTTGGCTTTTTCACCATT
>UMBU01019267.1_pt1 | contig 11268 bp, 9 predicted proteins | sample 1964051 | NCBI WGS metagenome assembly UMBU01 (sample SAMEA4835949, study PRJEB28245) | human gut metagenome | biome: gut microbiome; material: fecal sample | place: Denmark | collected 2008
GGCATCATTAACGGTGTGATTCTGGCAAACCGCGTCACGCCGTTTACCGGGCCGGACTTGCGGAATTTAAGCGACGGCGCAAAGGTCGTGACGAAGTATCTGTCGAAAGGTACCATGATCCTCGTTGCGGCAGCTCTTGTGGCATTATTGGCATTTTTTGTATGGGTCTGGATCAAAGGACCGAAATTTCAGGGGAAAATCCGCTGGTATCTGAATGTGCCGCTGATTGCTCTGGTGATTGTACTCTTTACGGGAGCAACGAATCTGGCGCTTGCAAAGCGTGTGCTTTCCAGCTATTTCGTCAACATCGCATTTGCCTACCAGGATTACGGCTATCCGTACTGTCTGGCAGTCACCCTGTTTGATACGGGAATTTCAGAGCCGAACGGCTATTCCGAACAGCTCGTGAAACAGATTGAGACGAGTGAAGGCGAACAAAAAGAGGATGATACGGTAAAACCGAATATTATCTTTTTGCAGCTGGAGTCCTTTTTCGATCCGGAGCTGGTTAATTTCCTCAACATTTCCGAGGACCCGATCCCGTATTACCGGCAGCTGATGAAGGATTATTCTTCCGGTTATCTCCGCGTGCCGGTGGTGGGAGCCGGAACAGCAAACACAGAGTTTGAAACTATTTCCGGCATGAGCCTCCGGTATTTCGGAGCGGGTGAGTATCCGTACAAATCGGTGCTTTCAGAGGAGACGTGTGAGAGTGCGCCGTATGTTTTAAAGAATCTTGGCTATGCGACCCATGCGATCCACAACAATGAAGCAAACTTCTATTCCAGAAGAAGTGTGTTCTCACGTCTTGGTTTTGATACCTTTACCTCGGAGGAATATATGCCGGATATCTCGGATGTGACGGCGACAGGATGGGTAAAAGACCATATTCTGACAAAAGAGATCATAAAAACGCTCGATGCGACAGACGAACCGGATTATATCTATACGATTTCGGTACAGGGCCACGGTGATTATCCGACAGAGCCGGTGCTTGACGATCCGGAGATTACAGTGACAGGCGCGGAAGACCGGGAAAAAAATAATTACTCCTGGGAATATTATGTAAATCAGATTCATGAGATGGACATATTTGTCAAAGAGCTGACGACAAAGCTTGCGGATTATCCGGAGCCGGTGGTACTTGTGATGTACGGGGACCATCTGCCAACGATGGGACTGAAAGTAGAAGATCTGGAGAACCGCTATCTGTATCAGACCGAATACGTGATCTGGGATAACATGGGACTGAAAAGGAAACAGGAAAACATTGCTTCCTACCAGATTGCAGCAGAGGTCATGAACCGTGTGGGAATTCATGACGGAACCATTTTCCGGTATCATCAGACGAGACGGAATACGAAGAATTATCAGGTGGATCTCGAGGTGCTGCAGTATGACATGCTGTATGGAAAACGGTACGTTTACGGAGAAGACGGAGAGACACCGTATGAGCGTGTGAAGCTGCAGATGGGTGCTCTGCCGGTAACACTGGAACGAATCGAAAAATCCGGAGAAGATACCTGGTATTTTTACGGAGAAAACTTTACGGCATCGAGCCGTGTGGAAGTCAACGAGGAGATACAGGATACCGTTTATGTCAGCCCGTCGATTCTGATGGTGCATAGTCTGTCCCTGGAAGACGGTGATCAGATTACAATCGCGCAGCAGAGCAACAGCTCGACGAAGAAGGTGCTGACAAGGACAGAGCCGATGATGTATGAAGAGCCAAAAACGGTATCTACACCGACGCCGATGCCGAACCCGGATAGCACGAAAACAGATGTGACGCAGGAAAATGCCAATACGAGCACTGCGCCGCAGGATGAACTGACGGCAGCGCCGTCCGGTGCGCCGGAGGGCGAAGGCGACAAGATTGAGCCGTCAAAAACAGAAAACAGCGATAAACCGGCCGAAGACGGCGGTCTGCAGAATTAAAAAGAGTGTCCGAAAGATCATACAGTGGGGCGGATTTTGACGTCCCACTGTATCTTTTTACGGGGAAAGTCGAAAAGTCGGGACAAAATTTTGAAAATTGCTATGGACATATCCGGTCACTCGATTATAATGATACTAGGGTCTGAAAGCAGCCCTAAAATACTGAAGAATGGTGAAATAAGGTGAATTATACAGAAGCAGTTGATTATATCGAAACAATACCGAAATTTACGGTGAAGCATCCGCCGGAACATACGAGGGAGCTTCTTTCGCGCCTTGGGAATCCGCAGGAAGGGATCAAAATTATCCATGTGGCGGGCACGAACGGAAAGGGAAGCGTCTGCGCGTACTTGAATGCGATGCTGCTTGCAGGCGGCAAAAAGACAGGACTTTTTACCTCCCCGCACCTTGTACGCATCAACGAGCGGTTCCAGATCAACGGGGAAGATGTGTCGGATGAGCAGTTTCTCGATGCATTTCTCAAAGTGGAAAAAGCAGCCAAAGAATACGAGGCGGAGGGCGAAGGTCATCCGAGCTATTTTGAGACGCTGTTCCTGATGGGAATGCTGATTTTCAAAGAAGCCGGCGTGGAATACCTGGTCATGGAGACCGGCCTTGGCGGACGGCTGGATGCGACAAATGTGGTCGAAAAGCCGCTGGCATGCATCATCACGTCCATCAGCCGCGACCACACCGAGTATCTTGGCGACACCCTCGAGGCGATTGCGGGAGAGAAAGCCGGCATCATCAAAGCCGGTGTCCCGGTGATCTATGACGCCAGCCAGCCAGATCCGGCTTCTGTCATTGCCGCAAAGGCGAAAGAGATGGGAAGCCCGGCATGGCCGATGGAGCCGTCGTTCTATGAGATGAAAACACAGAGCCGCGAGGGAATCACCTTTACCTTTGCATACCCGGGCGGCGAAAAAGCAGAGCTTGCGATTCCGTACGTGGCAAAATACCAGATGATGAATGCAAGCCTTGCGTTCTACACGATGCATATTCTGCAGGACGTGCACGACATTCCCAAGAACGTGCTTGCGGAAGGCCTTTCGAAGATCAAATGGCCGTGCCGTATGGAAATGGCTGCGCCGGGCGTCATCATCGACGGTGCGCACAACGAGGATGGCATTGCACAGTTTGTCAGCACGGCAGGCTATTTTGCGAAAGAAAACGAGATCACGATTCTGTTCACGGCAGTTGCAGACAAGCACTATCATGAGATGATCGGTGAAATCTGCGAGGGCATCCATCCGTCCCATGTTGTTGCAACGCAGATCGACGGAAGCCGCGTCGTACCGGCGGAAGTGCTTGCAGAGGACTTCAGAAAAGCAGGATGCACGGATGTCTGCGCGGAACCGGAGATCGGGGCAGCGTATGAGAAGGCACTGGGCAAAAAGGGCAGCGGCATGCTGTTCTGCGTGGGTTCTCTGTATCTGGCGGGCGAACTGAAAGCATATCTTGCAAAGCGGAATGGTTAGCGAATACAGGAAGGAATTTTTTGTTTATGTTAAATTACGAAGAAGAACTGAAGAAGTTTAAACCGTGTCTCGATGTGGACGAGGTGGAGGATGCGATTTACAGCCGTGATCTGACGGATGTGATCGACATTTTGAAAGAAATGATGAAAAACGACAAGCCAGAACAGGAAAACGAGACAGAAGCGGAAAAGGAAGAGTAAGGTGCCGGAATGAACTGTATGAATTGTAAATCGGTTGTGGACGTCGGAATGGAGATCTGTCCCAACTGTGGTTTTAACCTGGGAGTACAGAGAAAATGTTTTTCTCTTTCGAATATGTACTACAATCTGGGCCTCGACAAGGCAGAGATCCGGGATCTTTCCGGAGCGATCGATATGCTGCGGCGGAGCCTGAAGTTTAACAAATACAATATCCATGCGCGGAACTTGTTAGGCCTTGTCTATTTTGAGACGGGTGAAGCGGTTGCGGCGTTAAGTGAGTGGATCATCAGCAAGAATATTATGCCGGAGAATAATGTGGCGACGGAGTATATTGCGACGCTGCAGGCGGAGCAGGCGAAGCTGGATATGATCAATCAGACGATCAAGAAATACAACAGTGCGCTGAAATGCTGCCGCGAGAACAATGAGGATGTGGCTGCGATCCAGCTGCGCAAGATTCTGAACCAGAATCCGAAGCTGATCAAGGGATATCATCTGCTGGCGCTGATTTATATTCACAAGGGTGAGTATGAGAAAGCGCGGAAGATTCTGAAAAAGGCGGCGAAAATTGACAAGACGAACTCGACGACGCTTCGTTTCCTGAAGGAGGTTGATTTCCAGACGGGTACGCAGACGTCGCTGGAGCCGCGGCGGTTCGGCCGCAGGGAGCGCACGGAGGAGCAGCGCGAGGACGAGCGTGAGCGTGTGGTAAGCGGGGATACGGTGATTATTCCGCCGACGTTCCGCGAGACGTCTACAGCGGCAACGATGCTGAATATCGGTATTGGGCTGGTGCTTGGCGCACTGGTTGTGTGGTTCCTGATCGGGCCTGCGAATACGCAGCGAATTAACCGGCAGGCGGACGAGAAGGTTGTGGAATACAGCGGCAAGATGGCGAGCCAGGAGGCCCAGCTGAACCAGCTCCAGAGCCAGGTGGATTCTCTGAACGAAACGACGGCTTCTGCGCAGCAGCAGATCCAGACGGCACAGGATACGGCGGCTTCCTACGAGAACCTTTTAAAGGCTGTGGAAGCGCAGCAGCAGGGCAACACGAGCAACGCAACAAACGCACTGACCGAGGTAAACCCGGAGGTGCTTTCTGTGGACGCAAAGGCTGTGTATGACACTATTTACAAGAGCATGCAGTCGTCTATGTTCCAGGAGCTTTCGCAGTCGGGTGTGAATGCATTTGACGATGCGAATTACACTGAGGTGATTGATAAGCTTTCGAAGGCTAAGAATATCAACGACAGTGACTATACGGTGCTTAACTATCTGGCGCATGCGTATCGGCTGAGTGGGGATACCGATAATGCGATTTCGGTGTTCCAGGAGATCATCGATAAGTTCCCGGGAACCCAGAAGGCTACTAAGGCCGAGCAGCAGATTGAGGCGCTGGGGGGGACTGTGAAGACGGAGGAATAGTGAGGACGGACGCCCACGGGGCAGAATGCCGCAGGAGATGCGGCGCTGTTTCGTCGGGCTGATACCACTGACTACGCGGAGGGTGCGTGGGACGAAGGGCAAAAAAGTATAAAAGTGAGAAGATAAAACACAAAAGATGAAATTCGCTTTACGGCGAAAAGTCTTTTGTGTTTTTTATTTTATGACAGGAAAGAGGGAGGATGGGAAATGGATAATCGTGTTTGGGTGAAGGATGCGGTGATGACGATTCGGCTTCCGGAAGAGGTGGATCATTTTGTGGCTGACCGGCTTCGGGAGGAGACGGGGGAGATTTTGGTGGAGAGGAATGTGAGGGAGGTGGTGTTTGATTTTCGGAAGACGGTGTTTATGGACAGTTCGGGGATTGGATTGGTGATGGGGAGGTTTCGGGAGATGGAGCTGATTGGCGGGAAGGTGAGAGCGGTGCATGTGGGAGAGCGGATGCGGAGGATTCTGGTGATGTCGGGGGTGACGCGGGTGATTGAGGTGGAAGAGGAGAAGACGTGGAAGTAGGTTTTGGACGGGGAGTGGGCAGAAAGGGGAATGGGATGATGCGAGAAAGGATGAAAACAGAAGAGAAGATGCGGTGGAATACGATGACGCTGGAATTTGAGAGCCGTCCCTGCAATGAGAGTTTTGCGCGGGTGTCTGCGGCGGCGTTTCTGGCGCAGCTGAATCCGACGGTGGAGGAAGTGGCGGATGTCAAGACGGCGATTTCGGAGGCGGTTACGAATGCGATGATTCACGGATACCGGCAGGAAAAAGGGAAAATTCAGATGAAGTGTGTGCTGGATCTGGAGGAGAAGGTGTTTCAGGTGACGGTAAAAGATACCGGCGTCGGGATTGAAAATGTGGAGAAGGCGATGGAGCCGATGTTTACGACCTGCCCGGAGCTGGAGCGGTCGGGGATGGGGTTTTCGTTTATGGAGGCGTTTATGGATGAGCTGGAAGTAAGGTCGCATCCGGGATGGGGGACGGAAGTGGTGATGAAACGGAAAATCGGTGTGCATCCGGAAATGTAAGGGCCGGATCGGAAGTCATAGGAGTCAGAATGCATGGAACATACGCTTGCCCTGATCGAAAAGGCACACGAAGGGGATAAAGCGGCAAGGGATACACTGGCAGAGGAAAATATGGGACTGGTCTGGAGCATGGTGAGGCGGTTTGCAAACCGCGGGGTGGAGATGGAGGATCTGTGCCAGATCGGGAGCATTGGGCTGTTGAAGGCGATTGATAAATTTGATCCTTCGTTTGAAGTCTGTTTTTCGACGTATGCGGTTCCGATGATTGCGGGGGAGATCCGGCGGTTTCTGCGGTCGGAGGGGATGGTGAAGGTGAGCCGCCCGATCCGGGAACTGGCGTGGAAAGCGTATGCGGTGCGGGAGCGGCTGGAGCGGGAGAACGGGCGCGATCCGACGCTGGCGGAGATAGCGGGGGAGCTTGATGTTACCGTGGAGGAAATCGTGGAGGCGATGGAGTCCGGCGCGGAGGTGGAATCACTGCAGAAGACCATCTATCAGGGGGAAAACCACGATATTTCTCTGATGGACCGCATTCCGGAAAAAGAGAACGGGCAGGAAAAGCTGCTGAACCGGATTTTCTTGGAAGAGCTGTTGGGACGACTGCCCGCGAAGGAGCGGCAGCTCATCTACATGCGCTATTTTCAGGACATGACGCAGGCGCAGATCGCCGGAAAACTGGGGATTTCGCAGGTGCAGGTGTCGCGGATGGAAAAGAAGATTCTGCGGCAGATGCGGATGGAGAAGGTCTGACCAAAATACAAATCCGGCGGAAGGGCGCTTTTCCTGGGAAAGGCAGAGAAAAGCGCCTGAAACCCGGGCGGATAAAGGAAGAAAAGAAAGGCGAAGCGGGGAAAGGCGGCAGAAAGTTTGAAAATATTCACTGGAATATCGGAGGAAGGTGTGCTACAATGAGCGAAATACGAAGAAAGGCAGGTGGAAGAACATGGATTATCTGACAGAAAATGTGGCGGTCAATCTGAAACGGATCCGGCAGTCGAAAGGGATGAGTCTCGACCAGGCCTCAGAGCAGACCGGGGTCAGCAAGAGTATGCTCTCGCAGATCGAAAAGGGAACGGCGAACCCGTCGCTTGGCGTGCTCGGGAAGATTACGAGCGGCCTGCGGATTGAATTTCAGGAGCTGATTGCAACGCCGCTGGTGGATAGTTATCTTGTGACACCGGAGGATCTGGTTCCGACGAAAGAGCTGGAGGGGCAGTACACTGTGTGGACGTGCTTTCCGTATGAGGACACGCGGCTTGTGGAAATCTACCGCATCGACATCGAACCGGGCGGAACGTATGTGAGCGGCGGCCACGGAGAGAAAACAAGAGAGTACCTGGTGGTGACAGACGGCGTGATGACCGTGGAGTGCAATGGAAAAGAGCATGAGATCCACTTGAAGCAGGCATTCCGTTTCGAGACAGACCAGACCCACATCTACCGCAACAGAGGGACGGAGAAGACGAGCTGCATGTGTTTCTTTCTCGACTATCACTAAAAGCCGCAGAATAACAGGCTTTCTTTTTTTGAATGAACTGTTCAATATAATAGACAGAAGTCCGCTGGAACATCAGAATAAAAAACAATGGATATGAAAAAAATACGGTGGAAGACGAAAAAACATCAAAAAAGAATAGAAAAAGCGGGTGTTAAAGAAAAAACAAAAAATAAAAAACTTTTTAAAAAAAGTAATTGACAAATATAGGGAGTGGTGCTATTGTATGGTTGTACAAAATAATAAACGAAAAACAAAGCAAAGACGCTTACCAATAAGTAGTCTTTGCTTTTTTGTTTTTTATTTAAAAAATCTTTTCAACGCTATGGGAGGATAACACTATGAGATTAAAAGACACAGGATTAACGGTTCAGGACATCAAAGACAAAGTAAACAAGTACATGATCGAGACCTACGAGCGTTTCGATTTCCTTGCAGAAACCGCAGAGGGGATGTACATGTACGACGAAAACGGAACGCCGTATCTTGACTTTTACGCAGGCATCGCCGTAAACAACGCCGGAAACAGAAACCCGAAAGTTGTTGCTGCAGCAAAAGAGCAGCTCGACGATATCATGCATACCTTCAACTATCCATACACCATCCCGCAGGCACTGCTTGCTGAGAAAGTCTGCGAGACCATCGGCATGGACAAGATCTTCTATCAGAACTCCGGTACCGAGGCGAACGAGGCCATGATCAAAATGGCAAGAAAGTACGGCATCGAGAAATACGGCCCGAACCGTTACCACATCGTAACCGCAAAGATGGGCTTCCATGGAAGAACCTTCGGTGCCATGTCTGCAACCGGTCAGCCGGGCAACGGATGCCAGGTTGGATTCGGACCGATGACCTACGGTTTCTCCTATGCACCGTACAATGATCTGCAGGCCTTCAAAGATGCATGTACCGAAAACACCATCGCCATCATGGTTGAGCCGGTACAGGGCGAAGGCGGTGTTCATCCGGCAACGAAAGAGTTCATGCAGGGACTCCGGAAGTTCTGTGATGAGAACGACATGCTGCTTCTGATTGATGAAGTACAGACCGGCTGGTGCAGAACCGGTGCGGTAATGTCTTACATGAATTACGGCATCAAACCGGATATCGTATCCATGGCAAAAGGTCTTGGCGGCGGAATGCCGATTGGCGCAATCTGCGCAACAGCTGAAGTAGCAAAAGCCTTTACCCCGGGATCTCACGGAACCACATTCGGCGGCCATCCAGTCAGCTGTGCAGCAGCACTGGCAGAAGTCAACGAACTGATCGACCGCGACCTTGCCGGAAATGCAAAGAAAGTCGGTGATTACTTCGCAGAAAAATTAGCAAAACTGCCGCATGTCAAAGAAGTCAGACATCAGGGACTGCTGGTCGGCGTAGAGTTTGATGATACCATCAGCGGCGTAGAAGTCAAACATGGCTGCCTTGACCGCCATCTGCTGATCACAGCCATCGGAGCGCACATCATTCGTCTGATCCCTCCGCTTATCGTAACCGAGGAGGACTGCGACAAGGCAGTTGCTATCATCGAAGAAACCGTAAAAGCTCTGGAAAAATAAAGAATTCTTATAGAAACAAAGAAAATCTCATAGCGTGAAAAGAACAGGACAAGGACGTCAAAAAGCAAAGAACCATGCTTCGCCCCGGTCCTGTTTTTCTTTTCATTCTGTGAATCGGAAACAACAGGTAAAACAGAGAAATTAAATGTGAGAGGAAAACGGTATGGGACATCTGGTTATCACAATCGGCTGCGAGTACGGAGCCAAAGGAAATGCCATCGGCAGGAAAATTGCGGAGGATCTCGGAATTAAGTTCTACGACCGCGAGCTGGTGGATCAGATTATTGAAGAAGTCGGAATTCCGAAAGACATCATGAACCGTGTAGAAGAGGGCGGTACGATTGCCGGAAAAGGAGCCGAGGGCGATGTCCGTGGATCCTTCTCCAAATATGCGGACCTGACCGAGCGTGCGATTCATGTACAGAAGCAGATCATCCGGAAACTGGCAGAAAAAGAAGCCTGCGTCATCATCGGACGATCCGCGGATTACATCTTAAAGGACAGCAAAGATATCAAGCTCCTCCGGGCTTTTATCTATGCACCGGATGAGATCCGCATTCAGAATATCATGAAGAGCCACAGCCTTTCCGAGAGCGATGCAAAAATTCTGCTGCTCGAGAAGGACAAACGGTATCACAAGCGTCATCTGGCGCTGACCGGCAGCAACCGCGGAGACCGGCACAACCGAGACATTCTGATCAACAGTGCATTCCTTGGTGTGGAGGGCACAGCGGAGTATCTCGAGGAACTGATTCAGAAGAAATACGGAAGCGGGGAGGAATAAGCCATGGAACAGAAAAAATCAGAATTTGACAAAGTATTAGGTGCATGGGATATTCTCGTCATCGCTTTTGGAGCCATGATCGGCTGGGGCTGGGTCGTATCCTCAGGAAGCTGGATTCAGAAGGGCGGCGTTGTAGGAGCTTCAATTGCGTTTGCGATCGGCGGTGTCATGATCTTCTTCATCGGACTGACTTACGCAGAACTGACTGCAGCGATGCCGCAGTGCGGCGGCGAGCACGTCTTCAGCTACAAGGCGATGGGCCCGAACGGTTCGTTCATCTGTACCTGGGCGATTATTTTAGGATACGTCAGTGTTACGTGTTTCGAGGCGTGCGCCTTCCCAACCATCATCACATATCTGTGGCCGGGATTCCTGAAAGGCTATATGTACAGCGTGGCAGGATTTGATATCTATGCTTCCTGGGTAGCCGTAGCCGTTATTGTAGCGTTCCTCATCACACTGATCAATGTACTGGGCGCAAAAACAGCAGCCGTTCTGCAGACGGTCCTTACCTGTATCATCGGCGGCGCTGGTATCCTTCTGATTGTGGCATCCGTGATCAACGGAGATTCCAGCAATCTGCAGGGACAGATGTTCGTCGGCGAGAGCACCGGAACGATGTTCCAGAACATCATCAAAGTTGCTGTTGTTACCCCGTTCTTCTTCATCGGCTTTGACGTTATCCCGCAGGCAGCAGAGGAAATCAACGTTCCGTTAAAGAAAATCGGTAAAATGATGATTCTCTCAGTTGTACTCGCTGTTGTTTTCTATTCCTGTGTTATCCTGGCTGTCGGCTATGTGCTGAACCCGTCCGAAATCCTGAGCTCGGAAGCAGGAACCGGACTTGTCACAGCAGATGCGATGGCGAAAGCGTTCGGTACAGCGGTTATGGCAAAAGTCATCATCGTCGGCGGTATGTGCGGTATCATCACATCCTGGAACTCCTTTATGATCGGCGGTTCCCGTGCCCTGTACTCTATGGCTGAATCCTACATGATTCCGCCGATGTTCGCAAAGCTTCATCCGCAGCACAAAACTCCGATCAACGCCCTGTTCCTGATCGGCGCGCTGACTATGCTGGCTCCGTTTGCAGGACGAGGCATGATGGTGTGGATCTGTGATGCAGGTAACTTTGGATGCTGTCTTGCCTACTGTATGGTATCTCTTTCCTTCCTGATCCTGCGGAAGAAAGAGCCGGATATGCCGCGTCCGTACCGTGTTCCGGCATACAAATTTGTTGGAACCATGGCGGTTCTGATGTCCGGATGTATGGTACTTGTTTACTGCATTCCTGGTTCCGGCGGAACGCTGGTATGGCAGGAGTGGCTGATGGTAGGCGGCTGGAGCCT
>UMBU01046032.1_pt1 | contig 11147 bp, 9 predicted proteins | sample 1964051 | NCBI WGS metagenome assembly UMBU01 (sample SAMEA4835949, study PRJEB28245) | human gut metagenome | biome: gut microbiome; material: fecal sample | place: Denmark | collected 2008
GTTTCTGCAGGAAATCATTCCGCTGATTGGTTACTTTCTCATACACTCTTGCCACCCTGATCCGCTGCTTCTCGCGGTTATGGGAATCTTTTTGTTTTCGGGAAAGCCTGCGCTGTTCTCTTATGAGTTTTCGCATTGAGCGTTCCAGATATCTGGGATTTGATACCGTATTTCCATTACTGTCGGAGTAGAACGCTTTGATTCCGACATCAATCCCTATCGTTCCGCCAGCATTTGAGCGTGGTTCCGGTTCAAAATCAACATTTAAAACCGCAAAATATTTTCCAGCCGGTGTGTGCTCAATGATCACGTGATTAATCTTTTCCACTTCCATCGACTGCCGTATTTTAACAAATCCAAGTTTCGGAAGTTTGATATATCTTCCCACAATACGGATATTATCTTTTTGATTTACCGTTCTGTATGACTGGAACCAGTTATGTTTACTTTTGAAGGTTGGATAGGAAGCCCGTTTCTGAAAGAAATTCACAAATCCCCGGTCGAGATCCCGCAAAGACTGCTGTAATGCAATGGAATCTGCTGCTTTCAGAAAGGCAAACTCCTCTTGCTTTTTCAGTTCAGTCAGCATGGCGGAAGTCTGGGAATAGCCGATCTTTTCCCCATTTTCATAGCCTTCCTTACGCATGGCAAGTCCCCGGTTGTAGATGAACCGGCAGCATCCCAGGGTCTGATGGATGAAGTTTTTCTGTTCTCTGTTCGGGTAGATTCTAAATTTAATTCCTTTTTGCATTATCCCATCTTATCCTTTTGTCTCTGCGATGTTTTCTGGTTTTCAATATACTGTTTTACTATTTCCTGCGGAGCACCGCCCACCGTCGATACAAAATAGCTGTTTGTCCAGAGAGTCGGCATTTTCGTTTTAAGATAGGCGAATTCCTGTCTTAAAATTCTGGACGTATAGCCTTTAAATGACTTTACAGCTTTGTGGATGCCAAACTGAGGATCTACTTCCAAAAGCATATGAACATGATCTGGCATGATCTCCATTTCCAGAATGTCTACAGAAAGATTTGCAGCATACTCTGTGAGCAGTTCCTTCAGCCGGACGTCCACACCATTAATTAATACTTTTCGTCTATGCTTTGGACACCATACTACATGGTATTTACAGGAATAGACGACATTGTTGTTTGATTTATATGTTGTGTTCATATTTGTATTATGCTATGGTTCATTAATTAATACAATTACTATTTTGTCCATCTTCAATTACTTGCATAAATTCGATGGACGCGTCTTATATCCCCATAGCTGAAGCAGGGGGTTTTACGACGCATTGGATAATATTACGATACTTTTTTTACCTTAGAATTAATGGACATAAAGCCTGCTTCAGGATGTCGCGGATAAATATTCTTATACCTGTAAGTACTCAGCACGATTCCCATGAGTCCATAAGAAACTATGATACAGCTTCCTCCGGCTGAAAAAAACGGAAGAAATGTTATTGATTGCGGAAATACGCCAAGATTCTCAAGGACATTTATCAAAAAACTGATGAGAAATACAATTCCGCACCCGCATCCCATCATCATACCCAGCTGATTTTTCTGTCGCAACGCAGTGTTAAAGACTGCAAAAATCAAAACCGCAAGAACACAGCACAAAAGTATAGCTGCAATTATTCCATATACAGATGACAGATAGGTCAGAATGTAATCCGCGTTAAATGCTGGCAGGATTCCCGTTACATCTGATTTGCTTTTCCCGATCAGCTTATTTTGTCTCCAAAGTGAATGCAACATTTTTGTGAGATAATCTGTTTCGCTACCGCTGGAAAACATCGCCTGTATGCGCGCAATTTGATATTCCGCCAGCCTGTTTCTCAGGTACATACCCAGGAAAGCTGCTATGGGCGCGGTCAAAAACACAGCCCAGATTCCACAGATAGTTCTTTTCTTTCTGACAGTAAACCAGTCCTTTTTGATTGCGATCGTCAACATAGTCAGCATAGTTACCAGCATCACACAAGCTGTCCTGAGTGCCGGCAGGCTGTAAACTAATATTACTGGAGCAATCAGCCATAAGATTGCTCTTACCAGTCCCTTGTATCCCCACCCATGATATTTATATAAAATTGCTCCATATATGGGGACATAAAACAGCATCAGTTTTTGTACATCCATGCCTCTTCTGCCTCCTGGCAGTGATATAAAAATCCTTGCTCCGTTTACCTGGCCTCCTTCCAATATAACCAGCAAACAGGCGGACAATAAAACAGCTGCAATTATTTTTGAAAATTTTGCCAGTACGGTATAGTCCAGCAGATACAAAATCATCATGACAGCCAGCCCGATCATAACATGAAACACATATCTGTCAGAACCGGCTACCGCATTCTCACTGGCTTTTCCGGAAATCCCTGCATGTATCAGAACACCTGCAATGCTGATAAGTATAATCATTCCCAAAAGTTTCCATGCAGCTTGAGGTCTGTGGATACTGTCAAGGGAGATTCCTGTTTCCACAGGATCCCCCATGTCTCTGACGGCTTCCTTCTCTGCCTGTTCATGATCCATGCCTGCCTTCATGTTTTCCGCAATCTGATCCTCCATATGATCCTGCAGTTCCTGTTTTATGTATGGTCTGGCTTTTGTGCAGCGAATCTGTTCCAGCAATAATTTCAGATATTCATCCATAACTCACACCTCCAGTATAAGCACATTGGTCACTGCTGCAGAATACTCTTTCCATTCCTCTATTTTCTTTTCCAGGAATCCTCTTCCCTGTCTGGTAAGGCTATAATACTTTCTGGTCTTTCCAGCTACATCCTGTTCATATACTGTCAGGAGTCCTTTCTCTTCCAAGCTGTGCAGCAATGGATAAAGAGTTCCAGCCTTCAGCTCAAATACATTCTGAGATTTTTGCCTCAGTGTGTCGATCATCTCATATCCATACATATCCTTTTCAGACAAAAGTTTCATTACAAGCATTGCCATACTTCCTGAAACCAATGCTCTTTCAATAGCCATCTGGTCCACCCCCTTCTTAGAACAAGTTATATATCGGCGCTCTATGTATCGGTCATCTATATAATAGATTATTTTACATTATTTGTCAATATATCAATAAAATTTATCAAAACTAATGGCTATTACCATTCATTGATTGTTTCGGTAATTTCCATATTACGTATGCGCTTTGCAGGGGCATAGACAGATACAATAGCAGATATGAAGATAAAGGCAACAACGATTCCAAATCGTAGGATAGGAAAACTCCACTCAATTCCAAAATAATGTGCAATTAGACGATTATATAAAAATCGACTAAGAGGAAGTCCAATACCACATCCAACTATCAAACCAGAAATTGCATAGGTGTACGCTTCCGCAGAAATCATTCGTTTAAGCTGTCTATTATCCATACCAACAGCTCGCATTGCTCCATACTGCTTCATCCGTGCAGATACACTCATGGAGATGCTATTGACGATATTAAACAGCGAGATAATTCCGACAATAGCCAGAAAACCATAACAAACAATTCGTACCGCCAAATAGGTAGCATTATTTTGTTTATTGCTTTCACGCTGATCTGTGATAATAATGTCATCATTTTCAAGGCTTCTAATTTCTGCTATCGTTTTTTCAGTTGCATTTGAATCTAATTGAATTCCAATAAGACCATACTTTGTATTACCCATGATACGGTCAAATGTTTCCTGCGAACAAATAATAATCAAATCATCTCCAAAGAGCCCTTGTGACAGAGTGCAAGTAATCTCTACTTCCTCGCCTGCAAACTGGATAGTATCACCTATACGCAGTGAATTATTTCTATTATATACGGTTGCCACTTTGTTACTGTCCCCATAAACTGTATCCAATGCTCCCTGAGCAATACTTTCTTTTGAGTAATCTAGCAGTGTATCATCATAAGAAACAATGTTGATATGGTCTATCCCTGCTCTTGAAGATGTTGCGGGGATATTTTCCATATAGCTGCTTCCATAAGCATTTGCAACCCCATCTATTTTTTTTATTTCATCGACCAGGCTACGCTCAATATCCAGTTTATTTGCATAACTTGATAATGCTATGTCGGCTGATGTGACATTTTGCGATGGAACAAGCTGCTTTGCAAAGTCTAAAATCACAGAAAAGGAAAAAAACAACATAATAGTTAATGCAAAAGAAGCTGTCATTAAAAACCAGTTTTTCTTTTTTTCAATTGCATGATGGAAACCAAGCGAATTGTCAATTTTCCCTAAGTTAAACTTAATAGCGTGGTTAGCAGAAACTTTATTATCTATATTGCCAGAAACCGCTGATATAGGTGAAACTTTAGCAGCCCGTTTTGCTGGGGATTGCGCCGCTAAAAATACAGTTACCACGCCGACAACCACACCACTGATTAGTCCAACAGGACTGATCTGAAAGACTGGTGTTGTAGAAAATTCTCCACCAATTCCATAATGAAGTGTGGCACAAATAATCCAACTAATTATTGTTCCGAAGAACACCCCTATAGGTACCGCTATTTTACACCAGTTCAATGCTTCCAAACGAACAAAGCGGATAATTTGCACATGACTTGCACCAATGCAACGCAACATTCCAAAAAACTGAGTTCGTTGTGCAATCATGCTATTCATGCTGCCAGAAATCATCAATATCCCTGCCAGCAACACTAAAACAAATAGAATTGCTGCTAATCCGTATATACTCTGCATCGCAGTACTGTTACTTTGTCCAGACATACCCATAACACCAGTATTTTCAGAAATACTCTCATCAGGTAATTGGTACTGTGTCTGTAATTCTCTTTTTGCATTTGCTGCTTTTGTTGCACTTTCAAACTGCACATAATAGGTTAACTCATTATTTGTCACTTCGTTTTGTGCCATAACAGAAGTAAATGCATTTTGTGTCAGATAAGAACCTACCAAATAGGTCTGATTGTTATAGTAATTTTCATCATCTGTTCCAAAACCTGATATTGTAAATATTCGATCTCCAGCAGGGGTATGTAAGGTTACTTTATCCCCAAGTTGTACTCCCAAAGCAGTTACCGCATTAGGTGTAAGCATAACTTCCGTATCATTTTCCGGAAATGTTCCTTCTACAATTCCATTTGAAATCTGAACGATATAGGCTTCATCAGTGCCATACAAAACGGTTCGTTTTTTGTTGATTCGGTATGGTTGTTCTCCTTCAAAATTAAATTGAGAGGCTGCACCAACTGCTGTAACATCTGAACGATTACTGATTTCATCCGCATCATCCTGTGAAATATTTTTTATCGCAATGTGCCAGTTTCCATGATTATTTATCATAAAATCACTTTCTGTTCGTATCATCATGTCAGCGACACTGAAAATGGCTGTAACAAGAAACACCGCAATAATAATACACAAAACTGTCATACGATTTTGTTGCTTGCGCACCTTTGCAGAAATGGGGATGAGACTAAGATAGCTTTTCATTCACGGCACCTCCCAAAATCAGTTAAAGCTCCATCCGACACTTGCAATACCCGGTCTGCCGTTTGTGCTATGCTGCGGTTATGGGTAATCATAATGATGGTCTGCTCATATTTTTTCGATGTTTCTTTGAGCAATGCAATAACCTCGCTGCTATTTTGTGAATCCAGATTTCCCGTCGGCTCATCCGCCAGAATCAGAGAAGGGCGGGTAATCAATGCACGTCCAATCGCCACTCTTTGTTGTTGACCACCGGAAAGCTGACTCGGCAGGTGATTTCGGCGCTCTTTCAGATTCAGCACCGCCAATAGTTCTTCCAGATACTTTTTGTCCGGTTTCTGGTAGTCCAGCAACACAGGAAAGATGATATTCTGCTCCACGGTCAGCTCCGGCACAAGGTTGAACGCCTGAAAGATAAAGCCGATATTCCTACGCCGAAACACAGTTAATTTCTTGTCGTTCATGGAAAAAATGTCCTTGCCATCAATCAGCACCTTGCCTGACGTAGGCGTATCCAAGGCGCCGATCATGTTCAGCAGTGTACTTTTGCCAGAACCGGATTCTCCAACGATTGCCACATACTCCCCTTTGGGAACAGAAAAGCTAACATCTTTCAAAGCCTTGACTGCGGTTTCCCCGTTGCCATAGGTTTTACAAATATTTTTGACTTCTAACAAATTCATAGTGCAAACACCTCTTTCTCAATAATTTTGCTGTCGTAAACGGGTGGACTTTCGTTCTCTGTCTACAATGGAAAGAGTAGCACCTCAATATTACTGTAACCCTACAACCAGCCTACAATTTTGTAGGAATTGGGAAATTCATTATAAAACTCGTTCCAAGTCCTAATTCGCTTTCTACTTCTATCAGACCCCCATGAGCTTCGATAATTGCTTTTGCCAACGACAGGCCAAGCCCAATCCCCTGTATATCCTTTGAAAAGCGGCTGCGATAAAACCTCTTAAAGATATGGTATAGGTCTTCTGGATGAATCCCGCACCCGTTATCTTTTACTGTGATTTGAACAGCAGAGGGCAGTGCCTTCCATTTGATGTGAATGGTATCGCCCTTTTCTGTATGATCCATCGCATTTTTCACAATATTGCCAATCGCTTCACTCAACCAATCACGGTCACAGAAAAGAGAAATATCATCTGCACCAGATAAGACGATCTCTTTCTGTTCCTGTTTGGCACGATACGCAAAGTGCAGCTCCAAATCCTGCATCATATCCGCCACATTTTCTATTTCCTTTTCAAATGCAATAGAACCAGCATCCAACTTTGTGATTTTGAGAAGGCTTTGCACCAAAACTTCAATACGATCAAGCTCCTGCTCGGATAGATCAGCAAATTCTTTCACAGAGGACACCTCTATATCCCCATCCTGAAGTAGTCCGTTATAAATATTCAAAGCTGCCAGTGGCGTTTTCAGTTGGTGCGAAATGTCGGAGATTGTATTTTTTAAAAACTCCTTCTCTCGCAACTCGTTATCTGCATGAGCATTTAATACTGCTGCTAAAGAATTGATGGAATGAAAAAGGCGGTACAATTCGCCCTCATCATCACATTCAATACGAGCACTGCGATCACCATCAAGATACGCATTGATCTGCGATATTGCCTGCTCCATGATCTGATTTTGCCGATTAAAATATACAAAGCAGACTGCACATACAGCACTATTAGCCAATAGTAGAAGGATTAGCAGTGACAGGGAAAGTCGGTGACAAGACAGCCATAAAAAAAACTCAGCTAAGAAAAATGTGCACCCTAAAATCAGCGAGAGCGAAAGAAATAGATTTTTGATTTCTTTATTTGCAAGTATTTTCATTCTGCACCTCATACGGTAATGTTCCATTTATAACCCATGCCTCGAACAGTCCGGAGCATTTGCGGTTCGCTCGGATTATCCTCAATTTTCATACGAAGCCGACGCATATAGACTGTAAGGGTACTACTGTCGATATAATTTCCATCGCAGTCCCATAGCCTATCCAAAATTTGCTCCTTCGTCAGTACCATATTCGGATTTCGCATAAACAAACAAAGCAGCTTATATTCCACAGCAGTTAAATCCAAAAGTACTCCATTCTTAAAAACCTGTCCTTGCAGCAAAAGAACTTTGATACCATTCGACTGCAATTCCGTATCCATTGCCTGAAAAGAATTTGCGCGACGAAGTAAGGCATTAATCCTTGAAACAAAAACTCCCAGTTTGAACGGTTTTGTAATATAGTCATCACCGCCAATATCCAACCCCATAATGATGCTTGTTTCTTCGTCCGAAGCCGTCAGAAAAATAATCGGCACCTTTGATGTAAGCCGAACTTTTTTGCAAAATTCAAAGCCACAACCGTCCGGCAGAGATACATCCAAGATCAGCAAATCATATTTTCCATCTTTCCACATCCCCTCTGCCTCTTTGAGCGTTCTGGCAATACTCAGTTCAAATCCCTGCTTTTTGAAAACAAAGGATAATCCATTGATAAGGCTTAAATCATCTTCTAAAAGTAATATTTTACTCATCTTTAACTCTCTTTCTGTATATCATTTCATATAATGTGCAGATTGAGTTACCATCATCCAGATGAAGTTGATAGGATTCTGTATATGATTATCTCTACATCTGTCAAGCTAACATTAGTGCCTTTTTATGGCAGTTTCCAGCTCATAGTAACTCTGGCATCCAATCCAACCATTCACCAACATTCAAACTTTTAATATACACTGGGTTTTGCACTCTGAGGCAAAGAAATCTGTATGGATAATCAAAGTTTTTGAGCCGCAAACTTGAGTTTTTCTTATATAAAAAAGTCAAAATAGGATTAATCAGTTTTCTACAACTAGATTAATCCTATTTCATTTTATCCTTCTTTTCGTATGATTATTTTTACAGAAAATTCCAACAGTAGAAAGGATACATGAACAGTATCACAAATTTACTCGAAAATCATTGATGTTCCGGTTCAAGAGTGAACTTTATTATCTGCTATTTTATAATCAAATGTCATATAGCACATTTTTTATTATTTTTCCTGATAATCCCGTCCCAAAAACTTCTTTTTCTTCGTAAAAACGGCCACTTGATGCTCGTCAATATTCATTTGGATTAGTTTTCTCTGCTCTTCACTTTCAATCTTATCGCGGTTTAGCGTAAGAATATATTGAAAATCCTGATATTGTTCTTCTTGTTTATAAAGATAATTCAAACATTGAACAAGTGTATCCTGATCCACATCAAAAATATTATCATGCACTAAAAACAGCGGATGCCTATCTCTCGTATATTGATTAAATAATAATGCCATATCATAAATGAACACCTTTGTTCTATCTACACTATGACTTCCATCATCATAAATGCGAAGAGTCAATTCGACTGGTGTTTTTCTGCGAGCTTTATCAATTGTCTGGATGCTAAACGAACATTCCTTATTTCCCATAATAAATTCATGGATTTGCAAAATAGTATCAGTAAAGTCATCAATGATTTTTTTATTTTGTTCAATCTCATCATCAATTTCCATGAGTTGCTGCGTTTTCTGTAGGTTTAGCATTCTTTTCTTTTTCTCGTTCTTTTGGTATTGTTCGAATAAAAACTTTGTATTTGAAGTGGCTTCTTTCTTTGCTTCGTAAATTTTTAAACTTACTTTTAAATTCTTAAGAATTCCTTTTTTATCAATCACCTTCAGCTTTTCTGAATATTCATCATCCAAAATCCGAATTTGTTCCGCAATATTTTTTAACTGGGACTCCAATTCTTTTGCTTTTTGATTCACCAACATTCTTTGAAATTCTTCTATTTTATTCTTAAATCCTACCACTTCATTCAAAGATTTTACTATAGCATTTCCTAAATCATTTTTAAACTGGTTGTAGACCAATTCGATTTCTCTGTCATCAATTTGTTCCGGTTTTGGCATTTTTCTAATTTTTTCATAATCATAACGCAAAGCCTTTTGCCGTTTTCTCAATTGGTCCAGTAAATCCTCCAATTCAATTAGATCCGCTTCCATAGCATTAAAGCTCTCATTCGTTTTAAAGCTTTCAATCGCATCCTCCAATTTTTGCAATTCATCTTCCAATGCATTGAGCTCCGCTCTGACATCTGAAATTTTCTTTTTCCCGTCCTGCGTCAGTTCTTTTTTTTCTTTCGTAAGGACAGTACTAACTGCCTCAATTTCCCTGATGGTTTCAATTGTATTCTTATAAGCTTCCAGAGAAAATCCCAGCAAATATAAATGAGCACTTAGATCGTCCGGGATCTTTTTTGTCAGGTCATGACATTTTATTATATCTGTAAACTCTGAACGTTCATCCCTCATCAAGATTGAAAAAAGATTTCTAAAACTAGGCACTTTTTTACCATTTAATTTCGAAAAAATAATTCCAGTCAGATAATCTCTTGCGTCCTGAATTTTATCAAAGGAAACTGTTTTCCCCTCCCTGATAAGTATAGGTTTATCTGCTTGTTTGCGGTTTCTTTTTATGGTGACTGTTTCCTGCCCTATATCTAAATCCAGGATTACATTTTCTTCTACTGGGAAAACTTCTTTTGGTATTTTTACAATTCTGGATTTTTCATAATCATTCAGAAAACAAAAATCCAAAAATTCAATACTCATGGATTTTCCAACACCATTTGTCTTTCGGCCTTTTACAGATCTGTCATCGTACTTCTCGCCTAATATAATATTAACTCCATCATGAAAAGTAATTTCTTCAAAAATATTATTTTCAGAATAAAGTCGATTGAGACGAATACGATTTATTTCTTTACCCATATGTTCGCCTCCTCAAACTCAACAATATCAACAGAGTATAAAAAAGAAAGCCCTAAGATCAATTGCCTGCTACTTGTGATTCCGGCTTTTTTTAATGCTTTGGACACATCATATATTGAAATCTTTTCTGCATCTCGCTTTTGTATCTCTTTGAGTATGAGATAACCAATATACATTGCAGAAGATTTTAGTGCATTGCTACTTGTCAGCATCATACTCACTCCCTTCGTTTGGAAATACCCTACATTTAATCATTTCATTGACAAGATAGAATTTTATCGCAGAACGGTCATATTTTTTTCCATTAGTGCTTAATTTTTCTTCAAAATATGTAACCAATTTATTTAAAGCAGCAATGGGGTTATCATGCTCCTCTTCCAAAAATTGTACGCTAATATCCTGCAGATAGAACATAATAATAATGTCCTGAGCTTCATCTATTCCAAGCGTTTCATTCACAATATTCAACGCCTCTCCATAAATTGTATAAAGCGTCGTATACTCCGTAATTAATTTATCCGTAAAATTCTTAAATCTTTTATATATTTTATACTCTGGATCCACCGTTGTTTTACGATCCTTGTTTACTTTTCTATTTTGTGAAATATACTCTATCAAATCTATGATTGTGTCCACTTCTCCCGCCTGTGTTTCTCTCACAGAATAATATTTGTTACACAATTCTTCTGACAGATAATCGCTAATTTTTTTTATTTGCACTGTCTCTAATTCACGAATATCTTTTATTAACTTTTCAACGTCCCAAATATCTCTTGTCTTTTCGAAAGAAAACAGCCCCTGTGTATCAAAATCAGAAGAATATTTTTTCTTCTGTGTCAAAATTAGTACAACCAATCTGTCATATAAATGATACGCTTGATTTTTATTAAATTCCGCTATCGTATGCCTGATTTT
>UMBU01005743.1_pt1 | contig 11064 bp, 10 predicted proteins | sample 1964051 | NCBI WGS metagenome assembly UMBU01 (sample SAMEA4835949, study PRJEB28245) | human gut metagenome | biome: gut microbiome; material: fecal sample | place: Denmark | collected 2008
CCCGCAGAGAACTTGGCGAAATGAAAAAAGCAGCATCCTGAGTTTAACCGCACCCGTCAAAGAGGCTGACCGCAATATCGCGGTCAGCCTCTTTTTATAATTGAATGCTTGTAACTATTCAGAAGGTAGTATCCCGCGAGGCGTTTTGACATGTTTTTTGCCCAAATCTCGAGACATACAAGGCACTTTGATTGCTTCTGTATATTCTGTATCATATAATCCTGTAAAATTTCACAAAACTACAGTTTATATTCTTCTATTTCTGTTACTCTGTTTCTTTTCCGTTCCTTCCATATCATAAGATACAGTTTATAATCCAGCGAATCACGTGCAATGGTAAAAGGTTCTTCTCTCAGGATTTCTGCACGAATACCCTGCTTTTCTAATTCTACCTGACGTTTCTTTACCTTTTCCAATGTCTTCTGGTACCTCTGCTCCACATCCTCCCCAAAAAAGCGTCTCGGATAACCGGCAGACGCCTGCCTTAGCCGTTCCGTCAGCAGATCCGCAATATTCCGGTGTTTCGTCCGATGCAGCATAATCGCAAGTCTCTTCGCCCAGAATTTCGACGGATGTTTTCTATATATACTGAGCAGTTTTGCAAAAGAAACATCTCCGCATTCTGCCGCCAGTTCTTCCATCAGCTCAATAGCCTCTTTTGATACATCCCACGGGTTTTCACGCGGAACAATATATTTCTCTGGGACCGCCGGATAACAGCAGTAATTCAATGGTGGAAATTCTGTAAGCACTGCAAGCTTTTTTTCTTCATCTGTACAGTACTCCGCTCCCAGATAGTCATATTTATCTCTCAGAATCGCAAACCTGTATTCCAGCTGACGCAGATATTCATATCCTTCTACCCAGAAATGTCCTGTATATGCGTATTCATATAAATGAACTTCTAAATCCAGCGTTTCAAAAAACAGAGTTACGACCGTATCTCCCTGCCTTACCACCAGAACAAATTCTTCTCCCTGCTTGTTCAAAGACGCTTCCAGTTCTCCCTCATAATCCGCATGATATTCTCCTGTCATCCGGGCATCACGAAATACAAGAAAACTTTCCACTGCATCATTCATCAGATATACCAGACGTATATCCTGTCCCTGCGGCACTTCTCTTTTTGAAATCAAATCTTCTTTTTGTATTTTTTCTGAAAAAATCAGTTCAAACTGGTCCTGTTCCAAAAGCTGTGCCAGTTTTTTTAGTGTATTTTCTGTCATTTTTTTATCCTAACTGATCTGCCACCTTACACGGCTTCCATTTTCATCCTTGCTTACGATCAACTGATCCTCTATCTCCTGCTTCAACTCCGTCACATGAGAAATGATTCCTATCAGTCTGGAACCTTCCGCCATCTCCTGAAGCACTTTTACCGCCTGGTTTCGCGAATGTTCATCCAGGGAACCAAAGCCTTCATCTATAAACATCATATCCAGATTGACTGTTGCTGAACTCTCCTGAATCTGATCTGCCATGCCAAGTGCAAGAGATAATGCCGCCATAAAGGATTCTCCTCCCGAAAGAGTCCTGACTTCCCTCTCTTTTCCTGTCACTGCAGAATATATCATCAGATCCAGGCCTCTGTTTTTGCCTTCGCCTGCTTTCTCAATATCGTACATTCTGAATTCAAACTGCCCGGCAGACATCTCCCCGAAACGCCGATTCGCCGCATACAAAATCCGCTCCAGATAATACCTTTGCACATAAGTTTCCAGATCCATACGTGCTCCGCTCACATTACCTGAGACCATGCGGTAAAGTGCATCAATTCGTGCATGCTCCTCCAGAATTTCCGTCCGGTTCTTCAGTTTTCCAAGAAGAATATCCTGAACTTCTGCATTGTTGCTGAATTCCTGTCTGAGATTGTCATACCGTATCTTTACTGCCTGATACTTCTGTTCCGCTTCCTCTTTTTCCTGCTCCAGTTTCTTAAGGTCCGGACGCACTTCCGTTCCTGCTGCCGCCTGGGCCGCTTCCTTTTGAGCCTGAGCCGCAGCCAGGTTTTCCCTGTACTGGTTCACAGCATCCTGGAATTCTTCTGCATCCTGCCGGGTATAGGTTTTGATTGTTTCCTGCCAGTTCTCTTCTGCCATTTTTTTGTTTTTCAGGATAAGCCTGTAATCTCCTTGTGTCTGCTCAGCATGTTCTTTCTGTTTTGGAATTTCCTTCATGTAACGCTGGATCAGTGCTTCTGTCTGTTTCTTTTCACTGACAGCTTTTTCTAAAGTTTTGGAGGCTTTCTGATACTGTTTTTCTGCCTTGTCTCGGAGTTTTCCTGCTTCTGTCAGGACACTCTCTGCTTCTCTCTCTGACTCAAATTCCACAGAATTCTTTAATTCTGTCAGAACAGCCTCACATGCTGCAGATTCTTCTGCCAGTTTCTTGCTTTCTTTTTGGCTTTCATCCAGTTTATCCCGGAGATTTTTCTTTTTGTCCTCAGAATCCTGAAGATTTCTTCGGATTTCTGACATCCGCTCAACCTCCGTCCGGCGTCTGAGAAGTTCTTTTTCTATCTCCTGGTTCCAGGCTTCTATCGCCTCTTTCATCTCCGGTATTCTGGCATCCTCCAAAAGTGAAGGGATATTCCTGCGTATATGCTCCTTAAGCTTTTTGACAGCCTCCAGATACGTATCTTTTCTTGTGTCAAACTCAGCCTTTACAGCCTTCGCATTTCCGGCTGCCTGTTCCTGTTTTTCACGCAGTTTATCCACATCTTCACTCATTTTTTTGAGGTTTTCTCTGGAGATATCCACATCTTCCCCACTCTTTTTGTGCGGATGCGGATGCTCTGTAGAACCGCATACCGGACATGGCTTCCCGGGCTTCAGTTCATCTGCAAGAAAACCCGCCTGCTCATCCAGAAAATGCTGTCTCTTCTCCTCATATTCACTGTTCAGTGCCAGATAGCCGTCCCTTGCCTGTATGTAAATTTCTCTGCACTTCAAAGCCCGTTTCCTGCATGCTTCTGCCTGTTTTCCAAGAGATTCTGCATCCTTAAGTTCCTGCTCGAGCACCTGTTCTTCCTGTTTTTTTGTCTCTGCCAGAACCAGTTTCTTTTCAGACTCAGCCAGTTCTTCACTCTGTTTCTTCCATATCTGTTCCTTTTCTTCTAATTCGTCCAGTTCCTTCTGCAGATCTGCTCCGGCCTGTTCTGCCTGTCTGCATACACTCTTATAATGTGCTGCTTTCCCTTCCTGTGTTCTGATCTTCTCAAAAACCTCACAGGATCTTTTTACTTTTTCCTCTTTTTTCGTATACTTCTGCTGCTCTGTATCACGCGCAGCTTTTGTTTCTGCCTCTTCTCTTCTTGCCTTTTCCAGCATTTCTGTCAATAGCGGAAGCTGTCTCTGATGTTCTTCCAGTGTCTTTTCCATTTCCAGAACTGCCTTTTTTGCATCATCTGCACGAATGTGTTTTTCATTGATTTCATAGGCATCCCGAATCTGCGTGATCAGGAAAAACTTTTTATCTATCTTGGATTGCATATCCTGATATTCTTTTATCTTTTGTTCTGCTGCATCAAGCTGGATAAACCAGTTCAAAATCCCCTCTGCTTTTGTGACGGCATCACGTTTTTCATCACGATTCTTTTCTGCTTTAATGCATTCCTGTCCCATTTCACAGGTGCAGTCTTTCAGCCATATGCACAGTGCTCTCAGACTCTCGAGAAGCTCATTCAGCCCGGAGATCTGACCTGCTTCTACCAGTTCTTTGCAGGTTCTGAGCTGATCTGCATCCTCATATTCCTCCGATATCCGAATGCGCCCTGCGTCCCCCTGACACTGCGTTTTCAGAATTGCGATCTCTCGGTCTTTTTCTCTCTTCCTGTTCCCAAGTTCATTCACGATTTCCTGATACATTTCCGTGTTAAAAAGCTTCCGGAATATCACTTTTTTGTCATCTGACTTTGCTCTCAGAAGATCCATGAATTCACCCTGTGCTATCATTGCAACCTGCATAAACTGACCTTTTGTAAGACCCGTGATCTCCTGCAGTTTCCTGTCTGTTTCCTTAGACGGATATTCTGTACCGTCCGGCATGACAAGACTTACAGATCCTGTTACTTCTCTCTGTTTTCCCTTTGCCGCACCCCGGGTGATCGTCTTCAGGTGTCTTGGGATCCGTCGAACGGTATAAATTTCCCGCTCCTCATCTCTTCCCTCTGCAAAGGTCAGTTCCACAAAAGGCTCCTCCGCAAAATCAACATACTGACTCTGCAGAACAACTCCTTCTTTTTTGTTTGACGAGGAACTTGCCTCTCCATATAATGCAAACACGATCGCGTCAAAAATCGTTGTTTTTCCTGCTCCTGTATCCCCTGTGATCAGAAACAGATTCTGATTTACTTTCTCAAAGTCGATAACCGTTTCTTTACCATATGAACCAAACGCCTGCATTTTTAATCTCAAAGGCTTCATCTATTTCACCCCCTGAACTGTATGAATCACATCCTGCAAGATCTCTTTTTCCTTCTCATCCATATTTTTCAGAAATGAACAGCACAGTTCATATGGATTCATCAGGGTCTCTGATTTTAATGCTCTTGCATAGTCTGCCTTTCTCTGATTTTCTCTTCGGATCTCCAGCAGATTCGGAAATGCCAGACGAATTCTTTCCTGCATATCGATCACATCCAGATCTTTTTTATCCGTCAGGATCACCGTCACATAATCCTGACTTTTCTCTGCCAGAATCTCTTCCAGTTCCCCTTTTATCACCCGCACCTGATGCAAAGGATATAGCGGAAGTACAGTCGTTTCGACCTCTCCCTTCACCCCCATTTCGATCATAATAATGCCTTTTTGCTGCTGTGCTTCACTCACAGAACAGGCAAGGGGCGTTCCGCAATAACGCCAGTTTTCATTTCCAAGCTTCATCGGTTTATGGATATGGCCCAGTGCCGCATAATCAAAAATCTCCAGCACATCTGCGGATACTTCATCAATATTTCCAACGGTACGGATCTCTGAATCCATCCGTTCTATTTCTTCCACTTTCTTTCCAACAGGCAGATAAAACTGATGGCTGACAAGCACATTTCTTTCATCCTGATTGATGTTTTCCCGTCCGATCAGTCTGTGCAGTGTTTCATTATAAGAAAGATTATTTCCATTTTCATCTGTTCCCACCACCTGTTTCACCATGGATGGTTTTACAAAAGGAAGCAGATAAAAATTCACTTTTCCATACTTATCTTCCAGCGTAACCTTTTCGATAGATTCACCTTCCGTTCGCGGCGGCTGTCCGATCATGTGCACTTTCTGCCTGGAAAGCACCTTTCGGAAACAATCCACTCTCGGTGCACTGTCATGATTTCCGCTGATCATCATAATCACCGCAGACGGCACGGCTTCTGTCAGTTCCCCAAGAAACCGGTCAAAAATCTCAACTGCCTCTGCTGACGGAACCGCCTTATCATAAATGTCCCCTGCGATCACAATGGCATCCGGTTTTTCTTGGGCTGCCGCCTCAACAACTTCCGCCAAAATATATTCCTGATCTTCACGAAGATCCCTGTTCATCAACTTCAGTCCAATATGTAAATCTGACAAATGAAAAAATTTCATATTTATTTCCCTTTCCAGCGATGCAGCTCACTTTGTTTCCTTTTTCTATCATATCATCTCAGCACTTTTGCCGCATCTTTTTCTTTTCGTTATTTATCGGTCTTTGTTTAGTTATCAAGATGGACCGCAAGAAGATTATCATTGTGATCCTGATCATCTCTGCCGGTGCAACGCTCTGCAGACCTTATCAGATCTCATTCCTGTTTATATTCCTGAACCTGCTTGGTACTATCGTACCTCCACTTCCGGGAATCATTCTGGCTGACTATTTCATCATCCATCATGGAAGCTACGCCAGACTTGAAAGTGTAAAATTCCACAACTTCAACATTATTCCGTGGATTGCATGGGTTCTTTCACTGGTTCTGGTATTCACACTTCCATTTGGACTTCCGTCCCTGAATGGACTGATCCTCGGTGCAGTCATCTATACTGTACTTATGAAAATCACCAAAAACAGGTTATCAAGGAGGATTAACTCATGGAAGAACTGAGAAAATATAAAATCGCAGCACTTATCGGAATCATCGTCATGGGGATCGGCGCTTTTATGGCGTGCCTCTGCACAACATCATCACTGATCCTGACAGGAAATGTTTTATTGATTGCCAGCATCTTTATTCTGATCTATGCTTTTTCATCCTGGCAGCCGTAACGGAAACACTACTCAGCTTTAATAAATTTTTTCCTACCTAAAAAAGAAACAGATCTTCTGTTCCGCACAGAGGATCTGTTTCTTTTTTATTTACAGATTAAAAAATTCTTTTACGAATCTGAGAATTCTTCAGCTTCTCCAGTGCCTCCTCGGAAAAAATTTCTGTCGACACATAATCGTAGCTGATCACACAGGGATGTTCATCCGCATAAAACACTTTGAGCGCACTCCAGACCTGTTCTCCCGGTGCCAGTTTCAAGGCTTCTTCTACTTCTTTTTCGGCCGGCTCCATCCGAATCTCCAGTATCTCCATCCGTGCTTTATATCCACTGCTCTCGATCAGATTCGGAAAATGGATGGCCTGGTCAAACCGGCATGCAATTTCCCGAAAGTGCGGATTGACAAATGTACCTCTTCCAGTTCCGCACGAACCTGAGATTTAAGGTTGACCTTTTTTATCTGTTTCATTATAGTCATCAGTTCTTTCTGGTATTTTTCTGTAGATAATAGTACCACAATTTCCTGATATATGAAAAGATTAGATTGATACTTTTATACTACAACAAAATACTATCCCAATTAACTCCCATATATATTGACGTATTCCCATGTTTTTTTTATAATCAAACTACACCTACATAAGATAAAGAATTGAATATGATTCGACTATAATTTATGTAGGGAGGTTTTCTATTGTTTCAAATTTCATATTCCAAAAAGGCAGTCAAGTTTTTAAAACGCCAGGATGTTCCTTCGCAAAAAAGATTGATAGCTGCCATTTCCAGACTTCCATTGGAAGGTGACATAAAGAAGTTACAGGGTATCGACGGATATCGTCTTCGTGTAGGAAATTTCAGAGTTTTATTTAATGTCAATGGTATCATCATAGATATCATCGATATTGGAAACCGTGGTCAGATTTATAAAGGAGTGTGATGCTATGTCCAATATAAAAGAACGAATTTTCGGAGCTGTTACTGTTATGAGCGAAGAGGATGCACAAAAAGTCTGGGATCTGATTCTCTCTACTTTTGCTCTTGACAATATCGAACAGATTGTGCCTGATCTTGACGAACAGACAATTATGAACGCTTATAAAAGTGGCGATCCTGATTATCAGCCATCTGTTTCTCAGGAAGATTTGCTTAAAGAGTTGAATTTAAAATAACAAGAAAAAAGTTCCTGACAAAGTGCCGGGAACTTTTTTCTGTCTTGCTTTTTATTTTTTCCTTTTCAGTATCCTTGTCTGCAGCGGAGCCATGACTTCGCTCTCGGTTCCATAGAGCAGTTCATACTCTGCCGGAACAGCAACCGTCTGTGGTTTGCGTGCATAGTTCTGGATGAAGAGGTATTCGGTATCTTCGCTCTCTCTTACCGTTACGGAAACGCCTTCCGGAATGAATTCAACTGGTGATTTCAGGCCGGCTTCTGCTGCTGCTCTGCCGTAGAAGTCCTGATAGAATCCAAGTTCCATATCCGCACATACATAGTATACATGACCTTTACCAAATGCTTTGTGTGTCAGCACCGGATATCCCTGATAGAAGTCCTCGCCGTAGCGCATCAGTACTTCTGCATCGGAAACTTCAACCAGTTCGCAAAGGTTTTTGCAGGTATATACATTGCTGATCTTAAGATGATTTCCGATTTCCGGAATTGCATGGTTTTCTTCCCAGTCATACAGAGCATCGATCTCTGCACTGCGGATTCCTGTTACGTCCATCAATCCATATGGCGTTCCGTCAAGGAAACATTTGTCTGTTCCGTCTACCAGTCCGGACCAGTAGGAAAGCACCAGAGTTCCACCATTTTCTACATAGGTGCGGAGTTTTTCCTCGTATCCGTCTTTGAACATATATGCCATCGGAGCTGCCAGAACTTTGTAGTCTGCAAGGTCATGTTCCATTGCGATAACGTCAACATTCAGACCCTGTTCTCTCAGTGCACGATAGTTCTTCTGCACGTTTTCACGATAATGCATATCTACATTTCTCGGTCCCTGCACATCCGCAATTGCCCAGTCGTTTTCACGGTCATAGAGAACAGCTGCCTGTGATCTCATAGTGGTTCCAACCGTCTCCTGGATCTGTTCCAGAACTTCTCCGACTTCTGTTACTTCGCGGAAAACACGGGTATCATCTTTACCATAATGGTCGATCACTGCACCGTGGAATTTCTCGGAAGCACCCTGGCTCTGGCGGAGCTGGAAATACAGCACGCTGTCAGAACCGTGAGCAACTGCCTGCAAAGATCCTGCCAGAAGCATTCCCGGTTTCTTAAGTTTATTGATCGGTTTCCAGTTCGTCGCAGATGGACAGGATTCCATAAGAAGGAACGGTGCTTTCTTGATGCTGCGCATCAGATCGTGCTGCATTGCCGCATCAACAGCTGTGATATATTCCTCTTTTTTGTGCCATCCCGGATAGTTATCCCAGGATACAATATCCAGAACATCCTTGAATTTCTTGTAATCCAGACCGTCATAATCATACATCAGGTTTGCGGTTACAGGAAGTTCAGAACCACCCGCACGGATCGCATCGACCTCATTCTTGATAAAGTCAATCGTCTGATCGGTGACAAAACGTTTCCAGTCAAGCTTCAGTGCATGAAGCTCATTTTCACCTTTTGTGGATGGGCTTTCAATCTGGTTAAAGCTGTTATAAATATGACTCCAGAATGTGGTACACCAGCTCTTGTTGAGGTTTTCGATCGTGCCGTATTTCTCTTTCAGCCATTCACGGAACTTCGCCTGGCACAGCGGGCAGTGGCATTCTCCACCGAACTCATTGGAGATGTGCCACAACATAACCGCCGGATGTTTGCCGAATCTCTCGGCTAATTTCTTATCGATCGCATGGACTTTTTCTCTGTATACCGGAGAGGTAAAGCAGTGATTATGTCTGCCTCCGAAGAATCTTCTGGTTCTGTCCGGATCCATACGAAGGACTTCTTCGTACTTGTCTGCCATCCATTTTGGTCTTGCTCCTGACGGAGTTGCAAGAATGGTATAAATCCCCTCTTTATAGAGATTATTGATAATTTCTTCCAGCCAGTCGAAGTTATATTTTCCTTCTTCCGGTTCAAGAACAGCCCAGGAAAAAATCCCTACCGATACAGTGTTAATATGTGCTTTTTTGAAATATTCGATGTCTTTCTGAAGGATATCCGGGCGGTCAAGCCACTGCTCCGGGTTATAATCTCCACCATGAAGGTAACGTCCGTATTTCATCTGTTTCGCCATGTTGTCTCCTCTTAAAGTCCTTTAAATACAAAGGAAAATTCCATCTTTTTATCGGTTTCCAGTAAATATTCTTCGTGTGTGCGTGCTCCCCAGCTGTCATCTCCACCGATTCCCATCTGGTCTTTTGCAACACGTACAACAGTGTAATGAACCTCCGGAAGTTCGTATGGATGCATTGCATTTTCCATCTCATGCGGAGTGTATGGAAGTGCTGAGAACATCATTGGACCATTGTTCTCATCCATCTCAAAGAGCATTCCTCTTCCCTTGCGGTCAGTTACTTTTGCCCAGCGCACTTCTTCTTTTGCACCACATTCCTGCGGAACCATATATCTTGCAATATTGTCTGCGACTTTGTTTGCATAGATGCCAAGTTTTGCTCCTTTTTTACGGTCAGAATAGGTCTCTGCCTCTCCAAGTCCGTACCATTCCACACGGTCATAATCTGCATTAAATTTAAAGATCACACCAAATTCCGGCATATCGCCAAGCTCTTTGACCGGGTCATAAGTAAGGGTTGTCTTTACTCTTCCATCACCGAACACTTCATAAGAAAGCCTGCATTCACTGATCGGGGTTGTCGGCATAAGATATGTATAGGCTACTTTTACAGACTTCTCATTCACATCTACTTCCGGCATGTTTGACGGTCCGTATGGTCCCTTGCGGAAGTCTTTGTGGCTCAGATACATGCTGGCAAGTTTCCACTGTCCGTAGCGCATTCCCATAAGGTTTCCACAGTCGTTGTCTGTTGGTGCACGCCAGAAGTTTGGTTTCGGAATCGCTTCGATCATCTCTTTTCCGGCATATTTATAAGATACCAGTCCGCCGTTTAATACAGAGAAAAGCACTTCAAAATGTGCGCCTCTGACACCGATATTGTGTGTACTGCGAATCACTTCCACACCTTCCGGGCAGACCCTTTTCGGTTCTTCCACCTTGTATACATACTGTCCAAAAGCCACCTCATGTCCTGCTTCTGCCCATACTTTATCTTCTTTCAGATGGAAGGAGACTGTCACTGCATATTCGCCTGGTTTCTCTTCTTTTGCAAGAGGAAGTGCATAAACTTCTTCACTTAACGGAGCAACTGCTGTCGCAAGAGACGCTTTACGGATCACTTTACCATTCTTTGCAACTGTCACTTTGCAGTCAAACATATCTGTATTTACAAACAGATTTTTGTTGATGACTTTTACGCTGTCTGCACTGACTTCTGCAGCGATGTTCTGATAGTTAAATTTGACTTCCTGCATCTTCGGAGAAGCATCTCTGTTTCCGCCATATGCGATACCATTTCCACTGAAATTGTAGTCTGTCGGACGTTCTCCGAAGTCACCGCCGTATGCCTGAAATTCTTTGCCGTAGCGGTCTTTTTTGTAGATAGACTGATCAATATAATCCCAGATAAATCCACCCTGATACTTCGGTTCTGTGTCGGTCAGGTCTGTATATTTGTGCATTGCACCACAGGAATTTCCCATTGCATGTGTATATTCACAGCAGACAAACGGTTTGGAGTCGTCCTTTGCAAGGAACTCTTTGATTGCTTCTACAGACGGATACATCTGGCTTTCCATATCACTGGTATC
>UMBU01022833.1_pt1 | contig 11063 bp, 8 predicted proteins | sample 1964051 | NCBI WGS metagenome assembly UMBU01 (sample SAMEA4835949, study PRJEB28245) | human gut metagenome | biome: gut microbiome; material: fecal sample | place: Denmark | collected 2008
ATTCAACAAGGAAGAGAAGAAGATTATGTTGAATTAAAAGCGGATGAAGATGCTACATATGATGAAGAAATCACCGTTGACTTATCAAAATTAGTACCATTAACTGCTAAACCACATAGTCCAGATGCTGTTGTACCAGTAAGTGAATTAAGAGGAATGAAAATCAATCAAGTAGTGATTGGTTCATGTACAAACTCCTCACTTCCTGATATGTTAAAAGCTGCAAAAATCTTAAAAGGAAGAAGAGTCGCAACTCATGTATCACTTGTTATTGCTCCAGGTTCTTCTAGTATTCTAGCAATGCTTTCTAAATGTGGAGCTTTAGCGGATATGATTGCCTCTGGGGCAAGAATTCTTGAATGTGGTTGTGGACCATGCATCGGTATGGGGCAAGCACCACTTTCTAAAGGTGTTTCTTTAAGAACTATCAACCGTAACTTTAAAGGACGTTCAGGAACAAATGATGCTAGTGTTTATTTAGTATCACCTGAAGTTGCTGCTTTAAGTGCAATCAAAGGATATTTAACAGATGAATTTGAAGATGATATGTATTTAGACGATATTGAAAATACACCATTTGTGAAGAATAAGAATTTCTTTATTGATGAATATGATCCTCAAAATGAAGTTTATATGGGACCAAATATTAAACCAGTTCCTCGAGGAGATAAATTACCAGATACATTTAAAGGTAAAGTATGTTTAAAAGTAGGAGATAATATTTCTACAGACCACATTGTGCCATCTGATTCTAAATTACTCCCATATAGAAGTAATGTGCCACATCTTGCTAAATTCTCTTTCTGTAAAGTAGATGATCAATTCTATAATAGATGCATTGAAAATGGTGGAGGATTTATTGTTGGTGGAGATAACTATGGTCAAGGTTCTTCACGTGAACATGCAGCCCTTGTTCCTAATTATTTAAAGATCAAAGCAATTTTTGCTATTTCATTTGCAAGAATTCATCGTTCGAACTTAATTAATAATGGTATTTTACCACTTGTTATTAATCAAAAAGATTACGATTTCTTTAATGATCAAGATGAATATGAATTAATTAATTTATTAGATAGTGTTGAAAACAATAAAGATATTACTGTTATCAATAAAACAAATAATCAAACAATTACCGCAAAATTAAAATTATCACCAAGAGAAAAAACAATGATTCAATATGGTGGTCTATTAAATGCAATTAAAGAATTAGGAGGTGACTTTTAATGAAAGCAGTTTTAATCCCAGGTGATGGAATCGGAAAAGAAATTTCACAAAGTGTTGTTGACATTACAAAAGCTATGAATTTAGATATTGAATGGGTAGAATATCAAGCTGGTGCAGAATATGCTGCTAAAACAAAAGAAGTCTTTGAACCAGGACTTGTAGATGCTATTAAAGAATATAAATGGGCATTAAAAGGTCCAACAGCAACACCTATTGGTACAGGATTTAGAAGTGTCAATGTTGCTTTAAGACAAAAATTTGCAACTTATGCCAATGTAAGACCACTTCGTTCTTTTAAAGGAATTGATTCTAAATATGAAAATATTGATCTTGTCATGATTCGTGAAAATACCGAAGATTTATATAAAGGTATTGAATACATGGTAGGTGAAGATGTCGCTCATGGTATTAAATTAATTACTCGAGAAGCTAGTGAAAAGATTTGTCGTTATGCTTTTGAATATGCTAAGGCAAATGGAAGAAAAAAAGTCACTGCCATTCATAAAGCAAATATTATGAAATTTACAGATGGATTATTCTTAGAATGTTTTAGAAATGTAGGTAAAGATTATCCAGAAATCGAAAAACAAGAAGTAATCATTGATAATATGTGTATGCAGCTTGTTTTAAGACCAGAAACATTTGATGTATTGGTTGCTCCTAATTTATATGGAGATATTGTTTCTGATTTATGTGCAGGTTTAGTAGGTGGATTAGGATTTGCTCCTAGTGGAAATATTGGAGATGAATACCGTATTTATGAAGCTGTTCATGGTAGTGCTCCTGATATTGCCGGAAAAGGAATTGCCAATCCAAGTGCATTGCTTTTAGCGTTTGCTTTAATGTTAGAAGCCTTAGGACAAAATGATCAAGCAAATAGACTACGTGATGCACTTTCAAAAGTCGTAGAAGAGGGAAAAATTGTAACGCGTGATATTGGTGGACATGCTTCTACAAAGGAATTCACGCAAGCAATTATAGATAGGTTATAGTATGAAAAAAAATATTTTAGAAAATGCAGGACATGGTTCCTTAGGACATCGCATCTTTTGTATTTTAAGAGATAAGATTTTAAATGAAGAATATGAAAAAGGACAAAAATTAAATGAAGTTGTTCTTTCTAAAGAACTAAATATTTCTAGAACACCTATTAGAGAAGCTTTAAAACAATTAGAGTTAGAAGGATTAGTTAAAAGTATTCCTAATAAAGGAGTTTATGTATTAGGTTTTTCATCAAGAGATATTGATGATATGTTAGAAATTCGTGTTGTTTTAGAAAGTTTATCTGTACAACTTGCCATTGATCGTATTACTCAAGAAGAATTAGATAGAATTAAAGAAATCTATGATTTATTAGAATTCTATGCTAAAAAAAATGATCAAGAAAGATTTACAGAAGTAAACATTGATTTCCATGAAGCTATTTATAGAGCAACTCATTCACAATATTTTGAACAATTATTGTCAGATATTAATTATTATATTCATGTTACTTCCAGACATTCAATTAAACAACCAAATCGTTTAGTTGAAGCAGCACAAGAACATAAAGAAATTTATGAAGCGATTGTAAAGAAAGATAAAGCACTAGCAAAAGCAAATGTTGAAAAACATATTAGAAAAACACAATCATTAGTAAAAAATTATTATGATGAAAAAGATGAAACGCAAGAGTAATGATTCTTGTGTTTTTCTTTTTAATAAAGTGCTATAATAAAAAACGAATTGGGGGAGAATTATGGAAAGAAAAGAGTTTTCAATTGCTCGTTTTTTAAGCTCTAAAAGTCGTTTTGATAATATTGTTTTATTAGAAGGATTTATTGTTGGTATTTTAGCGGGTATTGTGGGTGTTGTTTATAGATTGTTGCTTTCTTATGGAGAAAAGATGGCTTATTTTGTAGTGGATTATATCAAAAATAACACACTTCATTTATGTATTTGGATTGTATGTGTTTTAATTATTGGTTTTATTATTTCTAAGCTTTTAAAATATGAATCTTATATTTCAGGAAGTGGAATTCCACAAGTAGAAGCAGAAATGATTGATCAAATTGATGAAAAATGGTATAAAGTTATTCTTGCTAAAATGGTAGCAGGGACACTTTCTATTGTAGGGGGGTTATCATTAGGTAGAGAAGGACCAAGTATTCAACTTGGAGCAATGGTTGGTAAAGGACTAGCTTCTGCATTTAAAAGAATGAAACTTGAGGAAAAATATCTTTTAACGTGTGGGGCAGCAGCAGGACTTTCAGCAGCCTTTAATGCACCACTTGCTGGGGTGTTATTTGCTTTGGAAGAAATCCATAAAAACTTTTCACCACTGGCACTTGTTACTGTTATGATAGCATCTTTAACAGGTGATTTTATAAGTAAAAATATTTTTGGGATGATTCCCTCACTTTATTTTCCACTTGTAGATACTTTGCCTTTAGGACAATATGGTTTTCTTATTATTTTAGGGATTATTGTTGGTGTATTAGGTGTTATTTATAATAAAACAACTATGTTTACTTTAAAACTCTATGATAAAATTACATTCTTGAAAAACAATCAAAAAATCTATATTCCTTTATTGATTTCTGTTGTTTTTATGATCTTTTATCCAGATGTTTTATGTGGTGGACATCATATTATAGATATTCTTCATGAAGGAAACTTTGTCTTAAGTACCATTTTATTACTTTTATTAATGAAATTTATCTTTTCACTTATTTCCTTTGGCTCAGGCACACCAGGAGGTATCTTCTTTCCTTTGCTTGTTTTAGGAAGCTTAATAGGTTGTGCGTATGCTTTAATTGTGACAACTTATTGTGGTGTTCCACAAATGTATTTTAATAACTTTATAGTTGTAGCAATGGCGGGATTATTTGCGAGTATTGTTCGTGCTCCTATTACAGGCATTGTTTTAATTGCAGAAATGTGTGGAAGTTTATCACAATTTTTACCAATTGCTGTATGCAGTTTTATTGGTTATGTTGTAGCTAATATGATGAAATGTGAACCTATTTATCATAGTTTACTTAATCGAATGATTAAAAATGGCAATCATGAAATTTCCTTAGAAGAAAAAGAAATTCTCCATTATTCTGTAGAACTTGGTTCATGTTGTTTAGATTTACCAATCAAAGAATTAGGATTACCTAAAGAATGTATTATTATTTCTATTAATCGAGGAATTGAAGAAATTGTACCACGAGGAGATACAATTCTACATTTAGGTGATCATTTAACAATCTTAGTGAATAAAGAAAATAGAGAAGTGACAAAAGATATCTTACATAAATTTTTTACATTGGAAATATAGGTAATAATATGTTTAGAGAAATGAGAAGAAAAAAACAAAAATTAACTGAAAAGCAATGTATTGATATTTTAAAAAGAGCAAAAACAGCAACACTTGCTTTACATGGTGATGATGGGTATCCATATTCAGTTCCTGTTAATTATGTTTACTTAGATGGAAAGATTTATTTTCATGGAGCAAAATCAGGACATAAAATAGACGCTATTAAAAATAATTCTAAAGTATCAATAAGTATTATTGATCAAGAAGATGTTATTGAAGAAGAATTAACAACTTATTTTAGAAGTATTATTCTTTTTGGAAAAGCAAAAATCTTACAAGATGATGATGAAATCTATCAAGCGGTAAATGCTTTAGGATTAAAATATTGTAATGATGAAGTTGCAGTTGAAAAAGAAATTCAAAGAGAATGGAAAGATCTTTGTTGTGTAGAAATTACAATTGAACATTTAACAGGTAAACAAGCGATTGAACTTGTAAAATAAAAAATAAGGAAAAAATCCTTATTTTTTTAATGTCTGAATTGTATCAATTAGTTCAACATCTAAAGAAGATAGATAATTGAAAGCTTGTTGATAAATATCATCTTTTAATAAAGCATCAGGACTATGTGCATCAAAGCCAATGATTGCTTTATTTTTATAGTGACTTGCAATTTTCCAAAAAGCATTATTTGGATAATGTCTATGTGTCATAAATCCTAATAGATTAAATTCTAAAGGCATATCTTTTTCTTTAGCATAAGCACATAAACGTGACATTTCTTCTTGATAAAGTTTTGAATCTTTATCATAGTAAACAAGATCAGGATGAGCTATATAACTATAAAGACCTGTATCGATTGCTTTAATACAATGATCTACATAAGCTTTTAAATAGTATTCATTGACAGGACTTCCAAAGTATTGATGAAGTTCATCTGTTTCATAGTAATGATTTCCTAAAATAATGTAATCAATTTGTTTATCTTTTAACATCTTTTCAAGCCAAGGCATATATCTTTCAAAATATTCACATTCTAATCCAATTAAAATAGAAATTTGATCTTTATATTTTTCTTTAAGATAACGAATGCTTTCAATATAATCATCTAATTGACTTTCAGGCATACGCATTGTTGCTTTAAAAGAAGAATCATAATGCCAAGGTGTATGATCAGAAAATCCTAATTCTTTGATGCCAGCTTTAATAGCTGCTTTTACATATTCTTCATCTTTTCCACTAGCGTGATAGCATCTCGCGGTATGGGTATGATAATTATTTTTATTCATGGTTTCACCTCGAAAATATTATAATACAAAAAAAGGAATATACAAATGTATATTCCAAGCAATTATTATAATCCAAGTTTTGCTTTCATAGCAGCTAATTCATCTTCAACAGAAGCGTCACTACCGTTTGATGTATACTTATCAGCAAGATTAGAAGCAGCACTTGTATGTGCATTTAATTCAGCTTCAGCAGTAGCTGCATCAAGCATTTTTTCTGCTTTCTTTTCATAACGTTCAAATGATTCCATAGAAGATTTTGCTTTATCTCCACCAGAAACAATTTTATTAATATGTTCTTGTGCTTTAGCAGAAGCAACAGTTGCTTTAATGGCATCTCTTCTTGCTTCTAATGTTTCGATATCATTCACTAATTTATCATGCATTTGACGCATTTTATCAGCGTTAGTATGTGTAAGTTCTTGTGTTTTTTTGTATGAAACAAGATTGCTTTCATATTGTTGTTTTTTAGCAATCAATGTTCTTGCATCATCTTCATTACCTGCTTTTAAAGCGTTTTGTGCAGCAGTTGTATATTTAGCGATTTCTTCTTCACATTCTTTAACTTGACGATCTGCACTTTTTGCATCAGCGATAATATTTGCAGTTTCTTTTTTGACTTCAGCAAGATCTTCTCTTAAATCTCTTAATGTTTGATCAATCATTTTTGCTGGATCTTCACATTTGTCTAATAAAGCATTAATGTTACTTTTCATGATGTCTGTAAATCTTGTTAAAATTCCCATAGTTATTCTTTCCCTTCTTCATTTAAGTATTTGTCTCTTAATTCATCTGATTTATCAAGAGGTGTTTTTAAGATTTCAACTGTTTCTTTAGCTTTTTCTTTATCTCGTTTAAATTTCATACGCAAGATATAAATAATTCCACCAATTACAATGACAATGCCAACAATAATACAAATGATTTTAATAATATCATTAGAAGTTGTTGATTTTTCCATAATCGTATTTGCTGTTGAATTAAAGGTCTTTGTAAATACCTCTACTGTAGAAAGTGAATCATCTGTCCAATAACGATCTATGTAGTTCCAAAAAATATCAACAGCTTCACCATCCATTACCGAAGTTACCTGTTTCCCGTTAACATAAGCCATATAACCTATTTCATTAGGATCTTGATCTTCATAGTAAACAAATAAGAAAGTATCTTCATTATCAATGTTTTGTTCATACCAGCTTTGTGCATAATCATCTTTTTGACTATCACTTGTAAGTGTTTCATCATAGCTCTTTAAATAAATATAAGGTTGAATTCCTGTTTTGTTGTAAAAGTTTTTAAGATTCTTTGAAAGTTTCCCTTGATTTTCAATATATCCTAATTCATCTCTAATACAGTTATTGTCATAAGCAACAGGATTTTCAATCTTTTCCCTATTAATTGTTGATGCGACGTCACTATCATCACTAGCAATCATAAAAAAGCTAAAAATAACAACTGCGAAAACAATTAAACAAGCAATCAAAGTTCCTAAACCACTTGATGAACTTGTATAAACATTTCTTCGATAGCCATGGTAACCATGGTAGCCTCCTCTTGGTGGTGGGGGTTGACGATGATAACCTCCGCCAGATCCATGCGATGAACTTCTACTTCCTGTTGGTCTGCTTGAACTACCTACATGATGTCCACCGCCAACGCGACTACTTGAATGTCCGCCAGATGAACGATGACCTCCTCCGCCAGTTCCTGGTCTTGGCATAGTTTCACCTCTCTTTCATCTATTGTATTATTAAAGAATATTATACATGAATTGTGTTGGAAAAGATATATTGTAAGAATTTTTGTTGATAAATAGTAGAAAAAATAAAATATAAAAAAGTAGAAAATATTTATTGACACAGTAGTTAGCCTATGCTAACATATAGTTGTAGTTAGCGATGGGCAATTCGCAGAAAGGTCGAAGAGCTATGAAAAAGAAATTCAAGCGCAGCTTGATGGCTCTGACTTTACAAATCGGTGTCATCGTTGCTGCAATACTATTCGTTTAATTGTCTTATGATTATTTAACTTAAATTAGCCAAATTCCTTTTTCCTATCATAAGATTATTAAGTGAAGCAAAAGTTTGGTAAGATCACTTACCTTTTTTTGTTTCTAGAGGTTAAAAAAACTCCATTTCATGGAGTTATTTTTGTTTCATATGTTCTTTGATTTTATTCATTGTTTCATCAGAGATTACATGTTCAATTCGACATGCATCATTAACAGCGGTATCGTGGCAAACACCAATGCTTTCAAAAAATGAAGAAAGTGTATCATGTCGATCATAAATAGTTGTTGCAACTTTTGTTCCTTTTTCAGTTAATTCGATATATCCTTTGCTATCAACAATTATATATTCATCTTTTTTTAATAAACCAATAGCACGTGAAACGCTAGGTTTGGAATAATTTAATTCTCTTGCAATATCAATAGAACGAACATCTTTGTTTTTCTTTGATAAAACAAGAATTGTTTCTAAATACATTTCTCCTGATTCTTGTAAGTTCATGTTCATCACCTCTTATTGTAGTATACCATATTTTAAGGGGAATAAGCAATGAATTAGCTCGTTGTAAATTGTTGAAAGAGGGTTGACATCTATTTTAAAATGAAGTATATTCTATGTGAAGTTAGATAAGTCTAACTATATTTTATATCTTATAGTTAGCGAATACTAATCAAATTAGCATAACCTAATGTGGTTAGCGAGGGCAAATTCTTGAGGAGGTAAGTAAGATGCCGTTAACAATGTTAAACATAGGAGAAACCGGTAAAATCAAAAGAATTGGTGGTAACGAAGAAACGAGAAGATTTTTAAATAATCTTGGTTTTGTCGTTGGCGCTGAAGTTTCTGTTGTTTCGGCAATCGGGGGAAATGTGATTGTTAATATCAAGGATTCTCGCGTTGCTATTAATGAAGATATGGCAAAACGTATCATGGTGTAGAAAAGGGGGAAGTGTTGTGAAACTTAATGAAGTAGAAGTTGGGAGCACTGTCACTGTTAAGAAAATTGAAGGTGATGGAGCTTACAAAAGACGTATTATGGATATGGGTATCACTAAAGGGGTAGAATTATACATTAGAAAAGTTGCTCCTCTTGGAGATCCTGTTGAAATTACTGTAAGAGGTTATGAATTATCAGTTAGAAAAAACGATGCACAATGTGTTGAAGTTGAATAACGGAGGGGGAAAGTTAAAAATGAATATTAAATTTGCGCTTGCAGGTAACCCTAACTGTGGTAAAACAACAATGTTTAACGCATTAACAGGTGCTAATCAATATGTTGGTAACTGGCCAGGTGTTACTGTAGAAAAAAAAGAAGGAAAAGTAAAAGGAAACAAAGAAGATAATATTACTGTTGTTGACTTACCAGGTATTTATTCTTTATCTCCTTATACATTAGAAGAAGTTGTCAGCCGTGATTTTCTTTTAAATGAAGATCCAGATGTCATTATTGACTTAGTTGACGCTACTAATATTGAAAGAAACTTATATTTAACAACTCAATTAATTGAAACTGGGGTTCCAGTAGTTGTTGCTTTAAATATGGCAGACTTAATTGAAAAAAGAGGTTTAAAAATTGACACTAAACGTTTATCAATGGTATTAGGATGTCCTATTATTGAAACTTCTGCTTTAAAAGGAACAGGTTTAAAAGAATTAATTGCTGAAGCTGTTAAAGTTGCTAAACAAAGTGAACATCAATTACCAGGAGCTATTTTCAGTGAAAAACTTGAAAAAGCAATTGATACTGTTGTTCCTGCTTTATCTGAAACAATTGCTGCTAACAAAAAAAGATGGTATGCTGTTAAAGTTTTAGAAAATGATGAAAAAGTAATGAATCATATTGTTTTAGACGCTCAAACTAAAACTACTATTGATGCATTAAGAAAAGATTTAGAAACTGAATTAGATGACGATATGGAAAGTATTGTTACTGATGGTCGTTATACTTATATTCAAAAAATAATTTCTACAACTGTTGAAAAACCAAAAGAAAAATTAACAATGTCAGATAAAATTGATAAAATTGTTACTAACAGATTCTTAGGAATTCCAATTTTCTTAGCTGTTATGTTTGTTGTTTACTATATTTCAGTAACAACTATCGGTACATTTGTTACTGATTGGACAAATGATGTCTTTGTTGTAGCTATTCAAGATGCTGTATCTGGATTCTTAAGTTCAGTTGGAGCAAGTAGTTTATTAACTGCGGTTATCGTTGATGGTATTATTGGTGGTGTTGGAGCTGTTATTGGATTTGCTCCTCAAATGGCAATTCTATTCTTATTCTTATCAATCTTAGAAGATTGTGGATACATGGTACGTATTGCTTTCGTTATGGATAGAGTATTTAGATATTTCGGTTTATCAGGAAAAAGCTTTATCCCATTATTAATTGGTTCTGGTTGTGGTATTCCTGCTATTATGGCATCAAAAACAATCGAACAAGATAATGATCGTCGTTTAACTATTATGACTGCGACATTTATTCCTTGTGGAGCTAAGTTGCCTGTTATTGCTTTATTAGGTGGTGTTATGGCTGGTAAAGTTGCTGGTTGGCAAGCTGCAGGATTTATTGCTCCTGCAATGTACTTCGTAGGAATTGCTGCAGTATTAGTTGCTGCAATTATGTTAAAGAAAACAAAACCTTTTTCAGGTAAACCTGCACCATTCGTTATGGAATTACCTGAATATCATATTCCTAGTGCAAAAACAGTATTATTACATGTATGGGAAAGATTAAAAGGATTCTTAATTAAAGCTGGTACTATTTTAGTTGTTGCTTGTATCGTTATTTGGTTCTTATCTACATTTGGATTTGAAAGTGGATCATTTGGTATGGTTGAAGATACTGCTAACAGTTTAATTGCTGTTATTGGTAATGTTATTGCTCCAATCTTTGCTCCACTTGGATTTGGTAACTGGCAATCTGTTGCTTCTTCATTAACTGGATTCTCAGCTAAAGAAGCTATCGTTTCTACAATGGGTGTTTTAGCTAATGTTGCTGGAGATCCTGAAGATGCTGTAAACGTTGCTGCTGGTGTTGCTCAATGGTTCCCAACAGGAATGGCTGCTTTATCATTCTTAATCTTTAACTTATTAGATTCACCATGTTTAGCTGCTATTTCAACAATGGCAAGTGAATTAAATGATAGAAAATGGTTCTGGTTTGCAATTATCTTCCAAAACGTATATGCTTATTGTATCTCATTAATGGTTTATCAAATTGGTTCATTAGTATTATATGGAACATTTGGATT
>UMBU01026245.1_pt1 | contig 11004 bp, 10 predicted proteins | sample 1964051 | NCBI WGS metagenome assembly UMBU01 (sample SAMEA4835949, study PRJEB28245) | human gut metagenome | biome: gut microbiome; material: fecal sample | place: Denmark | collected 2008
AGATACAGAATCGCATCCACCAGATAGTAGAAGCCGGACAGACGCGCAGGCACGCCGAGAGACGACAGCAGACTGGAAATCTCCCACTGCGTCGGGATTTGCGATTTCGGCAGGGGCAGCTGAGGCGGCTTCGGGCGGGCGGATGCAGTGGACGACGACACGGAAGGCATGGGCTGTGCGGGTCGAACGGCTCGCGCTGTCTGTGCGCCCTGCACCGCTCCGCCAAGCGGGATGAGCGGAATTGCCTGCGGTATAGGGAACCCGTCCACCTCCGACGTCATCAGGCAGTACACCGGCGCGAAGTTCGGGCTTGCGGCGGGTAGAGCGCGGACACTCACAATTCGGCAGGTTGAGAAATTGACGGTTTCTGGCGCAGGACGTTTCGCATCATCCACGGGAAAGAACCTCCTTCAAAGTCGACGGCAAAAAATGGAAGTAAAAACTCGACAAAACAAGCGCAAAGAAAAACGGAACTTTCAAATTGCTACTGCCTGACGTCCGACTGCACAATAAGAAGTATTCACACTTCTATTGTATCACGGATACGAGAAAAAGAAAAGTGCTGAATGCAAAAAAACACGGATTTTTTTGCAGAAAAACACAAAAAGTACAATCAAATACAATTGAAATGCAATGGTTACATGACGAGCCACTAAGCACGGAAAGAGGTTACATGCCGGTAGGCGAGGTGGAAGTGAGCAGCCGGTGTGTCTGGCCGCGCCCATTGGGCGCGACCATGCTGAACAAGTCGAAAGCGGATGCGTCTGCGGACACACAATTGCGATGAACGCTTTTCCTTGCTTCATCTGTGTGCGGCTTCTCATTGCTCATTGCGCATTTCCTCCACCCCTGCAATATTTGCCCCATTTCCAGAAATAAAGTCGGCAAAATTCGGTTTTTTTTGCATTTTTATCGGATTCCACTTGCAAATCCCCCTCCTTTCCCGTATAATGAAGCAGGACTATATCGGCGTGGTCGGGCGCGCCGCATGAACAGAGAAGAAGGGAATCGTCATGCAGGACATGCAGGATATGATCGACCGCCTGAATCAGTCGGGCAAACGCCTGAGCAAGGGTCATCGGAAGATCGCACAGTATATCGTCGAGCATTATGATAAGGCGGTGTTCATGACCGCCAGCCGCCTGGGGGAGAGCGTGGGCGTGAGCGAATCCACCGTCGTGCGCTTTGCGGCGGCAATGGGGTATGAGGGCTATCCGCAGCTCCAGCGCTCGCTGCAGGAGCTTGTCAGCCATCGCTTGACAGCGAATCAGCGCTTCGAGATGGCGACGGAGCTTGACCCGTCGGCGGCGCTGACGACGGTGCTGAAGAGCGACATGCAGAACCTGCGCAACACCTTGGAACAGGTTGAGCAGCAGGTGTTCGACGAGGTAGTGCAGCGGCTGCTGAACGCCAATGCCGTGTATGTCATGGGCTTGCGGTCGGCGGCGCCGCTGGCGCAGTTCATGGGGTATTATCTCAATTATATTTTTGATAATGTGCATCTGGTATCTTCCGGCGCGACGGATGTGTTCGAGGAAATCATCAAGCTGCGGGAGAATGATGTGCTGATTGGCATTTCCTTCCCGCGCTACTCCACGCGGACGCTGGAGGCGATGCGGTTCGCGAAGCGCTGCGGGGCGCAGGTGGTGGCGATTACGGATGGCCCGATGTCGCCGCTGGCGGAAATTGCGGATTTGTCGCTGACGGCGCGGACGGATATGGCGTCGTTTGTGGATTCGCTCGCCGCACCGCTGAGCCTGATTAACGCCCTGCTGGTGACGCTGGGGCTGCACCGCAAGCAGGCGCTGAGCCAGCATTTCAAGCAGCTGGAATCCATTTGGGAGACGTACGAAGTGTATTTGGAGGAAGAAGGCCATGGGGATGTCCGTTCCTGAACGCCGGGTGGTTGTGGTTGGCGGCGGCGCGGCGGGGATGATGGCATCCATCTTTGCGGGCAAAGCGGGCGCGCGCGTGACGCTGCTGGAACGCGGCGAAAAGCTGGGCAAGAAGGTGTACATCACCGGGAAAGGGCGCTGCAACGTCACCAATGACTGCACGCTGGATGAGTTCCTGCACGAAGTGGCGCGGAATCCGCGGTTCCTGTACAGTGCACTGTCGTTCTTTTCGCCGCAGGATATGATGCAGCTGCTGGAAGGCGCGGGATGCCCGGTGGTGGTGCAGCGCGGTCGGCGCGTTTTTCCGGCGACGGAGAAGGCGAGCGACGTGACGCGGACGCTGGCGCGGCTGATGCAGCAAAGCGGTGTTGAAGTGCGCTATGGCAGCCGGGTGCAGGCGCTGATGACGGAGACGGCGGAGAACGGTGCGGCGCATGTAACCGGCGTTCGCCTGATGGACGGCACGGCGCTTCCGGCGGAGCGGGTGATTCTGGCGACGGGCGGGCTATCGTGTCCGCTGACGGGTTCGACGGGCGACGGCTATCGTCTGGCGGAGAGCGTCGGGCACACGACGACCCCGCGCATGGGCGTCCTCTCCGCAATCGAAACGGATTGCGACTGGTGCGGGCGTTTGCAGGGGCTGGCGCTCAAGAATGTCACCCTGACGCTGAAAAAAGGCAAGAAGGTGCTGTACTCGGATTTGGGTGAGATGCTGTTCACGCATTTCGGCATTTCCGGGCCGCTGACGCTCACGATGTCCTGCCACTTGCCGGAAAATTTGGCGGAGGCAAACGTGACGCTGGATTTGAAGCCGGGCTTGACGGCGCAGCAGCTGGACACGCGGCTTCAGCGCGAATTGGCGGAGGACAGCCGCCGTCAGCTGCGGAACGTACTGCCGCACCTGCTGCCGGCAAGTTTTGCGGAGATTTTCCCAGAGCTTTGCGGCGTGGACGGGAGCAAGGTCTGCGCGCAGGTGACGAAAGAAGAGCGCGAGAAGCTGGTGTCCGCCCTCAAAGCGCTGCCGATTCCGCTGAAAAAATTAGCGCCCATCGAGGAAGCCATCGTCACCCGCGGCGGCGTGAATGTGCGTGAAATCGACCCGGCGACGATGGAGAGCAGGAAAGTCAGCGGGCTGTATTTCGCCGGGGAAGTGATTGACGTGGACGCGCACACGGGCGGCTACAACCTGCAAATCGCATGGGCAACAGGCGCGCTGGCGGGTCAGAGCGCAGGCGAAGAAGAAATAGAAGCAATATAAAAATACTGGGGAGATTGAGACCATTGCATTATATCGTGGTAGACCTTGAGTGGAATCAGCCGATGTCGTTTGACAGTTCGGTATTCCGGCAGGTCGGGGATCGGCTCGTGTTCGAGATGATTCAAATCGGCGCGGTGAAGGTGGACGACAGATATCAGGTGGTGGACAGCATTTCCATCCCGATTCGTCCGCAGTATTATGTGAAGATTCATCCGCGCATTCGCAAGATGACGCAGCTGGGCGCGGAGGAACTGGCGGATGCGCCGACGTTCCTGGACGCGATGGCGCAGTTCACGGCGTGGTGCGGCGAGGAATACACGCTGTTGACGTGGGGCTGCGACGACATCAGCGTCTGGAAGCAGAACATGGACTTTTTCGGCTGCACCGAGCCGATGCCGCCGATTTGCGACATTCAGCGCCTGTTCTCAGATGTCAATGGCTGCCGTGACCGCAAGGGCTTGAAGGTCGCCATGGAGATGCTCGGCATTGAGCCGGACGCTGCCCGCTACTTCCACAATGCCCTGCACGACGCGTACTACACGGCGCTGGTGTTCGCGCGTCTGCCGCAGCCGGAGGATGTGCTGAAGTACCCGCAGAAGCCGCGTCCACTCATCCACACTGACAAGCGTGAGCGCGCTGGCGGCGAGACGTTCGGCACGGTGAACGAGGCGTTCGCGAGCGATTTCGCCCGCGTGCCGCGCTGCCCCGTGTGCGGGAAGAAGATGAAGTTAGAGGACGGCGCATACGTCCGGCAGGCGGCGGATAAGTATATCAGCATAGCAAAGTGTCCGCAGCATGGGAATATGCTGATTCGCGTCCGCCTGCGGTTGGAATCGGACGGGCAGAAGCGGCTGACGATGACGGCGGCGAAGGCGTCTCCGTCGAATTTGGCGTATGTGCATACGAAGCGGCTGCAAATGACGCAGCGGGACGCGGCGTATGAGGAGAAGTATGGCAGGCCGGTGGATTTGGAGGCGGAGCTGGAAAAGGCGGATAGGACGTCGATGCCGTTTGAGGAATAATTATTTATTCCGTCCAGCAAACTAAAAAACCTTCCAATACAGTTCAAGGAACATGGGAGGCGATCGCCCTCTTGATCCCTTCGGCTCGCATCTAAGTTTGTTGGATTTTTTTGCGGCAGAAAAAACCGCGTTTGCAGACGCAAATACCATTTTGACGCGGAATCAACCATAAACCACATGAAAAACAAAAACACCATTGCCCAAACGGGCATTTTGTGCTATACTGAAAGGGGATAAAGTGGGTAGGCTATGCCGCTTTACCCTCAGGAAAGTGAGGTATTTCATATGAAGACGAATTGTGTCATCACCATCGGCAGACAGTTTGGCTCGGGCGGACGCTACGTCGGACGGATGCTCGCGGAAAAGCTCGGTATCCCGTTCTACGATAAGGAACTTTTGTCCGAAGCTGCCAAGCAGAGCGGCATCTGCGAAGAAATCTTCGAGGATCACGACGAAAAGCCGACCCGCTCCCTGCTTTTCAATCTCGTCACTGGGATGCAGGTGCATGGCGACGCCGGTTCGTACTATATGGACATGCCGCTGAACCATAAGATTTTCCTCGCGCAGTTCGATGCCATCCGCTCGATTGCCGATAAGGGCCCGTGCGTCATCGTCGGCCGCTGCGCTGACTATGTGCTCAAAGACCGCCCGAACACCATCAGCGTGTTTCTGAAGGCGGAAATGCAGAGCAAGGTGGAACGCGCTGTGAAATACTATGGCGTTGACCCGCAAAAGGCGGAGGATCGCATCCGCAAGGCGGATAAGCAGCGCGCTTCCTACTATAATTATTACGCTACCGCAACGTGGGGCGACGTGAACAACTACGACCTGTGCGTGGACACGGGCAAGCTCGGCGTTGAGGGCACAGCGGAGCTCATCGCCCGCTTCGTCGAACTGCGGCAGGCAATGCTGGAAGCGAAGAAGTGAGCATGAGTAAAACCCTGCGCCGCGCGGCGCTGCTGGTGCTGATGACGATGCTCGTGTGCGCAGTCGCGTGGGCATCTGGCGATATTGACTGGGATACGCCTGCCGCCGGGCAGAATCTGTCCGGGAATGCGGCGGTTGAGATGCTGAAAGACTATATCCGGCGCGTCAATGAGACGCTTGTTTCTTCCGGCGCGGGGAAAATTGATCCGTGCTATGAGCTGTACCCGACGTTCGCCAGCCTTGGCTTGAACGGCGCGGAATTCGCCCAACACGCCGAAATCACCGTGAACATGAACGCGACAGGCATCACCAGCCTTGTCCTGCGCATGGATAACCTGACGAGCTTCGCCCTCATCGGCGGCGCGCTGGTGCAGCAGACCAGCCCGAACAGCATCACGCTGGACGAGGCGGTGTCGGCGGTGCAGGCGTATGTGCGCAAGGTGCAGGAGAGCAACGGCAATGGCGTGGTGGAGTCCTTCGAGGAACAGCCGATTCTCTCGCAGGGGACGCAGACACGCCTGTATGGGGCATACTACCCGAACCAGTACCACGACAATGCGAACTGGATGCAGCTGACGATTATCTTCCCCCAGCCGGGAAGCGTGGACGGCGGTCTGCTGCTGAATAACGATGCCGGCCCGACTGCAACCCCTGACCCTGACGGCGACGAAATCAGCGGCTATTTCCCCTTCGACGGCTTTCAGGACAGCCATTTGGAGGTCTTTGTGACCCCGACGCCCGAACCGGATTCGGCGGCGATGGAGCCGTGAAAAATGGGCGGAAATGAGGAACAACCATGGCGAGAAAATGCACAGAATATCACTACTTTCAGCACACTTATTGGGATGTGATGGCGCGGTACAACTGGATGCGCTGTCCGTACTGCGGGAAGCTGTGCAAACCGAGCAGATTCAAAGCGGCTACTGTGCTCGTGCCGATTGAGCTTGTCATCTTCATGGTGTGCATTTTTTTCCGTAACAGCATGAATGATGCCATCGGGTGGTTTGCTGCCTGGTTGCTGTTTATGCTGCTGCTGTTTCTCCCGCAGTACATCTATGTGCGGTTCTTCATGCCGTATGAGACGCTTTCGGAGAATGAAACGCGGAAGTTCCGTGATTTGCAAGAACATTGATAACATGGGCGGCTGCCTTGGGAGCGATTCCGGGCAGCCGCTTTTTGGTGCGCCAAACCGCTGATTCCGGCGAAAAAATCACGCGTTCACAGATTTGTCAAACCGAGTTTACAGAAAAGATGAAAAAAATTCCCGCGAACCCCTTGACAAAGTGACTTGACAGGGGTATATTATGTCATGTGATTAGCACTCGACAACGATGAGTGCTAACAACACAGACCAGCATGGTTCACGGAGAGGAGGGATTGGTCATGATGATGGATGAACGGAAGTTCCGAATCCTGCAAGCCATCATTGACGACTACATCCTCACCGCTGTGCCGGTGGGGTCAAGAACCATCTCGAAGAAATACGACATGGGCTTGTCCTCCGCGACCATCCGCAATGAGATGAGCGATCTGGAGGAACTGGGCTACCTCGATCAGCCGCATGTCTCCGCGGGACGCATCCCGTCCGCAAAAGCGTATCGGCTCTATGTCGATCAGCTGCTGAAGACGGGGCGCATTCCGTCGGATAGCGATGCGGCGGTCAAGGGGCATTTTCTGGGGCGGATGCATCAAATGGAGGATGTGATAGACCACGCCGCACAGGTGCTTTCCTCCCTGACAAGCTACACCGCCGTGGTACTGCCGCCGACGGGGAAAATGCCGAAGATTCGCACGATTCAGCTCGTACCGGTGTCGGATACATCCGCGCTGGTCGTCATCGTGACGGATATGGGCATTGTCCGCGATCAGGTGGTGCAGGTGGCAAGCGATCTCGACAGCGACGCGCTCTACGCCATCAGCAAGACACTGACCGAACGCCTTCAGGGGCTGACGCTCCATGAGGCGGTGGCGCAGATGCCGCAGCTGATGCAGGGAATGCACGAGAACGAGCGTCTCCTGCAGGGCTTGGGCAAGGCGCTGGGACAGCAGGACGAAATGACGCACCCGCATGTAGCAGTCGGCGGCACGAGCAACATGCTCGCGTACCCCGAATACAGCGACATGGAAAAGGCGCGGTCGTTCCTCAGCCTGATGGAAACGCGCGACCGTCTGGCGGACATCATCAGTCAGAAGGGCGAAATGGCGTTCACCGTCCGCATCGGCCCGGAAACGGGCGTGCCGGAAATGGCGGACTGCTCCATCGTCACCGCGACGTACTCTACCGGCTCCGGCCGGCAGGGGACAATCGGCGTGATTGGCCCGACGCGAATGCGGTACAGCCGGGTGCTGTCCGTCATGAACACGATGGGTCAGCAGCTGTCCGAGATGTTCGGAAGTCAGGCGCCACAGAAAAATAAGAAGCTGGATAAATAGCAATGAAATGGAAGAAAGGCAGAAAGCGACCGATGAATGAGCAGCAGAAAACCCCGAAGCAGCCGGAGGAAGATATGACCCCCGACGTGACAGATCAGGAGCAGCCGGCTGCCGAAGCGCCGCAGGAACCCGCCCCGCAGGCGGATGCTCCGGACGTGGACGCACTCAAGAAGGCCGCTGCCAAGGCGGATGAGTATCTGGCGCTCGCCCAGCGCGTGCAGGCGGATTTTGACAACTTCCGCCGCCGCAACGAAGGCGTCCGCGCGGATGCTTTCGCGGAGGGTCAGCGCAAGGTCGCGACCGCGATGCTCCCCGTGCTGGATAACCTTGAACGCGCGCTGGCTGCCGCAGAGAATGCGGACGCCGACGCCCTCAAAACCGGCGTGGAGATGACGCGCAAGCAGATGGTTGCCGCCTACGAAAAGTTAGGCGTGACACCCATTGACCGCCTCGGCGAAAAGTTTGACCCGAATCTGGAAGAAGCCATCATGCAGGGTACGGCGGATGACGGCGAACCCGGCACGGTGTGCATGGTGCTCCAGAAGGGGTACATGATGGACAAGACCGTTCTCCGTCACGCGATGGTGAAGGTCGTGCCCGACTAAGCCCCATTCAATCAGACAGTTAGGGCAGCAATGCCCACTGCATAAATCAGACAATTTCCTAAACATTCGACATAGATATTGGAGGACAAGATTATGAGCAAGATTATTGGTATTGACCTTGGTACGACGAACAGCTGCGTGGCGGTCATGGAAGGCGGCCAGCCGGTTGTTATCCCGAACGCGGAAGGCGCGCGCACCACGCCGTCTGTCGTGGCTTTCTCCAAGGACGGCGAGCGTATGGTCGGTCAGATCGCAAAGCGTCAGGCTGTGACCAACCCCGACCGTACCGTCATCTCCATCAAGCGTGAGATGGGCACGAACTACAAGGTGAACATCGACGGCAAGTCCTACACCCCTCAGGACATTTCTGCTATGATCCTGACGAAGATGAAGGAAACCGCGGAAGCCTATCTGGGTGAAAAGGTTACGCAGGCGGTCATCACCGTCCCGGCGTACTTCAATGACGCTCAGCGTCAGGCGACCAAGGACGCTGGCCGCATCGCGGGCCTGGAAGTGCTGCGTATCATCAACGAGCCGACGGCTGCTTCTCTGGCATACGGCCTTGAGAAGGACGGCAACCAGAAGATTCTGGTGTACGACCTCGGCGGCGGCACGTTCGACGTGTCCATCCTCGACATTGGCGACGGCGTGTTTGAAGTGCTTGCCACCAACGGCAACACCCGTCTGGGCGGCGACGACTTTGACCAGCGCATTATCGACTATGTGGCGGATCAGTTCCAGAAGGAAAACGGCATTGACCTGCGCAAGGATCGTGCCGCGAGCCAGCGCTTGAAGCAGGAAGCGGAAAAGGCGAAGATTGACCTGTCCGGCACCACCAGCGCGAACATCAACCTGCCGTTCATCACGGCGGATGCCAACGGCCCGAAGCACCTCGATGTCACCATCACCCGTGCGAAGTTCGAGGAACTGACCGCTGACCTCGTGCAGGCGACCATCACGCCCATGGAAAAGGCTTTGAAGGACGCGGGTCTGACCTACAACGACATCAGCAAGATTATTCTGGTTGGCGGTTCTACTCGTATCCCGGCTGTTCAGGCGGCTGTGAAGCGCGTGACCGGCAAGGAACCCTTCAAGGGCATCAACCCGGACGAGTGCGTGGCTATCGGCGCTGCCATTCAGGGCGGCGTGCTGGGCGGCGAAGTGAAGGACGTGCTGCTGCTGGACGTCACCCCGCTGTCTCTGGGTCTGGAAACCGAAGGTCACATCTTCACGCGCCTGATTGACCGCAACACCACCATCCCGACCAGCAAGTCGCAGGTGTTCTCCACCGCGGCGGATGGTCAGACGACGGTTGAAATCAACGTCCTGCAGGGCGAACGTCAGATGGCTTACGACAACAAGTCCTTGGGCCGCTTCCAGCTGACCGGCATTGCGCCCGCGCCCCGTGGCGTGCCGCAGATTGAAGTTACCTTCTCCATCGACGCGAACGGCATCGTGAATGTCTCCGCAAAGGATAAGGCGACTGGCAACGAGCAGAAAATTACCATCACCGCTTCCTCCAACCTGACCGAGGAAGAAATCAACCAGCGCGTCAAGGAAGCTGAGCAGTACGCTGAGCAGGACAAGAAGCGCAAGGAAGAAGTCGAAACCCTCAACCATGCTGACTCCATGATTTACGAGATGGAGAAGCAGCTGCGCGAGAACGGCGACAAGCTGTCCGCGGAAGACAAGGCGACCGTCGAGAGCGAAATCGCGAACTTCAAGAAGGTGCGCGAGGGCAACAACGCGGAGGAAATCAAGAACGCGATGGATGCCTTCACCCAGAAGGTGTACGCCATCTTCGGCAAGCTGTATCAGCAGCAGGGCGGCGAGCAGGGTGCGAACCCCGAACAGCCGCAGGCCGGTACGCAGAACGCAGACGGCACCTATGAGGCGGACGGCGACGTTCACTAAGCAATGAAACATCCGCAGAAGCAGCACCGGCTGTTTCTGCGGATGCAAGTCATATCCGAGCCGGGAGTGCCGTCCAACGTGCCTCCCGGTATATTTGGGTCAATCGCCCATGCAGGGTTTTGGGGCGACGCGGATGCGGTTTTCCTTGTTTCGATAAAAACCAACTCCGGTAGAGGCGACCGAAGGGGTCAAGGGGGCGACCGCGGACTTCGTCCGTTTCCATTGCCCCCTTGTCGCGCCCGCAGGCGCGATTCCCCTTGCTTCTGGAAAAATCTACTCCGATAGATGGATTCCTCATTTGCATGAAAGCAAAGTAAGCAAACCCTGCCATCAGGCAAAAAGCCGGATTATCAATCAGAGGTGAACAAACGTGGCGAACAAGCGCGATTATTACGAAGTGCTGGGTATCGATAAAAACGCGACGGATGAGGACATTAAGCGCGCCTACCGCAAGAAGGCGAAGGAATGCCACCCCGACCTGCACCCCAACGACAAGGAAGCGGAAGCCCGCTTCAAGGAACTGAACGAAGCCAATGAGGTGCTGTCCGACCCGGATAAGCGCGCCCGTTACGACCAGTTTGGCTTTGATGGCCCGGATATGGGCGGCGGCGCGGGCGGCAATCCGTTCGGCGGCATGGATTTCAGCGGCATGGGCGGTATGGGCGATATCTTCGACCAGCTGTTTAACGGCGGCATGGGCGGCAGTGCACAGGCGCGCCGGAATGCCCCTCGGCAGGGCAACGACGTGCGCTATGAATTGCGCCTGACCTTCGAGGAAGCGGCGAAGGGCTGCCATAAATCCGTCGAATTTTACCGCTATGAAAACTGCGCAACCTGCGGCGGCAGCGGCGCAAAGCCCGGCACGCAGCCGCAGACCTGCTCCATGTGCAAAGGCACGGGGCAAATCCGCCAGAGCGGCGGCTGGATGACGACCGTGCGTACCTGCCCGG
>UMBU01071614.1_pt1 | contig 10915 bp, 7 predicted proteins | sample 1964051 | NCBI WGS metagenome assembly UMBU01 (sample SAMEA4835949, study PRJEB28245) | human gut metagenome | biome: gut microbiome; material: fecal sample | place: Denmark | collected 2008
TCAAAGAAAATGGATATACAATTGTAAAAATTAACTAAGCAGTCGAAAGATTGCTTTTTTTATACTCTTTTTTATATCTATTCATTATTTAAAATGAGGAGGATTATATTGTGAAAAGAAAAATAGAAGAATTTTTCAAGCGGTTTATAGTTTTAAAAACAAGAAAAAAATTAAGAATTATTATAGTGGTTGGTTTGGTTGTGGGAGCTGTAAAGCTAATATTTTGTGATTTTCAACAAAGTGAATTAATACTTAAATTTGATACAATCAATGTTGAATTGGGACAAACTGTATCGACTAATATAGATAGCTATTTAGATAAAAATAAGCTAAGTAATAAAGTTGTAAAAAAAATCATTAAAGAAACTGAGGAAAAGGATAATTTAAAGTATGTGAAGGTTATCAATAAAGATGAAAATGGAAAAGTTATTTCTAAAGAGGAAAAAGACTATCCTGAAGTTGGTAATTATGAAATGCATTTTATATACGGAAATGAAGTGGCTACAATAAGAGTAATTGTCAAAGATACAACAAAACCGGAAATTAAAGCGCCTACTAGTATTGATATTTTTCAATATACGGATTTATCAACATTCAGTTTTGATGAGCTGTTAGAGGTTATAGATTATAGTGATGTTAAAGATTGGATCGTTGATACATCTAAAATTGATGTGAATACAGTTGGAACTTATAAACTGAAGGTTTCTATTCAAGATAAATACAAGAATAAAGCTACAAAGACTTTGGATGTCAATGTAAGAGAAGTTCCTAATGTATCCAATGGTGAAGTTGCAGTTACTGAAGTTTTTACTGATAAAAATGGGAATAAGAAAACAATTGTGATTAAAAAATCAAGTGATGAAGTATCAGGAAATGATACAGTTGCTTCTAATTCTCCGATATCTAATAAAGAAATAATAAAGAATGATGCTACTAATACTAAGGCAACGACGAATAATGGGAAAAGCATATCTCCCACATCCAGTGTTTCAAATGATTTAGATAATACAAATAAAATAGCCGAATCTTCAAATGAACATAAACATAACTATAACCTTCCTATTGCAGAAGTTATTCACCATGATGCACAAATAAAAGTTGTTCACCATGATACAACTATAGAAAATCAGCCATTATATGAAAAACATATTTTTTGTAAAGTATGCGGAAAAGATTTTGGAAAATATGGGACAGATGATGCGATAGATCATAGTTGTGATACAGGGCATTCATATCATTCTATAGATGTACAGGTGGGAAGTAAAGAAGCGATCGTGAAACAAGCTTATGATGAAAATGTTGTAGTTCAACAAGCTTACGATGAAATTGTAACGAAAGGATATAAATGTATATGTGGAAGTGTAAAATAAAAAAAGAGTAAAGATAAGGGATGCTTTGATTTATAGAGAGGGCATAGGGTCTGTCTTTTATTTTTGAAGGGAGAAAAGATGGTGAAATTTCATATTAATAAATGGGTATTTAATCCATAAGGCAATCGAAAGATTGTCTTTTTTTATTGTCAAAGGTGTTTTGATTTGTCAAATATAAAGCCTGTCTGATAGAAGTATACAGATGTTATAAACTTGCATCTGAAGGATGATGGAACAAGTTCCATCTTCTTTTTGTTTAAACAAAAAGTATTATCAAATATTATTTGGAAAGGGAGAAAGAAAAATGAAGTTTAAGAAATGGTTAAATAAAATAACCAAAATTTCCGTTGTTCTAGGAATGGTACTGTCTATGTGTTTCACAGCTGGAAACACAAATACAGTAGAAGCTTGGAACAGCGGTATACCTCATGAATTTACAAGAGTAAAAAATATTAAGTATCCTGAATGGTGGGGGCGTAAAATAGCATCATTAAAACAGTGGTCTACTTATTCATGTACCTATAATGGTCAGTGGTCCTACTGTCTTGAATCTTCGAAAAAGACACCCTCTGCTGGGAACTATACAGCTTCTGTTATTGAGAACAATTCGATGGTAAGGAAGCTTTTATATTATGGATATGGTGGACCGGCAGCGTGGGATGTTTTTTCACCAGATCATGATTTGAAAACCGCCGTGTGTCCCGATGATTCATATCTTACAAACGATGATGTCAAATATCTTTTAACACATATCTTTTTAAGTGGGGCATACAGCGGAGACTGGAATGGCTTCAGCGAAGAATTGTTCAACAAAGCTTTCGGTGGAAGTTATGGGACAAACCTCATGAATATTTATCGAGGTGTTGAACAGTTACCAGATCCTGGTAACGGTGCATCCTTCTCTACAGGAGGTACAGCAACTTTTACGGCAACATATGATCAAAATAATGGTTTGCAGGTTACAAACACAGTAACATTTAATGCAAATTCCAATGAAACAGTACAGTTACCTTTACAAAGCAATGTGACTATTCATATCGTCGGTAATGACAAGACTCAAACTGGTGGAACTGCAACTGTATGGGGTGGACAATCATTCTATCTATCTGCACCATTAGAAAACAGTCCAACTGATTATACAAGCGGAACATTGAACAGTTCAGCAAAAGGAAAATTCTGCGCCCTAGCAATCAGAGATGGAAACAGTGCCAGTCAGACACATGGTTCATGGTATCAGGAATCAGTCGATTCTTTAAAATACTCAGTCAACTGGATTGGATATGGCTATGTTGCTTTAAACAAGAAATCAGCCAGAACTGATTTAACTAACAACAATGGCAATTATTCGTTACAGGGTGCAAGATATGGAATTTATGAAAACAACAACCTTGTACAGGAACTTACAACAGATAGTAATGGTTACGCTAAGTCATCGCTTTTACATGAAGGAAACTATATCGTTAAAGAAATCTCTGCAAGTCAAGGATACAAGGTAGATGTTACTTCTTTTTCAGTAAGTGTAACTAGAGGTCAAACAGCTACTACAAATGTAACTGAAAATCCAAAACTTGGTACTTTAAAAATCAAAAAAGCATCATCAAGATCAGAACTTACAAATGGAAATGATCGCTATTCGTTGGCTGGGGCTATTTATCATTTGAAGGATAGTTCGGGAAATGTCATCAAGACATTGATAACAGATACCAATGGCGGGGCATCTGCTTCAGAGATTCCATTAGGAAGTTATACATTGGTAGAAAAGAATGCAAGTAGTGGATTCAAATTAAATGAATCTCAAAAATCAATCAGCTTTGTAGATGAACAAACGATTACAGTCGATGGAACAGAATGTTTAAGTGAAACACCAAAATTAGGAACTTTAAAGATCCAAAAGGTTTCAGAAAATCCAGGTATTACAAATGGCAATAAATGTTATTCATTAAAGGGCGCTGTCTATGAATTGAAGGATAGAGCAGGAAATGTCATCAAGATATTGACAACAGATGAAAACGGAAAAGCTTCTGCAAAAGAAATTCCTTTAGGAGCTTATACTTTGACGGAAAAAACAGCCAGTAAAGGATACGATTTAAGTACATCAGTTGTTAATATCGACTTTGCGGATGAACAAACGATTTCTCTTGTTGGAAAGGGATGCTTGACAGAAACACCAAAAAATGATCCTATAGGTCTAGAAATTGTAAAAAATGATTCCAAAACATTAGGAGTACCACAGGGTGATGCTACTTTGGAAGGTGCTCAATTCACTGTAAAATATTATAATGGGTTTTATACAAAAAATAATCTTCCATCAACCCCAACTAGAACATGGATACTTCAAACAAAAAAGAGAGATGGAAAATATAGAGCTGGGTTATCAAATACTTATAAAGTTTCGGGTGATGAATTTTATTATGATGAAAATAATCAACCTATACTCCCGCTAGGAACCATGACTATCAAAGAAACAAAAGCACCTGTAGGTTACTTACTAGAAGGCGTTAAGTTAAATGTCACGGATACTTCAACAGGTAAAATATCTACTGTAACAGATGAAAAATATGTTGCTTTAATAACGGAACAGTATCAAGGTGCAAAATTACAATTTGGTAATGATACAAACCAAATGATTGTTCAGGAAAAAGTAAAAAAACAACGTATTCAGTTATTTAAAAGCGGTGAAAGAGAAGGAATATCTGGTGTCGTTAAAGGGTTGCAAGGTGCTGAATTTACATGGAAACTTAAATCAGAAGTGGATAATGTGGGTTGGGATAATGCAAAGACTTATTCAGTAATCACAACTAATGAAAATGGTCGTGCCATTACAGATTATCTTCCTTATGGGAAATATCTTGTAAGAGAAACAAAGACACCTAAGGATTATATGATAGCGCCTGACTTTACTGTTTCTGTCACAAAGGATTCTTCAGAATACAATGAACTTGAACAAATCAAGTTTGTCAGTGTCAACAATAAACCTTTTGCTGCTTATGTAAAACTGATCAAGGTGGATGATGAAACAGGAAAGAAAGTGACGTTAAATAGTGCTTCTTTTAAAATTAAGGATGCTCAAGGAAACTATGTAACACAAAAAGTAGCAGGTACAAAAGTAGATACCTTTACGACTAATTCGGATAATCGAGTTATTCCAGTCGTTGAAAAAGGAACGGTCACACTTCCTTTAATGTTCAATGCAGGAACATATACGATTGAAGAAGTCATGACACCTGAAGGATTCTTGGATTTAGAAAATCCTGTCGAATTTGTGATTTCAAGTACTTATGATTATGATGTAGATCAAGATGCTGATCCAGTCGTAGAAGTGAAAATCAAAAATAAGCAACCTAAAGGTGAAATCAAACTCAATAAGACCGTTGCAAATCTTGATACGGATACTGATTTAGTTGATAGAAGCGACTTATCAAAGATTCATTTCGTGTTAAAAGCGAAAGAAGATATCTACAGTTCAATCGATGGTTCGTTGATTTTAAAAAAGGATAGCATTATTACAACTGAAAACTCGGATGCGATTGTTAACGTAGGAAGTGAAGTTGGAAATGGAATCTATGCTTTATCAAGTGATGGTCATTTAGATATTTCTAATCTTCCGATGAGTATTCAAGGTGCTTCTTATTATCTTCAAGAAGTAAAGACATTAGACGGCTGTATATTAGATGATTCTAAATATGAAGCAATTTTCAATCAAGATGACAATACAACAAAGCTCTATATCAAATCGTTTGATATCAATAACGAAACAACAAACTTTGAATTCAATAAAACGGATATTACTGGAGATAAAGAAGTTGAAGGTGCTCAATTAGCGATTACTGATGAAGGTGGAAATGTCGTTGATCAATGGGTTTCTACAGATAAAGCACATTCAATTGAAGGTCTAGTTGTTGGTAAGACCTATACATTATCTGAAACAGTTACGGCAGAAGATTATGTAAAAGCAACTGATATCAAATTTACGGTTAAAAATTCAAGTGAACTAGAAACGGTAATAATGAAAGATAAACAGGTAGAAGTTTCAAAACTTACTGTTGGTGGTAATGAAGTTACAGGTGCTTTCATGCAGATCGTTGATGAAGATGGAAACGTTGTAGATGAATGGTACAGTGAAGGCAAGACACATTTTGCAAATGGACTTGAAGAAGGAAAAACTTATACATTGCACGAAGATTTATCTCCTCTAGGATTCAATCTTGCAAATGATTTTACTTTCAAAGTAACTAAAGAAAAAGAAAATCAAACAGTTGAGATGATCGATACCCTTACAGAAGTCAATAAGGCAGATGTTGATGGTAAAGCTGTAAAAGGAGCTACTTTAGCGATTGTATCTGAAAAGACGAAAAATATCGTTGATCAATGGGTAACTGGAAAACATATCCTAGACGTTGATAAAGATTTCAAATCTCAATTAGAAGAAAATGGTAAAGCTGAAGGAACATACATGGCTGATGGAGATTCTATGGTTATGTTCAGTATTGCTAAAAATAAAGATCGTGATGATTATACTTTGATGCAAGTCAAAGATGGTGTTACAACTTATGCTAATATCGACCTTGATGGTAATGAAACGACTCATAGAGTTCAAGGATTGACAGCAGGAGAAAAATATATCTTAAGAGAAACAAAGACACCTGAAGGATATGTCCATGCCAAAGAAATCAAGTTTATAGCTAGTGAAGATAAAGATATCTCACTTGTTATGAAAGATAAAAAAGTCTCTTTTACAAAAACAGATGTTACTGAAGGCAAAGAAGTTGAGGGAGCTGAAATTACTGTTATTGATAAAGAAACAGGAAAAGTCATTGATCAATGGACCTCTACTAAAGATTCATACTTCATTAATGGTCTTGAAGAAGGAAAAACTTATATTCTTTCAGAAACAGTTACCCCTGACGATTATGTCAAAGCAACAGATATTGAATTTACAGTTACAGATGAAAAAGTTGATCAAAAGATCAATATGAAAGATAAACAGGTAAAGGTTTCCAAAACAACTGCTGGTGGCGATGAAGTCGTTGGTGCATCTATGCAAATCAGAGATGAATTTGGAAATATCATTGATGAGTGGATTTCTGATGGTAAAGAACATTATGCAACAGGTCTTGTTGAAGGTAAAAAGTATACTTTACATGAAGATCTTGCCCCTACGGGATTCAATCTTGCAAATGACTTTGAATTTGAAGTATCTAAAGAAAAAGAAAATCAAACAGTTGAGATGATCGATACCCTCAACGAAGTTTCTAAAGTTGATGAAAAAGGCAACTTATTAAAAGGAGCTGAAATAACAGTAACTTCTAATAAAACAAAAAATATCATTGATAAATGGCTTACAGGACAACACATTTTAGATGTAACTGATGAAATGCAATCACAATTGAAAACAAATGATAAAGCTGAAGGTTCTTATACTGACGATGATTCCCAAATAAGTTACACGATCATTGGAAATAAAGGTAAGGATGACTATACTTTAATGTTTGTAAAGGGTGGTATCACTACTTATACAAACATTGATCTTGATGGAAATGAAACAAGGCATATGATTCAGGGTCTAGTAGCTGGAGAAGAATATGTATTGAAGGAAACAAAAACACCTGATGGCTATGCAACTTTCAAAACACAAAAATTCACAGCTAGAAAAGATAAAGATATTTCTCTATTAATGACGGATGAAGATACAAAAGTTGAAGTATCGAAACAGGATATTACAACTAAAAAAGAACTTGAAGGTGCAGAATTAAAAGTCACTGACAAAGATGGCAATGTCATTGATGAATGGACATCAGGAAAACAATCACACATGATCAAGAATCTGACTGTTGGTGAAACTTATACCTTAACTGAAGTTATTGCGCCCAAAAATTACAAAATAGCTGAATCATTAAGGTTCACAGTTAAAGATACAGGAAAAATTCAAAGAGTTATTATGTATGATCGACCTGTTAATAATTATGTAGAAACAGGCGATGAAAATAATTATTATTTTATATTAATGCTTATATGCATGATATTTATTGGGCACTTGCTAAAAAGCTACTTAAATAATTTCATCGATTAAACCATATTCTATGGCGTCTTTTGGATCCAAATAATAGTCGCGTTCGCAATCTTGAATTATTTTTTCAATGGATTGATGTGAGTTTTGAGAGAGTATTTCTGCTAATTTCTTTTTTTGCTTTTCGATTCTCTTAGCATTGATTGAAATATCGGTTGCTTGACCTTCTAGAGAGGCAAGGGGTTGATGAATCATGATTTCACAATTTTTTAAAGCACAGCGTTTTCCTTTTTTTCCTGCACTTAGCAAAATAGCAGCCATGCTGGCGGCAATACCACAACAAATAGTACTAATATCACATGAAACAAAATTCATAGTGTCAAAAATTGCTAAACCGGCAGATACACTTCCTCCAGGTGAATTAATATAAAGATAAATATCACTGTGACTATCTTTAGCTTCGAGATAGAGTAATTGACCAATAATAGAGCTTGACATAGCGTCGTCAATTGTACCGGTCAGAAGAATAATTCTTTCTTCAAGTAATTTGGAATAAATATCGTAAGCATAATGATATTGATGATCTTTTTCTATGATAGTAGGGATAAGATGCATAAAATAACCTCCATACGTTATTATAGAAATAAAAGTGGAAAAATATTCTTAATAAAAAATAAAAAAGAAGTAAAAAAAGTGTAAGCGCTAACGATGTGATGAAATGGGAATTAATTGAAAAATAAAGGAAAAATTAATGCATCTTATACAAGAAATCAACGTTGTAGTAGTTGCTTTTGTGAAGTTTTTGACTTATAATAATGGCATAAAAGCTATTTACAAGGAGGAATATTAATAAAATGGCAGTAAAAGTAGCAATTAACGGATTTGGACGTATCGGACGTCTAGCATTCAGACAAATGTTCAATGCAGAAGGGTATGAAGTTGTAGCAATCAATGACTTAACTAATCCTAAAATGTTAGCACACTTATTAAAATATGATTCAGCACAAGGTAAATATGCATTAGCTGATACAGTAGAAGCTGGTGAAGATTCAATCACAGTTGATGGAAAAGAAATCAAAATCTACGCTAAAGCTAACGCAGCTGAATTACCATGGGGAGAAATCGGTGTAGATGTAGTATTAGAATGTACAGGATTCTATGTATCTAAAGCTAAATCTCAAGCTCATATCGATGCTGGAGCTAAAAAAGTTGTTATCTCAGCACCTGCTGGAAATGACTTACCAACAATCGTATTCGGTGTAAACGAAGGTACTTTAAAAGCTTCTGACACTATCATCTCAGCAGCTTCATGTACAACTAACTGTTTAGCACCAATGGCTAACGCTTTAAATAATTTAGCACCAATCAAATCTGGTATCATGTTAACAGTACATGCTTATACTGGAGATCAAATGGTATTAGATGGACCTCATAGAAAAGGTGACTTAAGAAGAGCTCGTGCAGCTGCAGTTAACATCGTTCCTAACTCAACAGGTGCTGCAAAAGCAATCGGATTAGTAATCCCAGAATTAAATGGTAAATTAATTGGTTCTGCACAACGTGTACCAGTTCCAACTGGATCTACAACTATCTTAACTTCAGTTGTTGAAGGTGAAGTTACAGTTGAAGAAGTAAATGCAGCTATGAAAGCAGCAACTACTCCATCATTCGGATATACTGAAGAACCATTAGTATCTTCTGACATCGTAGGAATCACTTACGGATCATTATTCGATGCAACTCAAACTATGGTTAAACCATTAGACAACGGAACTACAGAAGTTCAAACAGTTGCTTGGTATGACAACGAAAACTCATACACTTCTAACATGGTTAGAACAATCAAATATTTTGCTGAATTAGCTTAATCTAGCGAAAAATATGCTAAATAAAAAAGGGTTTCAAGATAGAAGAAGCCCTTTTTTTTACGCCAAAACCCGCATGAAATCAACGTTTTTTGATTTGCGGTTTTTTATTTTTTATGAATAAAATAATGCTCAAAAATGCTTTGAAAATGGGCTATACCAAAAAAATACCAAAAGAATTCGAAAAAAAGTGCAAAATTCCCACCAAAAAAGCATCAAAAAATCATTAATTTTTGATGCTTAAAAGAAAAAAACTATCTAACATAAATTAACTTTTTGAAACTGTAATGCTAATAATGAGAATTCATACTAAAAACTAAGACGCTGATCATTGGAAAGTAAAGATCTAATTAATAAAATAACTTTCACAAATATTATAAATAATAGTGATAGTTGGTAATATTAGTTTTTTCATAGTTTTTCCATTTTTTTAATGTTCAGTGATAGTTGTTTCGATTTCATATATAATTGAATTCTTTTGATCTTGTATATAGTCATGCCAAAGAATTCCTATCCAAATTGCTAAAATTGTACATATTACTGAAAAAAATATAAGAAATCTTTGTATAATTGATTTTAATTTCATTCTTTTAATGAGTTCATTTTCGTTACTATTTTGTATGTAATCCACAACAATATCTTTAGGCTCTCCAAATTGTTGAACAATATCATCATATGAACATTGTGGGTGATCATCTAAATATTCATTTAAATGTTTTTTTAATTCATTTAAATAGAATTTTTCTTTTTTAGTATGCATAGGCATAATTGTCCAAATGTTCTTAATGTATTTTTTTATATTATTCATAAGTTTCTCCCAAAGATTCTTTAATAACGTTGTGAATTCCGTCAACAGCATTATTAAATTCGTTAATCATTTCTAATAATTTTTCTTTTCCTTTTTCTTCTATGTGATAATAAACTCTTACTTTACGGTCGATTACTTTTTCATAACTTGAAATATAATTTTCATCTAGCAATTTATACAAGATAGGATACATAGTACCTTCTTTAATGACTATTAATTCATGAGAATATGTCTTAATTTGTTTTGTAATCTCATAGCCATAACAATCTTGCTTAGCGATTATGCATAGAAGTAACATATCTAATTTAAAAAAACTATTTTTTCTAGCCATATCAATACTTCCTTAATATAATTATATATTTATTATAAAATATATTTAAGAATCATCAATACATAGATAAACTATGTACACTGATTTATAAATATGATAATATATGAATAAGAAAACGTTTTCAAATTAAAAGAAATCTATATAGTCATGAAAAAAGTATTGAGTGTTTAATTATAGTGATATTTTTATTGTATCGATTGTAGTAATCTTATATCCATTTTATTACTGGATTTGGTTGATTTGTTATTAATGAGACAATAAAATTTGATTCATTAAAATTTGCTATATTATAAATTTATGATAGGTGGTGATTGCTGTGGAAGAATACATAGAAATTAGGATCAAAAAAAGAATCTTAATTGTTATTATTTTATTTTTAATGTTTGTAATTGGTGCAACAGGTTGGTATTTTTGGTCTTCGTATCATCCGTATATAAATATTCAAGTAAGTGAAGGGACTGCTGGGGATAATTTAAAAGTAGCTGCACCTTATATTGCTTATTCAGAAAAAAATGGTGTCCCAATGGCAGCGTC
>UMBU01028141.1_pt1 | contig 10884 bp, 22 predicted proteins | sample 1964051 | NCBI WGS metagenome assembly UMBU01 (sample SAMEA4835949, study PRJEB28245) | human gut metagenome | biome: gut microbiome; material: fecal sample | place: Denmark | collected 2008
TTCAAGTGGAGATTTCGCACAGATAGGTTCAAGTGGAGATTTCGCACAGATAACATCCAAGGGTAAACATTCAGTTGTTATGGCAGCAGGCTATAATTCAATAGCAAAAGCAAAAATCGGTAGTTGGATAACGTTAGCTGAATGGATTAGAACTGATGAGATGGACGATAAAGATAATTACATATGGAAGCCTAAGTGTGTAAAAACAGAATGTGTAGATGGAGAGCGCATCAAAGAAGATACATTTTATAAATTAGTTGATGGCGAATTTAAAGAAGTAGAAAGCGAGGAATAATTATGGCAGAGAATACAGCAGTTGCGGAAAAGAAAGAAGCTGAAAGCAGAGAGCTTGTAGCAAAAGATTTTACAGAGGGAATGGTTGTAAAAATTAAGCAGAAAGAGAAATTTGGTTTAACATTTCCAAAGGATTACAACTACACAAACGAGTTCATGTCAGCAATGCTAATTTTACAGGATACAGTAGATATGAATAAAAAGCCTGTATTGCAGAGTTGCACAAGGGCAAGTATTGAAAATGCACTTGTTGAAATGGTTACAAGCGGCTTATCAATGCAGAAGAAACAGTGTTATCCAGTAGCATATGGTGGAAAGTTACAGTGCCAGAAGTCTGTATATGGGAACACTTGCATTGCTAGGAGATATGGACTTAAAGACATAACAGCAGAGGTTATCTATGAGGGTGATACATTCGAGTATGAAATTATTAATGGCAAGAAAAGTATTACCACTCATAAGCAGGACTTTGAGAATATCGACAACGATAAAGTTAAGGGTGCTTACGCAATAGCCACTATGGATGATGGAAGTATTCTCACAGAGGTTATGAACATCAAACAGATAAAGCAGGCTTGGAAACAGGGATATGGCTATAAAGAGAACGGAAACGGAACGCACCAGAAATTTGCTGACCAGATGGCTATGAAAACAGTCAAGAACAGACTGTTAAAGCAGATTAACAATACTTATGGTTCTTTCTATGACGGAAATTACGATAATGAGGAAGAATTACCTAGTTATGATGAGCGTATGCAGGCTGATGTTGATTATGATATTGGGCAGAACGCTAACAGCGTAGATTTTGTTGAGGGTGATGTTATGGATGATGTGGTTGAAGATACAGCCACAGAAGCAACCGAAGAACAAACAGATAGCACATTGCCGCCATTTATGCAGGAGTAAGCCTATGAAATCAGCAAGTTTAGAACAGATGATGGCTGATATGAATAATGGCACTTATGATTTGACTTGCAACGGAGAATGTACTCAATGCGGTAATTGTTGTAGTAACTTACTTCCTATGACAGAAGATGAAATTGCAACAATCCGCAGGTACATCAAAAAACATCATATCAAGCAACATAGACATAATTATCCGACAGCTACACCAACAATGGATATGACTTGTCCGTTTCTTAATGACGATAAGTCAAAAGAAAAGTGTGAGATTTATTCAATTAGACCAAGGATTTGCAGAGAGTTTATCTGTTGCCCGAGTAAAAGACCACCGATTGATGATTGGGGTTACAAATTAAAGTGCAAGATAGTTGACGTCAGAAAGGAGTTTTACGGATGAGAGTAATTTCACAGGACGGAACAATGGATATGCCATATGAAATGAGTACTATGTGGTGTGATGATGATGGGGCTGTGCTTTTGCAACCCATCGGAGAAATAGGAGAATATCAGACATTTGCTAAATATTTCACCAAAGCAAAGGCAATTAAGGCCATGGAAATGCTTAGAGAAGCATATGTCGGTATGCCTATCGTAATGCAGAATGTTGATATTTCGGAAGATGTGGCAAAGGAATTTGAAAGATTAAAGAAATGTGGCATTATGGCACGAACAGAAAATCAGCCGTCAAAAGTAGATTTTATTAACAATGTTGTTTTTCAGTTCCCACAGGATGATGAAATCGAGGTGTGAGTATGTATCAGCAGTTAAACATATTTTCATTTCTTGATAAGCCAACAGAAATAAAAACATTTAACCCAATAGAAGAATTTGCCTTGCGTGGAAGCGGGTTTGCAAATGGAAAGAAAAGAATACAAAATTTTTTCTTGTCAAATAATAGTATTTCAGACAGGGTTAAATTTCTAAAAAATGAATATGGCGTTGGTGGTTTTGGGATGCCTTGTGACAAGCCTTTTGTACTTCATGATGGTTGGAGTAATGCAAGTGGTTGCCAATGTCAATATCTCAATGAAGATATGCAAAACGTAACAGTGGATATATCATACAACGATTTGGCAGATACTATTCAGGCTTTGATTTCTGGCGGTAGATACGAAAGTAGGTGTGGCGAATGAAGCTTAAATGTATTGCGACAGGAAGTACAGGTAATTGCTATCTGCTAACTTCCAACAGTGGAGAAACACTTATCCTTGATTGCGGAATACCGATTAAGGAGATTAAAAAGGGCTTGGATTGGCACATTAAAGATGTTGTGGGTGTGTTATGCACCCATAAACACCTTGACCACAGCAAGTCGGTAAAAGATTTTGAAGCTATGGGAATACCGATACTTGCCCCATATTTAGGCGATAGCTGTAAATCAATGAATATGGGCGGATTTACAGTAAAGCCTTTTGATTTAACAACAATAGACGGAAGCTGGACACACACAGATGCAAATGGCGAGCTTTGTCCGATATACGGCTTTCTGATTACTCACAAGGAAATGGGGAGAATGCTTTACATTACCGATTGTGAGGTTGTCAAGTGGAAGTTTAAAGACATAAACCACATTCTTTTAGGCGTGAATTATGACAAGGATTTAATCGACAGGGACAACGCAGGCAAAGCTAATCACGTATTCAGAGGTCACTTAAGCATTGATACGGCTTGTGATTTTGTTAAAGCGAATTATCCAGACAGTTTGCAGAATGTCATAATGTGCCATTTATCGAGCGAAAATGCTGATAGCGATAGTTTTATCGAGAAGATGAAGAAAGTCGCTTATGGGGCAAACGTAGATGTTGCAGAGCGCAACAAGGAATGGGCTTTAAGGAGAGGAGATGAATGTCCGTTTTGAGCAGATATACAAACATTATTTCAGGCGAAAAGTATATGACCGAGCAGAACGCATTAAGACATTATATTTCCAAAGCTCACAAAGTAAAAAAAAGACAGAATTTTGAGGAAATGTATTCTTTATACAGCGAAGCAACGAAGTATATCAATGTTGATTTTTGTTACAAATGTGTAAATGACGATTTTGGATATTGCGGTTTAAGACGCAAGAAAACAACATGGGTAGAAAGATTTACGAAATATTGTTTTGATGGATTTATACGAGACATGGAACATGAATTAAAGTGCTTGCAGAATCCTAGCGAATGTCCGTTTTAGAAAGGAGATTATATGGCCAAAAAGAAAGGAATGGGAGTAAGCCCTCTCACTAACAGGATATATTATGGAACGCAAGACACAGAAAAGCATATGTGGATAGGACAGAAAGCAGACATAACAGACAGTGCAATAGCTTCTGTATTTGAGTGGTTTATGGCTAATATGGAGGACAAAGAAGAATATTCTATCACATATCCAGAGACAGGCTTTGAATTAGTAATGAGAAGAAAGGCTAAGAATGATTAAAGGCAGAAAAGTATACGACCCATTAACTGATACTTGGAGCACAGGTTATTGGGTTGCGGATGATAAAGGGAATTATTACCCAATATGGTAGAAGAGTTGAGCAGATTGGAGGTGCAAATGAGAAACTTTTATAGCGGTATCAGTAATGATAAAACACAATTTTTGATAAATATGAATTGGTATACGGATAATGATGTAGAGGCTTGTTTTAGACTTAGCAAAAATTTTCATGGATTGCCTAAAAACTGCAACATTGAAAAAAATGATTTTGAATTAGTATATTTAAAATTTGAATGGATTGGTGATACATATTACCCACAAGAAAGCGATAAAAGTGAAGGACAACCAATTAGGGTATATAAAATCAAGATGTAAATAATAAATTCTGAAAAGGAAAAATATCCTAATGCAGAACAGAAATACAGACTTGAGTTAGTAGAAAGTGAGGAAAAATAATGAATATTGTAATTTTATGTGGCAGGCTGACTAGAGAGCCAGAAGTAAGATATTCACAGACGGCAAGTGGAAGTATGGCGGTAGCAAAATACACATTAGCTGTTGACAGAGCTTTTAAGAAAGAGGGCGAACAGGCAGCAGACTTTATTAACTGCATTGCGTTTGGCAAGAATGGAGAGTTTGCAGAGAAGTATTTACATCAGGGAACTAAGATTATCGTTGAGGGCAGATGGCAGACAGGCAACTACACTAACAAGGACGGACAGAAAGTCTACACTAATGATTGTGTTGTTGAAAGACACGAATTTTGTGAAAGTCGTGCTAATCAGCAGAATAATAATAACAATGGAATTATGGGCGGTAATGCTAATTCAGACAGCTTTATGTCGATTCCAGATGGTGTAGCTGATGAGGGATTACCATTTAATTAAAGAGGTGTGAGTATGACAAAGAATGAAGCAATTAAAGAATTTCAGCAGAATATTGATATGCCATTCGGAAGCAACATATCAAGAGAAGCGTCTGAACTTGCAATACAGGCAATTGAAAAGCAGATACCGAAGAAACCGAGAAAAACCGATTCGTACAGAGGTGTATTAAAAAAAGTATATGCTTATGTATGCCCTACTTGTGGAAATGTATGTTTAGAAAAATACATGAACGAACGGCAGAATACAGTGTTTTGTTGGGATTGCGGTCAAAAATTAGATTGGAGCGATGAAGAATGAGATTAATTGATGCAGATGCATTTGAAAAATCGGTTATGTTTGGTGATGCGGAAGATATGCAAGATGTAATTTATGCATTGCGCGATTATCCAATCACCTATGATATTGATAAGGTTGTAGAGCAGTTGAAAACAGACTCTTCTGTAAGATTGTATGGAAGTGGTAATAGCAATAATTATCTTATTTCTCTCGAAAGGGCAATAGAGATAGTAAAGGCAGGTAAAATTAATGGATAGAGATTGCAATAAATGTATACATCATACTACAGGAACTTGCAGTACTTTTAACTGTGAATTTGTAACAGCTGATGATGTAAGAAATAAGGCTATTGACAATTTTACAAAAGCTGTTGAAGATGCAGGGCTTATCTTTGTTGATGATATGTTTAAGCTAGAAGAGCTTGCGGAACAGCTAAAGGCAGGTGATAACAGTTGAATTATCAGAACATAGCAAGAGCCAAGGCGATAGAACAGGAAAACAAAAAGCGACTATTGAAGCTAAACTCGAAACTGAATGACAAAAGCGGAATATATTTTCTACTCCGAGAAGATGAAAACGGATTTAAGTATGCGTATATCGGGCAGGCGTTACATACACTTAGCAGATTGGCAAGCCACCTTGTAGGTTATCAACAGCACATAGACCTTAGTTTGAAACGCCATAAACTGTACGACAAAGAGAAAAACCCTTATGGTTGGCGAATTGAATTTCTGAATTTCCCCGAAAGTCAGCTGGACGAGAAAGAGAAGCATTACATCAAGCTATATGCTGATAAAGGTTATCAGCTTAGGAATGTCAGTTTAGGCGGTCAAGGAGAAAATCGTGCTAGTGGTTCAATAGGAGAAAGAAAAGCGCCTAAAGGCTATATGCAAGGCATACAGCAAGGCAAAAAGGTGTTAGCGAGGGAATTATCTTCTATCGCTGAAAAGCACCTTAAAATCGAAATTAGAGAAGATAAAAAGCATAACGAAGTATCACAGAAGCAATATGAGAAATTTATGGATTTATTGAAAGTGGGCGATTCAGAATGAGTAACAATGCGAATATAGTAATATCACAGGCTTTAATGATGAGAATTAAAGATTATGCAGAAAGAGCATTGGATAGAAAAGATGTAACAGTTGACATAGCTATGAGTGAAATACGCTATACGGTCGACGCTTATGACGAATATTTTCAGACGGGCAGAAAACCACAGTAACTAACTAAAAATCAAAGAAAGGAATAGGTTGTCGCGACATAAAACCGAGGTTTCCTTTTGGTAGATTTAAAATGTATAAAAAGAAGATTAAATGCGAGATATATCGTGATTCTATGCAGAATTACAAGAAATATGCAATACCGCCAGCACAGCTTATTATTGCTGATGTTCCTTACAATGTAGGAACTAACTTCTATGGAAGTAACCCTATGTGGTACAACGGCGGCGATAATAAAAACGGAGAGAGCAAACTTGCGAAAAAGGCGGCTTTCAATTCAGATTTTAATTTTAATCTGTATGAATACTTCCATTTTTGCTCAAAGATGTTGAAGAAAGAAGATACAAAACCTATCGCAAGGGGAAGAAGCAGTAATAGTCCTTGTATGATTGTATTTTGCTCATTTGAACAGTTGTCAACATTGATTGCCGCCGCAAAGAAACACGGATTTATCAATTACATACCGCTTGTATTTTGTAAAAATTACAGTCCACAGGTACTTAAAGCGAATATGCGTATCGTAGGTGCTACGGAATATGCACTCGTACTGTACCGAAATAAGTTACCGAAGTTTAGAAATGGCTTGCAGATTGACGAAAACGGAAAGAATATCAGAGGTACAGGGCATATGGTATTCAACTGGTTTAACTGGGAGAAAGATGGGAAAGACATACCGAAAATTCATCCGGCACAGAAGCCGGTTGCAGTCCTTAAAAAGCTGATTGAGATTTTTACAGACGAGGGAGATGTTGTTATTGACCCTTGTTGTGGTAGCGGTAGCACACTAAGAGCCGCCGCAGAACTTGACAGAAGTGCATACGGATTCGAGATTGACAGAAACTTTTACGAGCGTGCAAAGAATGAAATGCTTGTATTTGAAAAGGACAGTCAAATGAATATAAGTGATTTTATAGGAGATACAGTATGAAAGACGAAACAAGGCAGGAAATACAGATTCTACTTGACCTACTCAAAGGCAGTCTTACAAGAAATGGTGTAAGTATGGCAACCGACAGAGAGGGCAACTTGATGTTTTTTGATACAACAGCTTACATCAAGAGCAAAGGCAAGGAATTTGACGGATTCAGAATTAATATCAATGATTTAGTGAAGTAACAATGTGACAGAACTTGAAGAGGTAGACTATGAATAAAGGTTGGATAAAATTGCATAGGCAACTACTGGATTGTTGGATATGGCAAGCAAATGAACCATTTGACAAGCGTTCAGCTTGGGTTGATTTATTGCTTACCGCTAACCATTCAGATACAAAACTATTATTCAATGGAGAAATAATTGCAATAACAAGGGGGCAGATTTTAACATCTGTCCGACAGTTATCAGCAAAATGGAATTGGAGTGTAAATAGAACATATCGTTTTTTAAAAATGCTAGAAAATGAAAATATGGTGCAAAAAGAAAGCAATGATAATAGAACACTTCTAACCATAGTAAATTACAGCGTTTTTCAGTTTTCAGAAAACAGTAACGGAAACACTAACGAACACACCAACGGAAACAGTAGTGGAAACACCGATAGAACACTTACGGAAACACCAACGGAAACAGTGACGGAACACATACAAGAATGTAAAGAATGTAATAATGATAAAGAATTAAAGAATGATAAGAATATAAAAGAAAAAGATATTACTAACGTAATATCCAAAAAGAAAAGTTATTATCCAGATGATGAATTACTTGATGAAGCATTTAACGAGTATGTGACAATGCGTAAGAGGATTAAAAAGCCTATATGCACTGACAAGGCATTGCATAGGGCTATGAATACTCTTGAAAAGCTGTCGGGTGGAGATAATGACTTAGCCGTAAAAATTCTTAATCAGTCAGTAGACCATTGCTGGCAAGGACTGTTTGAATTGAAAGAAGATAATCCTAATAAGCAGGGCAAGAAAAATGTATTTGATGAATGGATGGAGGTAATGAAATGACAAGGGAACAGGTTGGAGAACTTCTAATGACGATACAGGCTTATTATCCCAACTACAATCCACCAGACAAGAAGATTACTCTTAATGCTTGGCATATAATGCTTGCTGAATATCCAGAAGAATTAGTTTTACAGGCATTAAGAGCTTGTATTGCAACTAATACTAGTGGTTTTGCACCAGATGTAGGACAGATAATGAGCAAGATACAGACTATATCACAGCCACAGGAACTTGATGGAATGACAGCTTGGGGATTAGTCAGTAAAGCATTAAGGAACGGCACATATGGGGCGGTTGAAGAATTTAACAAGCTACCGCCACTTGTAAAACAGGCGGTTGGTATGCCGGATAACCTTAAAAACTGGGCGACATCAGATTATCAGACGATAGAAACAGTAATACAATCAAATTTTCTAAGAACTTACGAAACAGTTGTTAAGCGTGCGAACGAAATAAATCGTATGCCGGACAATATCAAATCACTTATCGAAAAGACAAATGCAAATTCGTATAAGGCTCAAATCGAGCAAAAATTCCAAAGAGATATAAATACATTACAAATTAAAGAAAATGCCCTTATCGGTCAAAATACAAACGCAGAAGAGTATATTGAAGCACCTCAAGATATTCAAGAAAGAATAAACGCCATGAGGTAAATTATGAAACCCAAAAATTGTATTTATCCCGATTGCTTTAACTGTACTCTAGATGATTGTTTATACAATACGCTCGAACAGTCGGATATAGTACAACAGAATAAGCTGGATAAAGAAATTGCCTTTAGAAATAAATTAGAGCAATTAGAACCTAAGCAAAGAGCAAAGGCTATATATGACAGAATGTATGAACAGAGCGAAAAAGGCAAAGCTAGACGCAGACGATATAATCAGTCGGAAGAACATAAAATTAGCCAAAAGAAATATTTTCAGACTGAAAAAGGCAAAGCTGCCCAGAAAAGGTATAAGCAATCAGAAAAAGGCAAAGCTGCACAAAAAAGAAGAGAAGCTAAAAGGATTGAAACCGGTAAAAATGCCATATACTGCAAAAAATATCGGGAGAAAAAGAAAAGAGAGGCTATGTTAAATGAGCAAGTCGGAACAACGAAGATTTCAGGAACAAATGATGAGAGTTCAATTAAACAGGCAGAAGAATAAAGAAAATAAAGAAATGTTTGGCAATGCCTTAACGATTCTATTATGGGTCCTACATGATAAATTCGGATTTGGAAATAAGCGACTAGAACGGCTTATTGATGAGATTGATAAATTCAATGAAGATTTCAATGCAGGGCTTATAGATCCGAAAGAACTTATTGAACAGTTAGAAGAAGAGACAAAAATAAAAATTAAATATTAAGGAGTATGGCTTATGAAGTTTTCGCAACTTACTAAGCCGGAACTTGAAAAGATATTGGAAAATGCCAATTTTACCGAGGAAGAAGAGAGAATATTCAAACTTCTTTCTCGGAATTTTACACAAAAAGAGATAGTTGCACGATTATGCGTATCGCAAAGAACTCTTGAAAGGAGAATAAGAAACATTAAAAATAAAATTGAAAGGGTGTGCTGTGATTGGAATTAACAGACAAAGAGTTGTTGAATTATGTACTGGAGAATGGTATTATCTCTCGTGACGATGTTCAAAAACAAATTGAAATGAACGAAAGGAAAAAATATTTAAAAGCACACAATAATGAAATCTGGCAAGGAAAGGATAAGAAATGGTATACATACTTGCCAGGCGAAAGCACATCAAGCGGCAGAAAGCTGCTAAAGCGTTCAACGCAAGAGTCTCTTGAAGATGGAATTGTGGAACACTACAAAAAACTCGCTAACGAACCTTTAGTTAAGACTGTATTCAAGGAATGGGTAGACCAAAAACTTGAATATCGCGAAATCAAGAAGCAATCATATGATAAGTATACTGATAACTTTGCCAGATTTTTCACTAATGAAGCATATCACATGGCAGATAAGAAAATCAAGTACATTACAGAAGATGACTTAGAATGCTTTATTAAGACTGTTATTGCCGAATGCAAACTGACGCAAAAGGCATATTCTGACATGCGAATCCTTATTAATGGCATTTTTAAATATGCCAAGAAAAAGGGGTATACTAATCTAAGTATCACACAATTTATGGGAGACTTGGATTTATCACGCAGAGCTTTTACTAAAAATGTGAAAAAGAAAGAGGAACAGGTGTATTTCGAGGATGAAATTCCAAGAATCACAGAATATCTATGGCAACGATATGATATAAGGAGTCTGGGATTATTACTTATGTTTGAGTGTGGAATGAGAGCTGGCGAGTTATCATCACTTAAGTTTTCTGATATTCACAACACTGTACTGAAAGATGGAACTATTAAACATTATATTTCTATACAAAGAACAGAAATTAAGGTCAGAGATGAAAATGGGAAATGGGCTAAGATAGTAAGCGACTATCCTAAATCTGACGCAGGATTAAGAGATATAATTATTCCAGATAAAGCTGTAAATACTGTTAAGGCAATTCGAAGATTAAATCCTTTTGGAACTTATATGTTCGAAGAAAAGGGAGAACGTATAAAGGAACAGGCATTTAACAGAAAGTTGCATAAGATATGTAAGGCATTGGATATTAATTATCGTTCCACGCACAAAGTCCGTCGGGCATACAGTGTTGCGTTGTATGATAATTGCGTGAGCGACACTGTTATAACAGAAATGATGGGGCATACAAGCATTGAGACAACAAGAAAATATTACATTTACAGTAATAAGACTGATAGAACTAAGATTGAGCAAGTTAATAATGCTATCAATTATTAGGATTTTGGTTACAAAGTAATCAAAGTAATCAAGGCACAAAGCCAGAAACCCAGTAATAGAGCGGAATAAGGGTGTAGTCAATGCAGTTCGATTCTCTCATCCCCTGCTATTT
>UMBU01036344.1_pt1 | contig 10768 bp, 8 predicted proteins | sample 1964051 | NCBI WGS metagenome assembly UMBU01 (sample SAMEA4835949, study PRJEB28245) | human gut metagenome | biome: gut microbiome; material: fecal sample | place: Denmark | collected 2008
AAAGTGATGAGATTTTCCCAGATGGCTGGAGAGTATTTGGTGCAGAATGGAAGAAGAAACCGGAAGAATTGCCCCGGAAGACCGGGCTGCAGAGAGCAATTGCAGACTATCTGCAGCAGGGAGGCAGACTGGGAAGCGGCTATGGCATATTTATCCGGAAATAATAACGGGATGGAAGCTATTGCTGCAGAACAGAAGCTTTGGCAAGGGCACTTTTGATGGCTTCTAAAAGCAACATGGAAGTATATTTGTTATCGTCTTCGTAGGTGATATCTTCCAGAGACTGTTTTTCATAAATCTGGGAGGCGAGTTCTTCGAGTGCTGGTTCCATCAGTGGATACATGGCAGCGGTGGATTCACTTAAGTTTACCAGTTCGATGGAATTGATGTGGTTGCTGTCTACAGTTACCTGCACATCGAAGGTATTGTCATTCAGTTCAATGGCGGTGCTATAGACGCCCGGAAGATATTGCCCGGTGAGGGCAGAAGTTGTCTGAACAGAGGAAGCGGTTTCTTTGTCTTTTGATGGTCCGAACATGATCAAAAGCAGAATGATCATCAGGAGACCGAGTAGGAGAAAGATAGCGGTATAGATCACTTCTTTCATATGTAGTACAACAATCCTGGTTTTGGAACTCATAGTACACACTCCTTTTCCGATGCTTTTCTATAGTGTATGAGAAATGATGTGATTTTATGAAATATGGGCTTCCGGAAAATTGAATGGGAAACTTTCAGTAGTACAAGAAGAAACAGGGGGAAGAAACGATGGGAATGGATGCCTGTATGCTGTGTCCGAGAATGTGCGGCGTAGACCGGGAGTCCGGAGAGAAAGGTTATTGCGGAATGGACGGAAAACTGCGGGCGGCGAGGGCTGCACTTCATATGTGGGAAGAACCCTGTATCTCAGGAACACGGGGATCTGGTGCTGTATTTTTTTCCGGCTGCAGTCTGCGGTGTATTTTCTGCCAGAATTATGAAATCGCACAAGGAAACTGTGCCAGGGAGATTTCCGGGGATCGTCTCAGTGAGATTTTTCTGGAACTTCAGGAACAGGGAGCAGCGAATATCAATCTGGTAACGGCGACACATTTTGCACCGGCTGTGATCGGAGCTCTGAAAAAGGCAAAAGCACAGGGAATGTATCTGCCGGTGATCTACAATTCCAGTGGTTATGAACGGGTGGAAACGGTGCAGATGCTTGAAGAAGTCGTGGACGTGTGGCTGCCCGATTTTAAATATATGGATCCGGAGCTTGCCTTTGCCTGTTCGAAAGCGAAAGATTATCCGGAAGTTGCGGTGGCAGCGATCCGGGAGATGATGTTGGCCGGAGGAAGGTGCGAATACGATGACAACGGTTATATTCAGAAAGGTGTGATCGTCCGCCATCTGATCCTGCCGGGCCATACGAAAAATTCCATAGCAGTGCTTGATGAGTTATATGAAACATATGGAAAGAACCTGACCATCAGTCTGATGAATCAGTATACCCCACTTCCTCAGGTGCGTGATGTCCCGGATCTGAACCGGAGAGTGACAAAACGGGAGTATGAAAAGGTACTTGATCATGCACTGGATCTTGGTATTACACAGGGGTTTTTTCAGGAAGGCGGGACAGCAAAAGAAAGTTTCATTCCACTTTTTGACTATGAAGGGTTATAATGCAATCAAACAGAACGGGAAGCTACATATTCCGTGTGAACCAATCAGAAAAATGTAAAACACAGTTACGACCCCTGCCGGTAAAAAGACAGGGGTCGAACTGTCAGAGAGAAGAAGACAGACGAAAAGATGCTGAGCGCAGGCAGAAACAGGAACAAAAAAAGGAGGAAAAGATCCATGGCACTGCAATTTGTACCAGGTAATTCGGGAGCTGGAAAATCTTTTCAGTTATATCAGAAAATCTTACAGGAAGCCGGAACACATCCGGAGAGAAAGTATCTGGTGATCGTACCGGAACAGTTTACGATGCAGACACAGAAGGAACTGGTAGCTTTGAGTCCCCGTCATGGAATCATGAACGTGGATATTTTAAGTTTTGACCGTCTGGCACACCGGGTATTCGCGGAAGTAGGCGGTGATCAGACACCTGTTCTGGAAGACGTGGGGAAAATTCTTGTACTGGAACGCGTGGTGCAGGAACAGAAGAAAAAGCTGGGAGTTTTGGGTAGCAGTCTGGAAAAACTGGGAACCGTCAGTGAGATGAAATCACTGTTATCTGAGCTGATGCAGTACGATATTCATCCGGAGGAACTGGATGAGATCGGTAATCTGGCGAAAGAAAAACCGTTGCTGTATCACAAATTAAAGGATGTGCAGACCATTTATCAGGGTTTTTCCGAGTTCTTGAGAAAACGGTATATCACGGCGGAGGAAGTTCTGGATCTGTTGTGTGAGAAAATCGGAAGTTCCCGACTGGTGAGAGACAGCTGGATCGCTCTGGATGGATTTACCGGATTTACTCCGGTACAGAATAAATTACTGCGGGAACTGCTGAAACTGGCACAGCAGGTATGGGTGACGGTGACGCTGGAGGAAAAGGTGTCCGTGGCACAGTTAAAACGTCCGCAGCATCTGTTTCGGATGAGTGGGGAGATGATGGAATCTCTGACCAGAATGGCAGCGGAAGAACGGGTGGAAGTCTTGGATCCCTGGTGGGTGCGTCCGGGAGAAAACAGCCGTTTTTGCAAGGCACCGGCACTGGAATTTCTGGAACAGCATCTGTTTCGATATGATAAACGGCAGTACCGGAAGGAACAGGAAGAGATACAGATTTTTCAAGCTGCAAATCCAAAAGAAGAGATGGAAGAAATCGCCAGAAGGATTCGCCTGCTGGTGCGGACAAAGGGCTACAGGTATGGGGACTTTGCCGTGATCACAGGGGATATGGCGACGTATGGAAGTTATGCCAGACAGGTCATGGAACAGTGTGAGATTCCCTGCTTTATCGATGAAAAACATTCTATTCTGATGAATCCGTTTGTGGAGTATATCCGGGCGGCTGTCAATCTGGTGGTGGAGTATTTTTCCTATGAGAGTATGTTCCGTTATCTTCGCTGTGGGCTGTCCGGGATTCCGGTTTATCAGGTGGATCAACTGGAAAATTACTGTATCGCTGTGGGAATCCGCGGGGAAAAACAGTGGAAGGATCACTGGGTAAGACGGTACCGGGGGATGGAAGAAGGCAGTATCGAAGGAATCAACCAGATCCGGGAACAGGTCTGGGAAAAGATCGGTCCTTTTGCAGAGTATATGAAAGAAAAAGAGCACACAGTGGAAGAACGGACACGGATGCTCTATGAGATGATCGTAAAAGATGATATTCAGGAACGGTTATCTGAGAAAGAACAGGAATTCGCTACACAGGGCGATCAGGCGATGGTGAAAGAATACAGCCAGATTTACGGAATGATCATGGAACTTCTTGATAAGATGGTGCAGATGCTTGGCAGCGAGACGATCACGGCGAAGGAGTACGGACAGCTTCTCGATGTGGGATTTCAGGAGATGCGGGTGGGCATCATTCCACCGACGGCAGATCAGGTACTGATCGGTGAGATGGAGCGTACCAGACTGAAAGACATCAAAGTACTGTTCTTTGCAGGCGTCAACGACGGAATCATCCCGAAACACGGAGGGAAGGCAGGTCTGCTGTCTGAGTCAGATCGGGAATTTCTCGACAGCCGTCAGGTAGCACTGGCACCTACAGCAAGAGAATCCATGTATATCCAGCGTTTCTATCTGTATCTGAATCTGACGAAACCTTCCCGGTGTCTGTACCTTTCTTACGCTCAATCAAATGCACAGGGGCAGGCACAGAGTCCGGCGTATCTGATCGCGATGATTCTTCGGATGTATCCGAAACTGGTGATCCAGGATAATCCGAAAGACGAGATCAGCCAGATGCAGATGGCACAGCAGGCAACGGAGATTCTTATGGAAGGACTTCGAAAGGATGGAGAACAACAGCAGAACGATGGCTGGAAGGAACTGTTTTCCTGGTATCTGCGGTCAAAAGAGTGGAAAGAGCAGTGTCTTCGCTGGATCCAGGCGGCATACGAGGGCGCACCGGAGAGCAGCATCGGAAAAGCGGCGGCGGTGGCACTTTACGGGAAAGAACTGGAAAACAGTGCGACGGAACTGGAACGGTTTGCAGCCTGTGCATTTGCACATTTTCTGCAGTATGGTCTGAAGATCGAGGAACGACAGGAATACGAATTTCGTCAGGCGGATCTGGGCAATGTGATCCATCAGGCACTGGAACAGTTTTCACGAAATCTCAAAAAAAACCAGCTGACATGGCGTAGTCTGACGGATCAGGAACGGGATCAGCTGATTGATACGAGTGTGGAGGAAACCATTCACGACTATGGCAATACGATTCTGGAGAGCAGTGCAAGAAACCAGTATATGATCCTGCGTGTAAAACGGATCCTGCGGCGGACGGTCTGGGCACTGCAGCAACAGCTGAAAGCAGGAAAATATGAACCAAGTCGGTTTGAAATCTCTTTTTCTATGGAGGAAGATCTGAAAGCATCGAATTTTCAGTTATCGGAGGATGAGCGTCTGCGCCTGCGGGGGCGGATTGACCGGGTGGACCGCTATGAGGAGGACGATACGATCTATGTGAAAGTCATTGATTATAAGTCCGGCAATACGGCTCTGGATCTTACTTCGGTGTATCACGGACTGCAATTGCAGCTTATCGTATATCTGAATGCAGCACTGGAGCTGGAAGAAAAGAATCATCCGGGAAAACATGCAGAACCGGCGGGGATGTTTTATTATCATGTCAAAGATCCACTGGTGGATGGAAAACCTGGGGATGAGGAAGAGGAGATTGAACGGAAACTGCTGGAAAAATTAAAGGTAGACGGGCTGGTTCGGGCAGAAGAAAAGATCTTAAAGGATCTGGATAGGGAACTGGAAGCAGGGAAAAAATCGCTGGTGATCCCGGCAGCTTACAATAAAAACGGCAGCCTTTCAAGTCGTTCCAAAACGGCAAGCAAAGAACAGTTCGAAGAACTCTGTGCCTATGTCAACGATAAGATCCGTGAAAATGGAACACGGATCCTTGGCGGGGATATGGAGAAAAATCCATATAAATTAAAACAACGGACCGCCTGCGACTATTGCAGCTTTAAGGAAATCTGCGGATTTGATGAAAAGCAGGAGGGAAACAGTTTCCGGAGACTTCCGACATTTTCCGATGAGGAACTGTGGAAGAAAATGAGAGAGAAAGGGGAGAAGAAAGATGGAAATGAAGTGGACACCGGAACAGCAGAAGGTCATTGAACTGCGGGACAGAAATATCCTGGTCAGTGCGGCGGCAGGATCCGGTAAGACCGCTGTTTTGGTAGAACGAATCCTGGGAAAACTGACCAGAAAAGATCATCCCATCGATATCGATCAGCTGCTGATCGTGACATTTACCCGGGCAGCAGCCGGAGAGATGAGGGAGAGACTGACGGAAGCTGTGGAGAATTATCTGGAACAGGATCCGGAAAATGAACATCTGCAAAGACAGCAGACGTTGATCCACAACGCACAGATCACGACGATCGACGGATTCTGCTCGTATGTGATCCGGAACTATTTTCACACCATCGATCTGGATCCCGGATTTCGCACGGCAAATGAGGGCGAGATCAAACTGCTGAAACAGGATGTGGCAAAAGAGGTGCTTGAGAGCAGTTACCAGGAGAGAACCGAAAGTTTTGACCGTTTTGTGGAGAGTTTTGCTACCGGAAAAAGCGATGAGGTGCTGACGGAACTGATTCTCCGGATGTATGAGTTTGCCATGAGTAATCCCTGGCCGCTGGAATGGCTGGACAGCTGTACGAAAGCATACGAGATCCGGACAAAGGAAGAGCTGGTGTCCTGTATATGGATGAAAAAACTGTGGGAGGATGCCGGACACCTGTTGGATCAGATCACTTATCTTCAGGAGCGGTGCAAAGAAGTGATCTACAGTCCCGGCGGACCATATATGTACGGAGAAGCGTTGGAACAGGATCTTTTGTTTCGAAGAGATCTGGAAGAGGCTTTCGAAACACAGGATTTTGACGGATGCAGAGTCCTGCTGGATAGCTGGAAGCCAAAAGCACTGTCACGAAAGAAAGATGACAGTGTGCAGGAGGATAAGCGGGAGCTGGCGAAGAACCTGCGGGATCAGGCAAAAGATGCTGTGAAAAAACTGCGGGAGAATTATTTTTATGAGACAACGGAGGAAGTGCTGGAAGAACTGGAACTTTGCAGGGAGCCGGTGCAGGAACTGATTCGTCTGACCCGGCAGTTTATCGAGACATTTTCGGAAAAAAAGCGGCAGAAAAATATCGTTGATTTTACAGATATGGAACACTTTGCGCTGGAGATCCTGGTCAAAAAAGAAGACGGGGAGATCCGGTATACCCAGGCAGCGGATGAATTTTCCGATCGTTTTGAGGAAATCCTGATCGATGAGTACCAGGACAGCAATCTGGTGCAGGAGACTTTGTTGCAGAGTGTGTCACAGCTTCGCTTCGGGCGGCATAATCTGTTCATGGTGGGCGATGTGAAGCAGAGTATCTACCGGTTCCGCCTTGCCAGACCGGAACTTTTTATGGAAAAATACGAAACCTACAGTCTGAAAGACAGTGTATGTCAGAGGATCGACCTACACAAAAACTTCCGAAGCAGAGCCGGGGTGCTCGAAGGGGTCAATCAGATCTTTTACCGGATCATGGGAAAGGATCTGGGAGCGGTGGAATACGATGCAGATGCGGCATTGTATCCGGGTGCGGTATTTGAAGAAAAGCCGGAGGGAGTACCGGAAGAACCGGCGTGCCAGGTGCTTGTGGCACAGACCGGCACGGACGGTATGGATGAGAAGATGCAGGAACAGAGCGATCAGGAGCTGGAAGCACGGATGATCGGAGAAAAGATCCGCAGCATGGTGGGAACAGAACTGGTCTGGGATAAGAAAGAAAAACAGTATCGTCCCGCACGTTATCAGGACTGTGTGATCCTGCTTCGGACGATCACCGGCTGGGCGGAGAACTTTGTCAATGTACTGATGGACATGGGAATCCCTGCCTATGCTACCTCAAAAACAGGATATTTTTCCACGACAGAAGTACAGACGATCCTGAACTATCTGCGGATCCTGGATAATCCGATGCAGGAGATTCCATTTACCGGTGTCCTGTTATCGCCGTTAGGCGGGTGCAGTGCGAGAGAGCTGGCACTGTTAAAAGCCTGCTATCCGCAGGAGAAAATCTATGGCTGTGTCTGGAACTATCTGCAGGAGGGACAGGACGGGGAGTTGTGTGAAAAACTTGGCAATTTCTGGTCCGTCTATGAAAAACTCCGTGAAAAGGTTACTTATACGCCGATCCATGAACTGATCGGAGAGATTCTGGCAAAGACCGGGTATGGGTTATACGCAGGTGCGATGCCCGGCGGTGCACAACGGCGGGCAAATCTGCAGATGCTGGTGGAAAAAGCCATGGAATATGAGAGCACCAGTTACCGCGGGTTGTTTAATTTTATCCGGTATGTGGAACAATTGCAGAAATATCAGGTGGATTTTGGTGAGGTCAATATCCGTGGAGAACAGGAAGATACGGTGCGGATCATGAGCATCCACAAAAGTAAGGGACTGGAGTTTCCGATTGTCTTTGCGGCAGGGATGGGGAAACGGTTTAATATGTCCGATGCCAGCACCGGTCTGGTGATCCATCAGGATCTGGGAATCGGGATGCAGGCGGTAGACCCCAAGGAGCGGACACAGGCATCGTCACTGGTGCGGCAGGTGATCCAGAAACAGATCCGGCTGGAGAGTCTGGGTGAGGAACTGCGTGTATTATATGTGGCACTCACAAGAGCAAAAGAAAAACTGATCCTTACCGGAACCGTGAAAAAAATAGAGGATTATCAGGCAGTACAGGCGGAGGCGCAGGACTGGCAGGAAGAGAAACTTCCTTACGGCATGCGGGAAGGCGCGCGCTGCTACTGGGACTGGATTTTTCCAGCACTTGCCGGAGCAAACGAAGAGTTTCCGGTGCAGATCCTTGAGATGGAACATCTGATCACGGATCAGGTAACAGACCGGGAAGACCGGGTACGTCAGAGAGCCGCATACGAAACCTGGGATCCGCAGGAGGTGTTTGATGCGACGATCCGAAAAGATCTGGAAGAGAAATTTTCCTATGTGTATCCGTATGGATATCTGCAGGAGATTCCGGCGAAAGTCAGTGTATCCGAACTGAAAAAACAGGGAAGAGAAGAGCCGGAGGAAGAAACTGTCTATCTGTACGTGGAGAAAGAACAGGAGCCAATCATTCCTGATTTTATGAAAGAAGAACAGGAGCCACTGTTACAGGGGGCTGCAAGGGGAACGGTATATCACCGGATCCTGGAATGCCTGGACTACGCAAGAGTCGACTCACAGCAGGCGATCGAGAAGCAGATTGAAGAACTGTTGCAGGAAGAAAAGATCAGCAAAGAGGCGGCCAAAGTGGTACGTTCCAGTCAGATCAGCTGGTTTGTGCGTTCAGCTGTGGGAAAACGGATGAAAGAAGCTTCTGCCCTTGGCACGCTGCACCGGGAACAGCAGTTTGTGATGAGTATCGATGCCAGTGAGAGAAATCCTGCGTGGGATCAGGGGGAGCAGATCCTGGTACAGGGAATCATCGACGCCTTCTGGGAAGAGGCGGACGGCCTGGTGCTGGTGGATTATAAAACTGACCATGTAAAAGAGGGACAGGAACTGATCGAACGGTATCAGAGACAGATGCATTATTACAGTCAGGCGTTGGAGCGCGCGTATGGAAAAAAGGTAAAAGAGTGTTATTTATATTCATTTGCGCTTGGAAAAGCGGTTGCTGTGGAGGTGTAACCTCCGCGGCAGCCGCTTTTTGTAGATATTTAGAAGAAGTCTTAAGATATTTTAAAGATTCCCAGGATTTGTTGACATCTAATATTATACGATGTATAGTATTAAATGCAAAACAACATACGGTCCGGGAAACCGGGGGAAAGGTATGAGCGGAGTCTTTTCGTGAAAACAGATCGGGAAAGGGTTCGAACATACAGAAAAAAGAAAAAGGGGTGCGATATGGTATTTAATACAGGAGCGGCTCTTTTGGATGCCATTGTTCTTGCCGTTGTCTCGAGAGAGAAGGAAGGCACTTACGGATATAAGATCACACAGGATGTGCGGAAGGTTATCGACATTTCCGATTCCACCCTGTATCCGGTGCTTCGCAGGCTGCAGAAAGATCAGTGCCTGATGGTCTATGATCTGGAATGTGCGGGGCGCAACCGGAGATATTATAAAGTAACCGAGCAGGGACTGGCCCAATTGGGGTTATACAAAGAGGAGTGGAAGAGATATTCATCCAATATTTCCATGGTTTTTGAGGGAGGAATCAACAATGAATCGTGAGCAGTTTATTGCACAATTAGCGAGACTTCTGCAGGATCTGCCGCCGGCAGAACGGCAGGAAGCCATTCGCTATTATCAGGAATATTTTGACGATGCCGGGGAGGAAAACGAGGATGCCGTGATCCAGGAACTGGGAAGTCCGGGAAAAGTAGCAGCAAGCATCAAGGCAAACCTGCAGTATGGCGGATCGACATTCGGAGCGAATGATACCGATATGGAAAATACAGGGACAGAAAGTCAGACGAAGGACGCCGATGGCTGGCAGCAGAATGGGCAGACAATGAACAGATGGAATCAGAGTACACAGCAAGGCTGGCAGAATAGCAGTACGCAAAGCCCGTATGCGATGCAGGCGAGAAAACCGAAACGCGGTGTTGGCGGATGGGCACTGCTCATCATTATACTGGTCTTTGCATCTCCGGTGCTTCTCGGCGTTGGCGGTGGAGCACTTGGCATTTTTATCGGAATCCTGGCAACCGTATTTGCCCTGTGGATCAGCGTTTTCGCCGTAGCGATTGGAATGATCGGAGGCGGGATCGCCGTTCTGATCAAAGGGATCCTTCATGCGAGCAGTTCACCGGCAGCCGGACTGGTAAGCATGGGTGGCGGTCTGATCTGCATCGCACTGGGAATCTTATGCGCAGTATTTTTCCTGTGGTTTACCTTTCAGCTGTGTCCGCGTGTATTACGTACCACGCTGAATTTTATCTCAAGAATCGTACATAAAGGAAAGGAGGCAAGGGCAGAATGAAGCGTTTGAACAAAGGGTTACTTGTAACCAGCGGAATCTGCGGGGGACTCGGGCTTGCTCTTCTGATCTGCGGGATGCTTCTCGGAGGAATCCGGGGAGAAAATGATCTGGTGGATGCACTTTCCATCAACAGCGGGGATTTTCAGGAGATGAAAGATGAGGTTATGAGTGAAATCAGTGACCATACCAATTTTGATCCGGTTAACTGGTTTGTGGAATGGGTAACGGATATATTTTAAGCGTGGGTCCGAAAAAATAACAGAGAGTAAAAATTTATATGATAAAAGGAGAATCAGAATATGGAAAATAAGAGATTATATCGTTCCTCAACCAATTATATGATCTGTGGAGTCTGCGGCGGAATCGGAGAATATTTTAACATCGATCCGACGCTGGTGAGACTGGCATGGGTGATCTTTTCCTTTATGGGAGGATCCGGAATCCTTGCGTACATCATCGCATCGATCATCATTCCGAAATAAAGAACAACGTGAATAGAAAGAGAAAAAAAGGTCATACTTCAAGAGAAAAGGAGTGTGACTTTTTTTATGGGAAAAGAGAAAAAGATAAGCCGGGAGGATATCGCAAAG
>UMBU01028206.1_pt1 | contig 10742 bp, 6 predicted proteins | sample 1964051 | NCBI WGS metagenome assembly UMBU01 (sample SAMEA4835949, study PRJEB28245) | human gut metagenome | biome: gut microbiome; material: fecal sample | place: Denmark | collected 2008
AGATAGAGATCACGTATGTACCAAAAGAAAATCTGGAAAAAGAACTTTCTCTTCGGACGATGACCGGAGAAAATCAGATCGATCTGGTGATCTGTGAAAATACGATGGTGCAGGAGATGATACAGAAGGGATTACTTAAAGAAGTACCGGTCAGCAGGGAAATGAAGGAAGGTATCGTAGATGATAAATTATGGCAGGCACTGGAACATGATGGAAAATATTATGGATATCCACTGACCTGCGATCCCTATGTATTATATTATAATGTGGATATGTTGAAAGAAAGGAATGTGGAGGTACCGACAAGTTGGAATGAACTTATCCGGGCAGGCTATCAGGTTAAAAAATCAGGACTTCAGAGTATTGGAATTGCGGCAAAAAGAGAAGCGGAAATTACCAATCTGTACTGGATTATGATGTACAGCAGTGGGGACAATCTGAATACAGTGAATCAGGAACTGTGGGAAAAATGTTTTCAGAACTTTGGTGAACTGTCCAAAGGAGAACTGACATCCAGCCATGCAACCAACCTTACCCAGGAAGATCTTGCACAGGAATTTGCAAAAGGACGGGTAACCATGATGATCAATCAAATGAGTGTTACCAGTATTCTGAAAAGTAATCAGACGAACTTTACCGTGGGTATGGCGGAAGTACCTTATGACAATGCTGGCGGAACGTTCTGGTTTGGGGATGAAGTCTGCATAACAAAAGAAGCGGGAACCGGTACACTGGCTTTTGCACAGTATCTGACAAAACAGGATACTTCAGAAAGAATCAATGATGCCATGGGAACGCTGCAGGTGTACAGTGGAAATTCTTATAAAGAAAACGGGAAAATTTATATGGAGGGAACCAGCGGACTGCCTGCAAAAGCAAGAGCTATGGTATATTACCATTCCTGGTCAGATATCTGTAAAAATGTGGCAGACGGTGTGAGCGAAGTCCTGAATAACCGTATGAGTACGGCATCACAGGCAAAGGTGGCAGAAAACACACGAGATCAGGTACGGGTATCTATTATGTCAGAACCGTAAAAGACTTTTCTGGATATTATGTCAAAGAATAATATCCAGGGGTCTTTTTTTATTGTGAATTTCCATATGACGTCAAAAATTTACCCCTTTGTTAAAAATTTCAAATATACAAAACATACAACGGTTGGTAATATAGAACCATCGAATGACGACAGAGTCAACAAAGAAAAGGAGAGAACGACATGAAAAAGAAACAGATCTTAAGTATTCTTCTTGCTTCTGCAATGGTAATGAGCATGACTGCATGTGGCGGTTCCAACTCATCTTCTAGTAGCAGCAGCGACACAAACTCATCAAGCAGTGACACAAACTCATCAAGCAGTGACACAAAATCTGATGACAGCTCATCAGGAGATAAAAAGAAAATCACAATCACATGGCGTGATGACGGAACAGATATTAAATTGAGTGCCAATTATCAGGCTATGCAGTATGCATATGATAACTGGGATAAAAAGGATCAGGTAGAACTGGACTTCGAACCGATTACAGCTTCCGAAGGCGATTACTTCACAAAGATTGCTCTGCAGTTAGGTGATGTTTCCACTTGTCCGGATCTGGTATGCGAAGATACCTTCCAGTTACCGAACGATGTAGAAGCAGGTTATCTGACAGACCTGAGCGATTACGTAAAAGACTGGGATACCTGGAACGATGGAACTTTCTATGACAAGATGAAAGAAGTTGTTACAACAGACGGAAAAGTTTATGGTATTCCATATTGTACAGATACCCGTGGACTGTGGTACAATAGAGAAATCCTGACAAAAGCAGGTGTTATCAAGGAAGGCGAAGACTGGGCACCGAAGACCTGGGATGATATCCTGGATGCTTGTGCTAAGATCAAAGACAAATGCCCGGATGTCGTACCATTCTGGTGTAACTCCGGTGTAGCAACCGGTGAATCAACTTCCATGCAGACATACGAAATGTTACTGTACGGAACAGGCGAAAGACTGATCACAGACGATGGAAAATGGATCACAGAAAGCCAGGGAATCAAAGATTCTCTGCAGTTTATCTCTGATATCTATAGCAACGGATATGGACCATCTCTGTCTCTGGTACTGAATGGTTCTGCTTCCACAACATCTGTTCAGCAGTATATTCCACAGGAAAAACTGGCAATCTCCCTGGATGGTAGCTGGGCCGCAGGTAACTGGAAAGATACCGGAGCTTCTCCATATGAAAACTATGGTGAGAAAATGGGATTGGCTGCAATGCCTACACAGAACGGACAGGGCGATGGAACCATCACAATGTCAGGTGGCTGGGCTTACTCCATTCCGGAAAACTCAGACAACAAAGATCTGACAATGGAATTCATCGAACAGCTGAATACCTATGATGCATACAAAACGTACATTATGCAGTCTGGTAACACATCTGTAAGAACAGATATTACTGAAGACGAAGATTATGCTTCTCAGCCATTCATGGCTCAGGCAACTGAATTCCTGGATGTAGCAGCATTCAGACCACAGAATGACCAGTATTCAACCGTATCTACTTCTATCCAGCAGATGGTTGAAGCGGTAGCAAGTGGTGATACACCGGAAAATGCAATGAAGCAGTATGCAACCAGTGTTGCGAACGCTGTTGGTGAAGAAAATACTACAAAACAGTAAAGTGCAATAACGGTGCGGGCTGCACAAACAACTGGCAGCCCGCATTTTTATACGAAAAAACAACAAAAAAGTGCTTTCTCGTATAAGAATTGAAGCAAAAAGAGTATGTAAAAATAGGAGGAAAGGACCATGGCAAAACCGAATCGCGCAGCGATGATCAAAGATGAAGCTAAGAAGTCAATCCTGCTTCTTCCGGCAGTGATTCTTCTGGTATGCTTTTTTATTGTTCCGATTATCCTGACAATTTATTATTCATTTACCAATATGGCATTAACAGGAGCCAATGCGCAGAACTTCCAGTTCGTAGGCATTGATAACTATGTTAAAATTTTCAAAGATCAGAACACACTGATTGCAATCAAAAATACACTGATTTTCCTGATTGGAAGCCTTGTAGGTCAGAGTGTTCTTGGTTTCGTTATTGCTTATCTGATGAAAGGAAAGGCAAAAGCATTCCGTAGCGTTGTCGGACCGTGCATCCTGGTTGGTTGGGTTATGCCGGAAATCGTAGTATCTCTGGCTATGCTGGCATTCTTTGATATGTCCGGTACCATGAACGCTATATTGACAGCAATTCATCTGCCGGCAGTAGAATGGATCTATGCACATCCGATGGCAACCGTAGTTATTGCTAATGTATGGCATGGTACAGCATTCTCCATGATGAACTTTCAGTCTGCACTGGATAATGTATCCGGTGATATTGAAGAGGCAGCCCGTGTGGACGGCGCTACCCGTATTCAGACACTGGTTCGTATCATCGTTCCTTGTATCAAAGACACCATTGCAACCAACACGATGCTGAATACGCTGTCTACGCTGGGTGTATTCGGTCTGATCTGGGCTTTGACCGGTGGTGGTCCTGGTACAAAAACAACCACACTGTCTATCTATATGTACAACGCAGGTATGAAGAACTTCCAGTTAGGACAGGGTACCGCAATTGGTATGGTACTGCTGGCAGTAGGTGCTGTATGTAGTATTATCTATACAAAAGTAGTTAAGAGCGAAGAATAAGAAAGGAGAAAGATACGATGAGTGAGAAAGTAACGAAAGCGATTCATTATGCAATACTGACAATCATTGCAATTATCTTTGTCCTGCCTCTGGTATGGCTGATTCTTGCAGCATTTGACTTAAACGCAAGCCAGGCGTTAAAATGGCCGTCACAGTGGACCATCAGCAACTTCGTTTCTGTACTGACAAGCAGCGATAATCTGAGAGGATTTGGAGTAGGTCTTGTTATCGCTCTGACAGAATCTTTGATCGTTGTTCTGGTATCCGGACTGGCTGCCTATCCACTGTCAAGATACCATTTAGCCTTTAAAAAGCAGTTCATGTATGTTATACTGTTCATGACAGCACTGCCAATGATCGCAGTTATCGTGCCGGTATATAAAATGTTCCTGAACATCGGACTTCTGGACAGCATTCCGGGTGTAATCCTGTATATGGCAGCTTCCGGTCTTCCGTATGGTATCTGGCTGATGAAAAACTTCATGGATGGTGTTCCGGTAGAACTGGAAGAAGCCGCATGGGTAGATGGAGCAACTACCATGCAGTCCATCTTAAAGGTTGTTGCACCACTGATGTTCCCTGGAATCTGTGTAGTATTTATCTATACATTCTCAGGAAGCTGGGGTAACTTTTTTATCCCGTACATCCTGTTAAGTTCCAAAGAGAAACTCCCTGCAGCTGTTATGCTGTATCAGTTCTTCGGTCAGCACGGAACAATTGCATATGGTCCGCTGGCTGCATACTCTATCATTTACGCACTGCCGTCAGTCCTGTTGTACGTTCTGTCCCAGAACTATATGTCCAAAGGATTTACCATGGCTGGTGCGGCAAAAGGCTGATGCCGTTGTTGCAATAATGTAGTTATGAAATCAGGCCATCGCTGGATGCAGAAGGTACACATTTTTATGTATTGGCTGTGTGCCATGGGCACCAGCGGTGGTTTTTGATGATCGTGGGGGAAAAAACGGTTATCGTAAATTATATTTAGCAGGAGGTAGCAAAAATGATACTGATCAAAGAAAGAATCGGTAAAATGCTGGAATATTTGCAGGCACAGGTATATCCGAAGCAGGTTGCGATTCCAAGTTACAAGATGATCCGCACCGAGGAGAGATGTCTGGACGTAAAGAATCTGGATACCTCATCATGGAAAGAGATTACCAATCAGGAACTGTGGGGCGGACACAGAGAATACTACTGGTTTGAAACCGTAGTGACCATTCCGGAAGAGTTTGACGGAGAATGTGTGGTGTACGAACTGAAAACCGGAAAAGAAGGAGAATGGGATGCGACCAATCCACAGTTTTCCATCTTTGTCAACGGTGTGAGAGTACAGGGACTGGATGTCAACCACAGAGAGATCATCCTGGCAGAACCTGCCAAAGCAGGAGATACCTATCGCATCGTTCTTTCCGCATTTACCGGAGACCAGAACTTCAGCCTGAAGATGAACTCCAGCCTGAAAGTACTGGATCGTAAAACCGAGAAATATTACTATGACCTAGAAGTTCCATACCAGAGTGCAAGACTACTGAACACGGAAGATCAGGCATATATTACAATTATTCAGGCACTGAATGAATCTCTGAACCTGCTGGATATGAGAAAAGAAGGTTCGAAAGAGTATTATGAGAGCCTGGAAAAAGCACAGGAATATATTACAAAAGAATTTTATGAGAAATATTGTGACGGCGAGAAGAGCCCGATTATCTACTGCGTAGGACATACACACATTGATTGTGCATGGTTGTGGACGCTGCGTGTGACAGAAGACAAGGCGGTACGAAGCTTTTCTACCGTACTGGAACTGATGAAAGAATATCCGGAATATGTATTTATGTCCAGCCAGCCACAGCTGTACAAATATGTGAAGAAAAATGCTCCGGATGTGTATGAACAGATCAAAGAAAGAGTCAAAGAAGGACGCTGGGAGCCGGACGGTGGTATGTTCGTAGAGGCAGACTGTAATATCGCTTCCGGTGAAGCACTGGTTCGCCAGTTTGTACACGGACAGAGATTCTTCAAAGAAGAGTTCGGCGTGGACAATGAGATCCTGTGGCTTCCTGACGTATTCGGTTATTCTGCAGCACTTCCGCAGATTCTCCAGAAATGTGGAATTCCGTATTTCATGACAACAAAGATCAGCTGGAACGAGTTTAACAAGATGCCGTATGATACATTCGAATGGGAAGGTATCGACGGAAGCCGTGTACTGACACATTTTGTTCCGACCCGTGACTATAATAAGGCAGCAGTAGAGGGTGGTACAGAGACAGAACACTTTACCACTTATAACGGATATATCAATCCGAGCCAGATGAAGGGTGCATGGGCACGATACAGCCAGAAATATCTGAACGAAGAAGTACTTTGCAGCTTCGGCTTCGGAGATGGTGGCGGCGGTCCAACCAAAGATATGTTGGAGAATCAGAGACGTCTGGCAAAAGGTCTCCCGGGTATGCCGAGAACAAAGATGTCTACTGCAAAAGAATTCTTCCATGTTCTGGATAAACATGTAACCGATAAAAAATATCTGCCGACATGGGTAGGCGAACTGTATCTGGAATACCACAGAGGTACTTATACTTCTATGGCAAGAAACAAAAAGTTCAACCGGAAAGCAGAATTTGCATATCAGAACGAAGAAATGTACGCAATGCTGGATGCACAGACCGCAGGCGGTGCATATCCGGAAAAAGAGCTGCATGAGGGCTGGGAGGTCATCCTGCGTAACCAGTTCCACGATATTCTGCCGGGATCTTCGATCAAAGAAGTATATGATGATTCCAAAGCTGAATATGAAGGAATCTTTGCAGAGAATAAAGCACTGACCGATGCGACGCTGGCTCATATCGCAGCCGGTGTAAAAGCACCGAAACATTCCCTGGTGGTTTATAACCCGAACAGTGCAGCTGCTTATGATCTGGTGACCTTTACTGTTCCGGACGGTATGGGAGAACCTGCAGTTTACGACGGCGAGACAAAACTGGCAGTTCAGAAAACCGCAGACGGTGCATATGTATTCTTTGCAGCAGGGGTACCTGGAAAAGGATATAAGACTTATATTGTAAAAGAAGAAGCAGCAGATACAACACCGTCAATGGAAGTTTCCACAGAAGTGATGGAAAATGAGTTCTTCAAGGTAGAATATAATGAAAAAGGTCAGTTTGCGAAGATCTATGATAAAAAAGCAAATCGTGACGTACTGAAACCTGGCAAAGCCGGTAACGTGATCGTAAGTTACGAAGACCGTCCGCATAACTATGATGCATGGGATGTAAACAATTACTATACAGAGAAATCCTGGGATATCGATCAGGTGTCTGCGATGGAAGTAGTGGAAAATGGTCCGGTAAGAGCCTGCGTAAAAGTAGAGCGTAAATATCTGGATTCCACGATCACACAGTTTATTTATCTGTATCATGACATTCCGAGAATCGATATCAAGAATGTAATTGACTGGAAAGAGCATCAGATCTTTGTAAAAGACTACTTCCCGATCGATGTACATACCAACGAAGCTACATTTGATATCCAGTATGGTAATGTAAAACGTGATACCCATGACAATACTTCCTGGGATTTTGCAAAATTTGAAGTTTGCCACCATAAATGGATGGATGTGTCCGAGGATGGCTACGGTGTCAGTATGTTAAATGACTGCAAGTATGGTGTTGGTGTCCGTAATGGTGTGATCGGTATGTCCATGCTGAAATCTGCGATTCATCCGAATCCGGAAGCTGATAAAGAACTGCATGAATTTACCTATTCTATTTATCCACATCAGGGCGGCTGGCGAGAAGCTGGTACGGTAAAACAGGCTTACCAGATCAATAACCCTCTGACCTACAGTTGGAAAGAGAATGAAGGAGGAACACTTGCTCCGGAATATTCTCTGGTTTCCTCTGATAAGGATAATGCAGTGATTGAGGTTGTAAAAAAAGCGGAAGATTCAGATGCTGTCATCGTTCGTCTGTACGAGTGTTATAACAGAAGAACTCCGGTGACACTAATTTTCGGTAAGAAATTGACATCTGTTGTCGAGTGTAATATGATGGAGGAAGGAGCAGATCCTGTAGAGTTTACAGGTAATCAGGCGACTTTCGAGATGAAACCTTATGAGATTAAGACGTTGAAGGTTACGTTTTAAAAAAGGCGGGATTCCAGTCTGAGGTTTCGGAAACTGAATAGATTTTTGGTAGTAACCGGGGACTTCCAGTGTGTATGTTTCGCTTTTCCCCTTGCACTGGGAGGTCACCCGGCTATTATATTTTATTAAGATAGTTTTTGGGGACACAGGGGACGCCGTCAGCCCACCCCATCCTCCACCAGCTGCCCGGGTCTGCGCTCGGTTTGAGCCTGTAGTCTCAAACGCGTGCTCAACTAGTACATCGTTTTCGAAATAACTGTATCATTCACTTGTCTACGAATCCGATTGCACAGTTCAAAAAGCCTCAGCGTAGCCCGCTACGCCTACGTTTTTTGAACTGCACACTCGAATCCGTATCCAGCGTGAATAATACAGTTATTTACGAAACGATGTACTAGCGAGCGGTTGGTGGAGGATGGGGTGGGCTGACGGCTGGGTGTTCAAAGGGGAAAGGATGCTGGTATGGGGAGGGGATTCAAATGGGGAGAAAAGAAAACTTGCCTGTGTGGGGGAAATATGATAGACTTTATGGTGTTGTGTAAATGGCGCTTATTGTGGCACTCGATGCGATTGCGAAGAGCAAAAGGCTATAAAATAAAGGAAATTTAGGAAAGAGGTATATAGTATGAAGTTAGGTATCGTTGGGCTTCCGAATGTGGGAAAGAGTACCTTGTTTAACTCACTGACAAAGGCAGGGGCTGAGTCTGCCAATTATCCGTTCTGTACGATTGATCCGAATGTGGGTATTGTGGCAGTGCCGGATGAGAGACTGAAATTGTTAGGAGATTTTTATCATTCCAAGAAGGTGACTCCGGCGGTGATTGAGTTTGTGGACATTGCAGGTCTTGTAAAAGGCGCTTCCAAGGGAGAAGGCCTGGGTAATCAGTTCCTTGCGAATATCCGAGAGGTGGATGCGATCGTTCATGTGGTTCGATGTTTTGAAGATTCCAATGTTATCCATGTAGATGGAAAGATTGATCCGGTACGTGATATTGAGACGATCAACCTGGAGCTGATCTTCTCGGATCTGGAGATTCTGGAGAGAAGAATTGCCAAGACAACCAAGGCAGCCAGAATGGATAAGACAGCAGCGAAAGAGCTGGAACTGCAGCAGAGAATCAAAGCACATCTGGAAGACGGAAAACCGGCGATTACCCTGGAAACAGAAAACGAAGACGAAGAGGCATGGCTGCAGGAGTATAATCTGCTGACAGCAAAACCGGTCATCTTTGCAGCAAATGTTTCGGAGGATGATCTGGCAGACGATGGTGCTTCAAACCCGCATGTACAGGCTGTCCGGGAACTGGCAAAAGAGCAGAACAGTGGTGTGTTTGTTATCTGTGCGGAGATCGAACAGGAGATCGCCGAGCTGGAAGATGATGAGAAAAAAATGTTCCTGGATGATCTGGGAATTCAGGAATCCGGTCTGGAGAAACTGATAAAAGCAAGTTATGAACTGCTGGGACTGATGAGTTATCTGACTGCCGGTGAGGATGAGACACGTGCATGGACGATTAAAGTGGGAACAAAGGCACCGCAGGCAGCCGGAAAGATCCATACCGACTTTGAGAGAGGATTTATCAAGGCAGAAGTTGTCAACTATAAAGACCTTCTGGAGTCCGGTTCTTATGCCGGAGCAAGAGAAAAAGGTCTGGTCCGCATGGAAGGAAAAGAGTATGTGGTAAAAGACGGAGATGTAATTTTATTCCGTTTCAATGTATAAGTGAATAAACAGAAAAAAATATAGGCAACTGTTCGACTGGCAGTATCCCGCGATGGTACCGGGCAGTTACAAATGCAGAAAAATGAGGAAAAGATAAGCTTTTCCTCATTTTTTTTCCAAAATTTCCCCTTGTATTCTTACTGCATTTGGTTTAGAATAAAGAGCATAAGTGGTAGAAAGTGGAGAAAAGTGGTGCGAAAGGGAGAGTGTGTGGCAGCCGATTCCAGAAAGCACCTGAAATAAAAGGTTGGGGAGAACCGTTTATTTCATGATTCCGGGGAATTCCCCGGCACTCAAAGAGGGTAGATTCTATGTTCATGGGAGAATACAGTCATACAATTGACACAAAAGGAAGATTGATCATTCCGTCTAAGTTTCGCGAAGAACTGGGAGATGAATTCGTGTTAACAAAGGGTTTAGACGGCTGCCTTTCTATTTATCCTATGGAACAGTGGAAGATCTTTGAGAAGAAACTGGAAGCTTTACCGCTTACAAACAAAAATGCGAGAAAATTTTCACGATTCTTTGTGGCAGGTGCGACAACATGTGAACTAGATCGACAGGGGAGAATCCTGGTACCGGCAACGTTACGGGAATTTGCAGGTCTGGAGAAAGATGTGGTACTCACCGGTAATCTGAACCGGATTGAAGTCTGGAGCAAGGCGAAGTGGAGTGAAAATAATGACTATGATGATATGGATGCGATTGCAGAAGATATGCAGGAGATGGGAATTATCATCTAGATCCGGTGAAAAAAGGAGTAAGAGTGTTAGATGGAGTTTAAACACAAATCGGTATTACTGAAAGAGACCATAGACAATCTGAATGTGAAGCCGGACGGCATCTATGTTGACGGAACTTTGGGAGGGGCAGGACATGCCTTGGAAGTATGCAAATTATTATCTGCCACGGGGAGATTAATAGGAATAGACCAGGACGATGCGGCAATACAGGCGGCAAGTGAACGACTGCGGGACTATCAGGATCGCACGATGATCATTCGCAGTAATTATTGCCACATGGTCCCGGAATTAAAAAAAAGGGGAATCAACTCTGTTGATGGTATTGTGCTGGATTTGGGAGTATCTTCCTATCAGCTGGATCATGCAGAACGCGGTTTTACGTACCGGGAGGATGTGCCTCTGGATATGCGTATGGATCAGCGGCAGACCAAAACTGCGGAAGAT
>UMBU01004950.1_pt1 | contig 10599 bp, 9 predicted proteins | sample 1964051 | NCBI WGS metagenome assembly UMBU01 (sample SAMEA4835949, study PRJEB28245) | human gut metagenome | biome: gut microbiome; material: fecal sample | place: Denmark | collected 2008
AGAACATAACTTAGGAGACAGCGCAAATGTCTTACTTACAGAAAGCTTTACAGATGAAGAAGCACAACCTTATATCAACTATTTAGTAGTTAAAGAAGGAAATGAAAATACAGACAAAACAAAAGCTTTAAAGAAAGCCTTACAATCTAAAAAAGTGAAAAACTATATTAAAAAATATAAAGGATCAGTAAAAGATGTCTTTACAGATCCGACAAAATAAGGAGATTTAAAATGAGTGTTATTTATTTAGCGGGAGGATGCTTCTGGGGCGTTCAAAAGTTTTTTGACCAATTTGAAGGAATTATTAAAACAACAGTAGGTTATGCCAATGGACATACAGAAAATCCAAAATATGAAGATGTTAAAGCGGGAAAAACAGGACATGTTGAAACAGTAAAAGTTGAATATGATGAAAATAAAAGAAGTTTAAAACAAATCTTAGATGATTATTATAGAATCATTGAACCAACTTCTTTAAATAAACAAGGAGAAGATGAAGGAATTTCTTATCGTACAGGTATTTATTATATTAATGAAAGTGATTTAGAAATTATTCAAAAAAAGACACAAGAGGTACAAAAAGATTATCAAGAAAAAGTGGTTGTTGAAATACAACCTCTTGATAATTTCTATGAAGCGGAAGAATACCATCAAAAGTATTTAGAAAAGAATCCACAAGGATATTGCCATATTGGACAATGTTTCTTTGGATAAGGGGATGAGATTTATGATTGAAATTCAAAATTTGTATAAAAGCTATGGAAATTTAGAAGTATTAAAAGATGTTTCTTTTTCCATTAAACAAGGTGATATCTTTGGGATTATTGGACAAAGTGGTGCGGGTAAATCAACACTACTTCGTTGCTTTAATGGCTTAGAAAGTTTTCAAAAAGGAGAAGTAGTGGTTGATGGAAAAGCAATTTCTTCTTTAGATAAAAAACAACTAAGTTTTGTTCAAAAAGAAATGGGAATGATTTTTCAAAACTTTAATCTTTTAAATCGATTAAATGTTTATGATAATATTGCCCTACCTCTTAAATTTTGGAAACAAGATCCAAACAGTAAAGAAAACAAGCAACGCATTGAAAATTTATTAAAACTTGTTGGCTTGGAAGAAAAAAGACATGCTTATCCTCGTCAATTAAGTGGTGGACAAAAACAAAGAGTAGCCATTGCCAGAGCACTTGTATTAAATCCAAAGATTCTTTTATGTGATGAAGCAACATCAGCTTTAGATCCACAAATCACCAGAGATATTCTCAATCTTTTATTAAAAATCAATAAAGAAATGAATATTACAATTGTGGTCGTTACACATCAAATGGAAGTAATCAAACAAATTTGTAATAAAGTTGCTTTCCTAAAAGATGGACGTGTTTTATCGGTTGGAAAACCAGAAGAACTTTTTGTAGCACCAAATCAAGAAATCCAAAAATTTGTGGGTGATGATGTTGAAATTCTTCCTCAAACGGGGAAAAATATTAAATTATTTTTTACAAATAATAATTCAAAATCACATACCATTACCCAGTTAGCTAGGACCCTTGATATCAACTTTGATATCTGTCAAGGAAAACTCGAGAACTTTAGAGGTTCAATGATGGGAAGCTTAATTATTAATATTGAAGAAAAAGATTTACAAGCAGTAGGAAATTATTTAAATCAAGAAGGAATTACTTGGGAGGAAATTGTATGAGTGATGTTATTTTAAAAGCAACTTATGAAACATTATACATGGTTATTGGATCAACGTTCTTTGCGGTAGTCTTAGGTTTTATTCCTGCTATTATTTTAACACTCACAGCACCTGATGGATTAAAACCTAATAAAGTTATTTATACAATTCTTGACGTACTTGTAAATATCTTTAGAAGTTTTCCATTTGTAATTTTAATGGTCATCGTAATACCTCTTACACGACTTATTGCCGGTAAAGCCATTGGAACAACCGCAGCACTTGTACCTCTTACCATTTCTGCAATACCTTTTGTTGCAAGAGTTATCGAAAGTGCTTTAAGAAGTGTTGATGTTGGTTTAATAGAAGCAGCTAAATCTTTTGGTGCAACTGATTTTCAAATTATTTATCGTATTTATTTAAAAGAAGCCTTTCCTGCTATTTTATCAGGAATAACACTTACTATGATTAGTATTATCGGCTATAGTGCAATGGGTGGTGCCTTAGGGGCAGGAGGACTTGGAGATATTGCTATTCGTTATGGATATCAAGCCTACAAGATTCCTTATCTTGTTGTTACAAGTATCATTCTTATTATCTTTGTACAAATTATCCAAACAATCGGAAATCATTTATATAAAAAATTATCTTAAAAGACCCAAGAGGTCTTTTTTTATGATATGATGAAAAAAAGGAGGGAGAGTATGAAGTGTAAATATTGTGGGGTAGAAATTGGTAATAGTTTAGAATGTCATTTATGTGGGCATAAACAAATTGGGAAAACAACATGTCCAGTCTGTTCTAAATTAATTTATCCCTATCAGGAATACTGTTCTAACTGCGGAAGTCCAACGATCTATCGTAAAGATAATACAATAAAAAAAGTAACACCAGATACAATTGTACATAGTGAACAAAGTCATGATTATAATACGGTATCAGAAAGTTATGATTATAAAAAAAATGCTTATGATTTCAAAGATTCATTTAAACAATTAAAAGATTTAAATAGTATGAATTATAAGGAAGCATTTAAAAAGTTTCAAAATCAACCAAGAAAAAAGAATATTCAAAGAAAGCCTAAACAAAAATCATTTTTAAAAACAATGATTATTCTAGTAATCTTTGTAGTTTTCATTTTTATTCCAATATCAGAACTTATTATTAATACAGTTACAAATATTGTTGAAACATCAGATGAAGCAACATCTTCTTTTGATGGTAATGGAAATACAGACTTATTAAGCTTTAATTTAAACCAAGATAGTTCTAGAGGCGATTATAATCAAAATTTTACAAATAGTGATGGCGGAGCTTTTGTTTATCAAAATAAACTCTATATTTCTTTAAATGGGCAATTAATAAAATATGATGCTCATTTTGAAAATTCAGAAGTTTTAGAAGAAAGCAGTTGTGACCATATTTATGTAGATGATCGTGGATGCTTTTATGAAAATGATAGTGATTTTATCTTCTTAGATTTCAATGGAAAAAGAAAAACTCTATTAAATGAAGTCAGTCATTGTTATGTTTTAGATCAAAAAATCTTTTATATTAAAGATGAAACTCTTTATTGTTTAACTATTGATGAAAATATAAATGTTATTGATAATCAAAAAATCAAAGATAATATTTATGAGTTTACAATCGATGATCAAAATCAACGTATTTTATGTACAAATACAGATTATGAAAGTCAATTGATTGATTTTAGTGGAACAACTTTAAAAAATAAAATGAATAGCTATGGAGATGGTTATTTTATTGATGGTTTCTTCTATTATCGAGAATATGATGGAATCTATAAGACAGACTTTAGTAGTGATGAGGGAGAACTTGTACAAGCAGCAAGTGATATTTATCGTTTTGGGGTAGGTCAAGATGAAGAAAATGAAAAAGTCATTGTTTATGGTGAAAACTATGATAATGTTTTAAATGCTTATTTCGATGATGATAGTTATGCTTTATATGATGATGCCAGAGATTTCTATATTATTGGTGATAAAGTAATTTTCTTTACATACGATGATGATTATACGCGTCATTATTTTATCAGTAGCTATGATGGTGAATATGCACCTTTCGAAGAATGACAATTTAGTCATTCTTTTTATTTTCTTTGTATGGTAGAATAAGGACACTAGAGGTGAATAAAAATGTATTGTAGTCAATGTGGAACATATGTCGAAGATGATATGCTGTTTTGTCCTCAATGTGGAAAACAGCTTCAACCAATAAAAAAAGTATGTATTCGTTGTCATCTCCCTTTAAGCGAAGATGAAGAAATTTGTCCTGCCTGTGGAACAAGACAAACACAAGAGGAAGTTGTTGAAGAAGAGGATCCTTATAAAGGGTATTGGAAAAAGCCAATTCTTTGGATCATTGCCCTTGTTTTATGCATTTCTTCTATCTTTTTAGGAAATTATATGACAAGTCATCCCCTTCAAGCAACCAAGTCGACATCTACCAATCAAGAAAGCTATACACTTAAAGGAAAAACAAGCATGTATGATTTAGCTTATAATAATCAATCAGGTGGTACAGTTATTAAAGATCAAAAATCTTTTTACTATGTAAATAATAATCAATTATATGTAAGTGATTTAAATCAATTAGATAATAGTGAAGTTCTTATTGATGATTGTGTTGGCTATTTAAGTATTAAAAATCATGTTCTTTATTATTGTGATTCAAATTATAATTATCAAGCATATGATTTAAATAAAAAAACAACAACACAAATATTAGAAAATATTTATTATCCTGTTATTAAAGGAAATGAAGTTTATTATCAATTAGATCAAGATGATGAAAGTTTGTATTGTTATGATTTAACAACAAAAGAAAATAAAAAATTAAATGATGAAACAACCTATGATATAACTATTGATGGAAAATATGTTTATTATCTTAGCAAAGATGATCAAGAAAAATATTCTTTAAAGAGATTGAATTTAGAAGATGAAAAAGTGGAAACTATTTATAATGAACAATGTGAATTCTTTATAAATGATCAATTTATTTATTTATCCAATGGTTCTCAAATTCTTCAAATGAATAAAGAAAATCTAGAAACAAAAACCATCAAAGAAGTAGAAAATAGAACAATGGTCCTTGTTGAAAATAAAATCATTTATGCTTCATCAACAAAAATAAATTGTATGAATTTAAGTGGAAAAAACGATCATGTTTTATTTAAGAATGTTGTCGCTAGAAATTTACAAGTTTTAGGTAATGATATTTTTATGGAAGGTTATGAACAAAGTAATGGAGAAACCTTCTGTGTATTTAATAATGAAGGGCAAAGATATTATTTAGGTGAAAATCAAACAGAAACATTTGAAAATGTACAAGATGCATAGGAGAAAAATATGAAAGTATATGAAATCGTAGAAGCAACACAAGGAATTCTTGTGTCAGGAAATAAAGATGATGAAATTAATTTCTTTAGTCAAGATAGTCGTCAAATGAAAAATGGAGGCATGTATATTCCTTTAAAAGGAGAAAGATTTGATGGGCATAATTTTATTGAAAGTGCCTTTCAAACAGGAGCACAAGCAATCATTAGTGAAAAAGATGTCAAATATGAAGATAAAATCGTTATTAAAGTAAAAGATACGTATCAAGCTTTAAAAGATATGGCAAGTTATCTAAGGAACCATCGTCCTGTTAAAGTTGTTGGGGTTACAGGAAGTGTTGGAAAAACAAGTACAAGAGATATGGTTTATAGTGTTGTTAAACAAAAATATAAAACACTTAAAACTGAAGGAAACTACAATAATGAAATTGGGTTACCTCTTACAATTTTAAGATATCATGACGAAGAAGTTCTTGTTTTAGAAATGGGAATGAATCATTTACAAGAAATGTCACGTTTATCCATGATTGCTCGTCCTGATATTGCTTGTATTACGAATGTTGGAACAGCACACATTGGGGAATTAGGAAGTCGTGAAAATATTTTAAAAGCGAAATTAGAAATTACCGATGGAATGAAAGAAGGTTCAACTTTAATTATCAATCAAGATAATGATATGTTACAAACTGTTGAACTTCCTCATTTAAATGTTGTTCGTGTAGGTAAAGGCAAAGAAGCTTCAATTCAAGCAAGTCATATCATTTTAGAAGAAACAAAGAGTTCATTTGAAGTGGAATATCAAGGGAAAAAAGAAATTATTGAAGTTCCTGTTCAAGGAGAACACAATATTTCAAATGCACTAATTGCGATAGCGGTAGGTATTGCATTAAATATCTCTTTAGAAGATATTAAAAAAGGAATTCAAGAATTTAAATTAACGAAGAATCGTATGGATATTCTTGAAAAGAATCATAAAACAGTTATAGATGGAACCTATAATGCTAGTGTTGATTCAATGAAATCAAGTATTGATGTTTTAGCTAATTATAAAAAACGTAAAGTTGCTATCTTGGCAGATATGTTAGAACTTGGAGATTATAGTCAACAACTTCATGAAGAAGTAGGAAGTTATGTGGCTTCTAAAGGAATCGATATATTGGTGTGTGTCGGTAAGGAAGCAAAATATATTTATCAAAAAGCAAGAGAAAGTATGAAAGATGTTTATTATTTTGAATCAAATCAAGAAGTTATTGATCGTTTAGATGAGTTATTAAAAGAGGATGATGTGATTTTAGTTAAAGGAAGTCATTCGATGAATTTAAAAGAAGTTGTTGAAAAGATTTAAAATGAAAAAGAAAAAATATAAATTAAAAAAACCCTTTCAACTTCTTTTAGCATCTCTTTTATTTCTACTAGCGTTTTCTTTCTATCAATTGATTAAAAATCAATTTAAACAAGAGAATCCATTGGTTTCAACTCAGGTATTGAATTATGAAGATTTAATGCTAAAATATGCTAGAGAAAATGATATAGAAGAATATTTAGAATTATTACAAGCGATGATGATGCAAGAATCAGGGGGGCAGGGAAATGATCCTATGCAATCTTCGGAATGTGAATTTAATACACAGTTTGAAAAGAAACCCAATGCCATCAATAATCCTGAATATTCCATTCAAGTAGGTATTCAATACTTTGCAAAGTGTTTAAAACATGCAAATGTGACTTCGATAAAAGATGAAAAAGGCATCTTTTTAGCCTTACAATCTTATAATTATGGTATTGGATATATTAAATATGTTGAACAAACTGACAAGCAATACACTTATCAAAATGCTATAGCGTTTTCGCAAAAATGTAAAAAAGAATATAATGTATCCGTCTATGGAGATAGTAAGTATGTATATCATGTTTTACGTTATTATACAGATACTTCTCTTGTTGATGATTGGTTAGAATTATATCGATAAGGAGATTATTATGAAACAAAAATTAATGGTTGTTTGTGGCGGACAATCGAGTGAACATATTGTTTCTCGTATGTCTTGTACTTCAGTAATGAATAATTTAAATAAAGAAAATTATGATGTGACTTTAGTAGGAATTGATCAAGATGGGTCTTGGTATATTTTAGATCAAAATCAAGAAGATCTTGCTAAAGATACGTGGCTAGAAAATGCAAAAGATCTTCAAGATGTTTTTGGTTTATTAAAACAACAAGATGTTGTTTTACCAATTTTACATGGAGCTTTTGGTGAAGATGGAACAATCCAAGGTTTATTTGAACTTGCTGGAGTTCCTTATGTGGGATGTCGTGTTTTAGCTTCAGCAGTATCTATGGATAAAATTTATACAAAGAAGATTTTAGAAACAGCAGGGATTCCTCAAGTAAAATCATTATATGTTAAAAAAAGATATGATGGAAAACTTGTTGTTGTAAATAAACAATTTGATGAAATTGAAGATATTGAAAAAACAGTTGAAGAAGAATTAGGGTTCCCATGTTTTATTAAAGCAAGTCGTTCAGGTTCAAGTGTTGGATGTTATCGTTGTGATCATAAAGAAGATTTAATGACTAAACTTATTGAAGCTTCAAAATATGATCGCCATATTGTTGTAGAAGAATGTGTAGATTGTATTGAACTTGAAACAGCTGTTTTAGGAAATGATGATCCAGTTGTATCACGTGTAGGACAAATCATGCCTCATGGTGAATTCTATACTTTTGAATCTAAATATGAAGATGAAGAAAGTAAAACATGTATTCCAGCTTTAGTTGACCAAAAAATTCAAGATAAAATTCGTGAATATGCTTTAAGAGTTTTCAAAGCAGTTGATGGACATGGTTTATCAAGAGTTGATTTCTTCTTAGATAAGAAAACAAATCAAATCTATTTAAATGAAATTAATACATTACCTGGTTTTACAAAGATTTCAATGTATCCACAATTAATGAATGATTTTGGTATTTCTTATAGTGAATTATTAGATAGAGTAATTCAATTAGCTTTCGATAAATAATAAAAAACTATTAAAATAATAATATGTTTTAAATTAGTTAAATTAACTTAAAGACATTGACTTTAGTAAAAAAAGAGTCTAACATTACAAGTAACCATAAAATAAATACTTCGATAGGAACTAGTAAGTACTATTTCAAAGCGTAGAGAAATTCTGTCTGGTGAAAAGAATTGTTTGTGTAATACTGAACTCATCCTTGAGTGGAGCGCTGAACTTAAGTAGGTGGCTACGGTGTGCAACCGTTATTTTGCAAGAGTATGAACTATTATGTAGCGTACTTAGTGAGGTGGATAAAGTGATTTATTCACAAATTGAGGTGGAACCACGAAGTAATATAACTCTCGTCCTCAAAGTGGCCGAATTGGCTATTTTGAGACGGGAGTTTTTTTATAGTATTAAGGAGGAAATAGAAATGAATTACGAAAAGTACAAGAGATTTGAAACAATTAAATTAAAAGACCGTACTTGGCCTGATAAAACAATTGAAAAAGCACCAATTTGGTGTTCAGTTGATTTAAGAGATGGGAATCAAGCTTTAATCACACCAATGAAAATTGAAGAAAAAGTGGAAATGTTCCAACTTTTAGTAGACTTAGGATTTAAAGAAATTGAAGTAGGTTTCCCTTCTTCAAGTCAAATTGAATACGATTTCTTAAGATTATTAATTGAAGAAAATTTAATTCCTGATGATGTTACTGTTCAAGTATTAACTCAAGCAAGAGAACATTTGATTAGAAAAACATTTGAAGCATTAAAAGGATTAGATAAAGCAATCGTCCATGTTTACAATTCAACTTCTATTTTACAAAGAGATGTTGTCTTTAATAAAGATAAAGATGAAATTAAACAAATTGCGATTGATGGTGTACAATTAGTAAAAGATTTATCAAAAGAATTTGAAGGAAAGGTCATCCTTGAATACTCACCAGAAAGTTTTACAGGAACTGAAGTTGATTATGCAATGGAAGTTTGTGAAGCAGTTATGGATACATGGGGAGCAAGCAAAGATAACAAAGTTATTATCAACTTACCTTCAACAGTAGAAATGGATACACCAAATGTTTATGCCGATCAAATCGAATGGATGTGTCGTAACTTCAAAGACCGTGAAAGAGTCATTGTTTCTGTTCATCCTCATAATGATAGAGGTTGTGGAATTGCTTCAACTGAACTTGCTTTATTAGCGGGTGCTGATCGTGTTGAAGGAACATTATTTGGTAATGGTGAAAGAACAGGAAATGTTGATGTTGTGACTGTTGCTTTAAATATGTTCACTCATGGAGTTGATCCACAATTAGAATTAGGAAGTATTAATGATATTAAACATATTTATGAAAAATGTACAAAAATGGAAATTCCACCAAGACATCCATATGTTGGACAACTTGTCTTTACAGCATTCTCTGGAAGTCACCAAGATGCAATCAATAAAGGAATGCATGCTTTAAGAGAAAGAAATTCAAAGATGTGGGAAGTCCCTTATTTACCAATTGATCCAAGTGATTTAGGTAGACAATATGAACCAATCGTTCGTATCAATTCACAATCTGGTAAAGGTGGGGTTGCTTATGTTATGGAAAGCATGTATGGCTATCATTTACCAAAAGGATTACAAGTGAACTTTGCAAAAGTGATTCAAGATATTTCTGAAGAAGAAGGAGAAGTTTCACCAGAAAGAGTTTACGATACATTTATTGAACAATATGTAGATATTAAAGAACCATATGAATTTATTAAACAAAAATTAATTGATATTTCTGAAGATGATTCTGAATTTGAAAGAAAAGCAGAAATTACTTTAAAAGATCATGGAGAAATAAGAACGATTGTTGGTTATGGTAATGGACCAATCGATGCTGTTAAAGATGCATTCAATGAAAACGGTTTTGTTTATACACATTTCTTAGATTATAGTGAACATTCATTATCATCAGGATCTAGTTCAAAAGCAGCTGCTTATGTTTATTTAAGAGTTAAAGGAAGTGCTGTTCAAGAATATGGAGTAGGGGTACATCCAAATATTACAACAGCAACAATTAAAGCAATCATTTCAGCAATGAATAGAATTCATAAACAGTTGAGAAAATAGGGAGGATTAAAACATGGATAGACTTGTTTTGTCATTACTTGTTGAAAATAATCCAGGGGTATTAAACCGTGTTGCTGGTTTATTTAGTAGACGAGGATATAACATTGAAAGTATTTCAGTAGGACAAACAAATATTAAAGGAATGTCACGTATGACAGTCGTTTCTACTGGTGATGAACAAATTTTAACGCAAATTGAAAAACAATTAGGGAAACTTGTAGAAGTCGTTGAAATTGAAAAACTTGAACCAGATGATTCAGTTTATCGAGAACTTGTCTTAATTAAAGTAGATGCAAATGCTGATCAAAGGACAAATATCAACTCAATTGTTGATATCTTTAGAGCACATATTATCGATGTTTCACCAACTTCATTAATTATAGAAGTTACTGGAAATACAAGAAAAGTCAATCAGTTATTAACGATGCTTAACGGATTCAACGTGACAGAAATTGC
>UMBU01031673.1_pt1 | contig 10517 bp, 9 predicted proteins | sample 1964051 | NCBI WGS metagenome assembly UMBU01 (sample SAMEA4835949, study PRJEB28245) | human gut metagenome | biome: gut microbiome; material: fecal sample | place: Denmark | collected 2008
CAATTAGAATACAGCGCACTTTTCAATTAGTATCTACATTTGAGAACGTCGGAAAAATCAAAATGATAACCGCTCAAGGCAATTCCACGTTTGAAATAGATGCTTTCCCACACGTTACGGGTAATCCAGTTCTTTTCTTCCCGGTTTAACTTGCCTCCGTTGTTCAGGTGTACCCGCAATTTGTAAACCTTGCTGTCCTGTAATGTCGCCAGTTCGGGAATATCCCATTTGACGAATTTTGTTGCTATCTGTGTCATACGTTTGCTATCGTTTAATCATGGATAATCACTTCATCACGGTATTCTGAAATTTCCTTGCCGCTTTCAAGGCGGACAACTATGGTGTTACCATAGTTGCCCACGATTGTACCTTCCGTGTAACCTTTGTATGGATTGAGCAGTGTGCAAGACAAACCGATAATATCGCTGTCTTCTTCGTATTCGTACATAGTGAATGCGTTTTTAGGTTACAGCTTAATGTCCCACTTGCCTTGCGAGAATATCCGAAAGCTCACGTATTCGTCCTCTAACTCGTATGTCAGTATGCGGATATAGATTTTATCTTTGGCTTCCAAAGAAGCTACCAGTTCGTCGATTTCTTTTTCTGGGTATTCCCAACGGGAAGAAAATTCTGCATCTACAGTGTCGCCATACCGATTGACAAAACCGTTGAAATTATCGTCCAGAAATGCCTCTATTTTATCGAGGTCTTGCTTGTTTTCCGTACTTGCGTGAAAAATGTTTGTTGCATAGTTCGCCATAATCTTAAATTTTGAGTTTTCTTTTTTCCCTCTTGTAGCATCAGCTACTTTCGGGCTTGATTTAATTATGTCGCTTCAAAAGGTGACATGGCTCTTTATGCAGGGTTTCACAACCAAATACTACCTCCGCAAAGCGGAGCGTGGAGATTTTGTCGTGAACCGTCAGGCTGTGACCTTGCATACAAGAAAGACATGTCAAGTACCTTTGCGACACAATTCATATCAGACAGCCCGAAAGCGGATGTGCGAATACAGGGAAGAGAAGATCTCGTGTAAAAGGTTGATGGTTTATAAAAAGGGAGTTGCAGCGAAAAGAAAAATATGCCGTGGAATCTTTTTTTCTTTTGGCTGCACAATGGGACCAGAGTGTTTTACGAAGTTCGGGAAAAGGTTTAGTTTAGTCCATTAGCCTATATATATGCTAAATCAAAGTAAACTATATTTAGGCAGACAAATTTGCCTGCCTATAAGTTTTTCCTTATCTTTGTATGAATTAAAGAAGGCTTGCTTTTCTTTTGGCTGCAATGGTTCTTGGAAGTTCAAATACAACCGTCGGACGAGGAAAAAAATTCTGGTAGGAAGCTGGTTCAAGAAGTCCCGATTATAAGTAAGTGCAAGGAAAGAAACAGAGTGAAAACAAAAAATCGGGAAATGCCTTTAATTAGCAATTTTGTTTCTTATTTGTTCCTCAATTAAAACTATAAAATTTTCAACACACTGAATTTCAAATCATTATATATACTATTTTTGAGAGATTGGATTTATTACCAATGAAGACCAAGGTATGATTTATGTCAATGTAGATGCGCCTCCGGGAGCAACATTGGAACGCAGCGAAAAAGCCTTGAACGCTGTACAAGCTGCATTGCTTCCTTTCAAAGAAATTGAAAGCATCTCCACATTAGCAGGTTATAGTTTGATGACTGAAACGGAAGGTGCCAATTTCGGTATGGGTATGATTAATCTCACCCCGTGGAGTGAACGCGATCAAACAGCAGCCGAACTTATAGAGATATACAAAGACCGCACCTCGCATATCAAAGATGCGGATATTCAGTTCTTCCTGCCTCCTACAGTTCCGGGATTCGGTAATGCCAGCGGCTTCGAACTTCGTTTACAAGATAAAACAGCAGGCAGCTTTGCAGAATTTGCCGATGTTGCCAATACATTAGTAGAAAAACTGAATGAAGATCCGCGCATTGTGGGAGCAACCTCAGGATTCAATCCTAATTTTCCACAATATCTGCTGAAAGTGGATATTGCTAAAGCAGCTAAATTAGGAGTAAATCTAAATGAATCCATGGAAACACTCCAATCCTATATCGGCAGTTTCTACTCATCCAACTTTATTCGTTTCGGACAAATGTATAAGGTGATGTTACAGGCTTCTCCAGAGTATCGTATGAATCCTGAAGATCTGTATAAGTTCTATGCCAAGAACAAGGACGGGAATATGGTACCCTACTCTAACTTTATGACGATGGACCGTATATTCGGTCCTAACCAGATTACACGCTACAATATGTTCACCTCGGCCTTGATTACAGGTGAACCTGCCGAAGGAGTCAGTTCAGGAGAGGTTATCGAAGCAGTGGAACAAATTGCCAAAGAGACATTACCTCGCGGTTATGATATAGAATGGTCAGGAGTTACTCGTGAAGAGAAAGATTCGGGTGGACAAACCGTTCTTATTTTCGGTATCTGCCTGCTGTTTGTTTATTTGTTGCTGGCAGCACAATACGAGAGTCTGTTACTGCCTTTTCCCGTCATACTTTCATTGCCGGCAGGTATCTTCGGTTCTTATTTTTTCCTGCAACTGGCAGGCTTGGAAAATAATATTTATGCCCAGGTAGCCTTGGTAATGTTGATTGGTCTGCTAGGCAAAAATGCCATTCTTATTGTGGAAATGGCCAACCAGTACCGCAAACAGGGAATGAGCATCTTTGATGCTGCCGTTAGAGGTTCCGTAAGCCGTCTGCGCCCCATCCTGATGACATCCTTTGCATTTATATGCGGACTAATCCCGTTGGTAATGGCAAGCGGAGCCGGTGCTTTGGGCAACCGTTCCATCGGAACAGCTGCCGCCGGAGGTATGTTTATCGGTACATTCGTAGGAATCTTCCTTGTACCTGGACTTTACCTTGTTTTCGAGAGTTGGTCTGCACATCTTAACCGTAATAAAGTCAGCTATGATGAAGAAGATGAAAAATAACAATATAAACAAAACAGGTTTAATAATAGGAGCTTTCTGTCTGATTATGGTAAGTTGCAAAGCCCCTTCCCTTACTCCGACAGAAAAGATAGAGTTACCCGAGTTCTATATGGATAGGGAAACGGACAGCACTACTATCTCTTCCATGTCATGGAAAACATTTTTTCCAGATACGTTATTGCAAAGTTATATAGCCGAAGCGTTAAATAACAATCATTCATTCCTTCAAACTATAGAACGGATATCCATTGCCCGTTCACAAGTTCGAGTAGGAAAAGGAGCGCTGCTGCCCGATCTTTCATTAGGCATTGATGGTGGAGTACAACGTTTTGGCGAGTACACTATGGACGGAGTTGGTAACAGCACCACCAACACTCCCGATTTAGAAAAAGACAAACATATTCCAGATCCCTACCGGAATTTCAACCTAGGACTCAATTTTCAATGGGAAGCTGACATATGGGGTAAGCTAACCGATAAAAAACGATCGGCCGTATCCCGCTGGATGCAGTCTGTAGAAGCTATGCGTCTGGCACGCACCTTATTGATATCAGAAGTAGGTACACACTATTTTGAATTAATAGGACTGGATAAACAGCGATATGTGCTACGCGAAGCCATCCTAACAGCCAGAGATGCTTATAATTTAACCGATGAACTGATGAAAGAAGGTGAAGTAACCCGACTTTCTGTAGACCAATTCCGGTCACGACGCCTTAAATTGGAAGAAATGCTGCTTGCAAACGAACAGCAAATAAGTGAAAAGGAACGTGCCATCGCCACCTTATTAGGACGACTGCCTTTCAAGGTGAAACGAGTGTCATTTGAAACTGCATGTAGTTATGAGTTTCCCACAGATGCAGGAATCCCGTCACAACTTTTGCAATATCGCCCGGATATAAAGGCTGCCGAACTGGAGTTATTAGCTAGTAAATCCGACGTATCTGCAGCGCGAAAAGCTTTCTTCCCATCCATCGTGATTGGAGGAAACGGAGGTTTTAACGCATTTGATCTGGATAAATGGTTTACTGCTCCTGCATCCCTGGTTTACAATCTCGGTGCAGGTATCACAGCACCTATATTCAAACAAAATACTATACGTGCATTATGGAATGATGCGAAAAGCCAGCAACGCATCGCTTTGTTAGGATATCACGATACGGTATTAAAAGCCTATGAAGAAGTATTAAACCTCATTACTGCATCATCGCAAATGCACCAGCGCAAAAAGTTGAAAGAAGAAGAAAGCCGTATCCATCATCGATCTATTTATAATGCAAATGAAATGTTTAAAGTAGGATTCGCAGGCTATCTGGATGTACTGTCGGCCGATGAACGTTTCCTGGATTGTGAATTGGAACGTATCGCTCTGAATGTGGAATCTTGTAAACTGCATATCATGCTTTACCGTGCCTTAGGAGGTGGAAGCAATTAGTTAATATACTTATATTTTTTGATTTGTTTGGTTAGGAACCGCCCCCGGCAAGCGTGTCGTCAGGACGGTTCTTTTTTACTCTTATAATTCAAGAAATATCAGACCTCTTGAGCAAAGAAACAATCCACAACAATAATATAGCTCCCACAATAGAGGTAACAAGACTGCCAATAATACCAGTTGCTGCAATACCAAACAAACTGAATACCCAGCCGCCCAGGACACCACCAACAATACCAACCAATAAATTAATAAAGAGACCGAAACCTCCCCCTCTCATCAACTTACCGGCAACAAAACCAGCAATAATTCCGATAATAATGTACCAAATAAAATACATACGCTTTATTCTTTAGAGTTTATAGTTAATCATCTTACTGATAAAAACAGCTATTCTGTATAAAAAGTTGCCTGAATAAATCTTTTTTTACTTCATTGATAAAATTATTCAGGATGCATTTTCCCTTTTTCCGGTCTTCTTTTTCCGGCTTCAGCATTTTCTTCCCCATCTGTTCTCCCTTCAATCTTTATTTTTGTTTCAAACTTAAAAGACAAAATATGAAGATAAACGTACATTCCATGCTATTATTAAGCCTTGCCGCACTACTTTCTTCCTGTGCTGCCGAAGGCAATGATAAAAAACAAGACCTTATTGTAAAAACAACACAAGCTGTTCCAGTTTCACATCAGGGTGACAAAGAATTCTCTTTTATTGCCCGACCTTTTCGCACTTCCGAGTTATCTTTCCGAGTAGGCGGTCCCATCGACCGTTTCGATGTATACGCAGGTAACCGATACCAACAAGGCAGCATCATAGCCGAAATAGATCCGCGCGATTTCCGCATCCGTAAAGAACGTGCCGAAGCAATCTACCATCAGGCAAAAGCGGAATTCGAACGTATACAAAAGTTATACGACAAAGGAAATGTTTCTGCAAGTACTTATGAAAAAGCAAAAGCAGACTATATCACTGCAAAAACAACTTTCAATACAGCTTCCTATGAACTGGAAGACACACGCCTTATCGCTCCATTCAATGGTTATGTGGGTGAAGTATATATAGAGAAATTTCAAGATGTGAAAGCAACCCAGCCCATCATTTCTTTTATTGATATAGACCAACTTAAACTGGAGATTTATGTCACTCAAGACATTGCCCGTGCAGCGCAAGCACTAGATACAATACAAGTACGATTTGACGCCCAACCCGATAAAGTATATAATGCTAAGATAATGGAAATTTCCAAAGGGACTACCCGCAATAACCTCTCTTATCTGCTGACCGCTCTACTTCCCAATAAAGAAGGGAAATTACTGGCAGGTATGTCTGGTAAAGCAAGCCTAAATGCCCCTTCCGTTTCAACTCTTTCCCAAGGAGCAGCCATCCCTCAAACAGCCCTTTGCCATCGCCCTACAGAAGGAGATTATTTATGGGTAGTAAATTCCAAAACCCAACAAGTAACTAAGAGAAAAGTAAAGAAAGGGGATCTATTGCCAAACGGTTATGTATCTATCACCGAAGGCTTGTATCCTGATGAAACTGTAGCAAACAGTGGGCTCCGCTTCCTATCGGATGGAATGAAAATAAGTGTAGAAAACGAATAATATCACAGAAATAAACAATCATGAAACTCGTAAAATATTTTCTACAGAAGAAAGCAGTCACTATCTTGCTGTTGGTATTGATATTGGCCGGTGGGCTGTTCTCCTATATCAAAATGGGAAAACTGGAAGACGCCCCCTTTACCATCAAACAAGCACTCGTACTGACTCCGTATCCCGGAGCATCCCCCTCCGAGGTACAATCTCAAGTAACAGATGTTCTGGAAGAATCCATCCAATCTCTTGGTGAACTTTATTATCTGAAAACAGAAAACCGAACAGGACTTTCAAAAATAACCGTTTATGTAAAAAAGGAAATCCGGGCAGACGAAATGCAACAACTTTGGGACAAATTACGCCGTAAAGTAAATGATGTACAAAGCAAACTTCCCGCCGGAGCAGGTCCATCTGTTGTTAACGATGATTTTGGAGATGTATTGGGAGTTTTCTATGGACTGACTGGAAAGAGCCATACCTATCGGGAACTGGAAGACGAAGCCAAGATTATCAAAAACGAACTATTGAAAATAAAAGATGTTGCTAAAATAGAAATCTACGGAATACAGACACCTACCATTGACGTATCTGTCAGCCCATCCGTCATGGCACAAAGCGGAATTACGACCTCGGATATAGCCCGCGCTTTCGAAGCACAAAACAAAGTGGTAGATGCCGGAGGTATTGATGCCGGACAAAATCGGCTGCGCATTGAATCCACTGGAAATTTTTATTCATTAGATGATATAAGAAACCTGACTATCGTATCACGCTCCGGTGAACATTTCCGCCTTGCCGACATTGCACAAATAGAAGAAAGTTATCAGACACCTGCCAGCAATCTGATGCGCATTGACGGTAATCCGGCCATAGGTATTGCCATCTCCACCGTCCCCACCGGAAATGTAGTGGATATGGCAGAAGCTGTGAAAAAACGCATTGACGAATTATCCCAATCCATGCCTGAAGGATATGAACTGACCTCTATCTACGATCAAGGATATGAATCAGCCGTTGCCAATCAAGGCTTTGTCTTGAATCTCATCATTTCCGTTTTAACTGTTATAGCCATTCTATTATTTTTCATCGGGTTCAAGAATGGCACGCTGATAGGTAGCGGACTGATTTTTTCCATCTTCGCCACTCTCATTGTCATGATGGCTTGCGGCATCGCACTCCAGCGAATGTCACTGGCCGCCATCATTATCGCCATGGGGATGTTGGTAGACAATGCCATTGTTGTGTCAGACTCCGCTTTAATCAATATGGAGCGTGGAATGCGGAAACGTGTAGCCATCATGCAGGCTTGCTCGACTACCGCCCTGCCCTTGTTGGCAGCAACCGTAATCGCTATTCTTACTTTCCTTCCTATCTATTATTCACCACATATCACAGGTGAACTGTTATCCTCATTAGTCGTGGTTATCGGAGTATCCCTGATGTTCAGCTGGGTGTTCGCACTGACACAGACACCTTTCTTTATACAGGAATTTGTCCGCCGCCCACGTCCCGAGGAACTGAAAGCGGCACTGTTCGACGGAAAATATTACAACCGTTTCCGCAATGCTTTACATTGGGTGCTCCGCCACCGGTCGGTCACCATCGGCTCACTGGCCATTATGCTGATACTCTCTGCCTGGAGTTTCAAATTTATTCCTAAAGTATTCGTACCCGCACTGGAAAAACAATACTTTACCGTAGATATGTGGCTGCCCGAAGGAACAAACATTAACGAAACAGACCGCATGGCAAGCAGTCTGGCAGACTATATACGCGGACACGAAGAAACAGAAATGGTTTCTACCTACATAGGTCGCACGCCACCCCGCTATTATTTATCCAATGTATCTTTCGGTCCTCAATCCAATTATGCACAAATACTGGTAAAATGCAAGACCTCCAAAGATTCAAAGGAATTACATGCGCTACTGCAAGACTCCATCCGCCAGAAATATCCCGAACCCCTGATAAAAGTGAACAAATTCGAGCTTAGCCCTTTGACAGAAGCCGTCATCGAAGCCCGTTTTCTAGGACCGGATCCTGCTGTACTAGATTCACTGGCAGGGAAAGCAATAGAAATCATGCGCCGCAATCCCAAAGTAGCGGACGCCCGCAACGAATGGGGCAACATGAGTTTAATGATCCGCCCTGTTTACGATCCGGTAAAAGCCGGAGCACTGGGTATCACCAAAGCACAAATGATGCAATCCGTCAAGTCTATCAGTGATGGAACTCCTGTAGGAATTTATCGGGATAATGAAAAGAAAGTACCTGTATTACTAAAATCGGAAGGGGTTCATATTACAGACGAGCGATCTTTAGGGGATTTCTCTGTTTGGAACGGGGAGCATTCGGCACCTCTGTCACAAGTAACGGAAAAAATTGAAACCACTTGGGAATTTCCGCAAATACGTACTTATAACCGTCAGTTATCCATGGCAGCCATGTGTGGAGTAAAACCGGGACACACCATGGCGGAAGTACACGGAGAAATACGAAAAGAGATAGAAGAAATAGAATTGCCCGAAGGATATACCTTCTTCTGGGATGCCCAATACAAAGACCAAGGCGAAGCGATGCAGGCCATTGCCAAGTTCTTTCCTTTGGCTTTTCTGATGCTCATTGTAATTCTTGTAGCATTATTCGGTAACTTCAGACAACCGGTCATTATCCTGTGTATCCTTCCCCTTTCCCTTATCGGGGTTGCCATAGGTATGCTGCTCACCGGATTCGATTTCGGCTTCTTCCCCATCGCCGGATGGCTGGGATTATTAGGTATGATTATTAAAAATGTGATTGTGTTACTGGATGAAATAAATATACAGCGCCGAAATGGAATCGCACCTTATACCGCCATCATAGAAGCTACAGTGTCAAGAACAAGACCTGTACTTATGGCAGCGACCACTACTATTTTAGGAATGGTTCCGTTATTGTTCGATATAGCATTCGGCGGTATGGCAGCCACTATTATTTTCGGACTGACGTTTGCCACATTGCTAACGTTATTCGTAACCCCGGCATTATATGCCATGTTTTATAAAATTAAGAGTAATTCTAAATATGCATCCTATGAAAAGAATTAATATACTGTTTATCTTTATTTTTAGTGTTCCGTCCGCTACTTTCTCCCAACAAAGTGATTTATTGGAAAAGTACAGGTCGATGGCTGTGGAATACAACCACGACCTGAAGGCGGCGGATAAACACATCTCTGCAAGTATCGAACTGGAAAAAGCCGCCCGAAAAGATTTGCGTCCCAAACTTTCGGGTGACGCCAACTTTCAATATACCGGCAACCCCATCCAGCTCACTCTGGACTTGCCCAGTATGCAAAACCCACTGACGTTCGAAGGCAAGGACATGAAATATGGTGCCTCACTTACCCTATTACAGCCGGTCTATACAGGCGGGCGTCTGCTGGAAACCATCCGGATGGCAAAACATCAACATAGTCTGGCAGCACATCAGGCGGAATACTTTCGTTCCGCCCTGTGCTACCAAACCGATATGCAATACTGGAATACCGTAGCCCGTGCCGAACTTCTGCAAGTTGCTACCGACTATCGAAACTCTATCGCCTCACTCACCAAAACTATCCGTGAGCGAGTCGAAGCAGGACTAGTTGACCCGCAAGACTTACTTATGGCAGAAGTAAAACTAAATGAAGCCGAATACCAATTGCTCCAAGCAAAAAGCAGTTTGGAAACAGGAAGAATGGCACTTAATTCACTGATTGGCACGGCACTTCATGAAATAACGGAAGTGGAAGATACCATTCCTTCCATCGTAATGAATGAGCAGTTATGGAAGCAAGACGGTTCTAACCGACCGGAACTAAAAATAGCATACGACCAAATAGGCATAGCCGAAAGCTCAAAGAAACTGACTGACTCAAAATATAAACCGCAACTGTATGTCGGCATAGAAGGAAGTTACTCTTCACCAGGATATAACTTTAAATCCGACCTTGATCCCAACTATGCCGTTTATGCTAAGTTATCTGTACCTATTTTTGAATGGGGGAAACGACGCAACGAAAAACGGGCAGCCTCTTTCCAGATCGGTGCCGCGACTGATAATCTGCACCAAGTAAGTGACCATGTAAATCTGGAAGTGCAGACAGCCCGTGTATCCTTGTCTCAAGCAATGGAACAAGTACAATTAACTAGAAACTCATTGGAAAAAGCCCGCAAAAACGAACAAATGGCATTGGAAAGATATACAGAAGGGAAAGTATCAATAGTGGAAATGATAGAGGCACAAAACTATCGGCAGATTTCACAAACCAACTATGTACAAGCCAAAGTTTCTGCACAAGGACACTATTCCGCATTGCTGAAAGCTTTAAACAAATATTAGATAAAACCAACCATCATGAAAAGCATATTCTTCCATTCACCAAGGAACGGAATTTATCCGTACCTATAGTGAATGGAAAATATTAATTTAACACCTCTCCAGTCTATGATTATTCTGTAAAATATTGTAGCTTTGTTCACATGAAATGG
>UMBU01030342.1_pt1 | contig 10444 bp, 8 predicted proteins | sample 1964051 | NCBI WGS metagenome assembly UMBU01 (sample SAMEA4835949, study PRJEB28245) | human gut metagenome | biome: gut microbiome; material: fecal sample | place: Denmark | collected 2008
GCAGCTCATCCGTATTCCGTTACGGTTGGGAGAAGACGCCTTTACTGTGGGGGTTATCTCTGCAGAAAAAGAGAAGAAACTGATTCGGCTGATGAAAGCCTACAAACAATTAATGAAGATATATGATGTGGTAGACTATCGTGCGTGTGCCACCTCTGCCATGCGTGATGCACGTAATGGCAAGGATATCGTTCAACAGATCGTCAAAAAGACGGGTATCCGTGTAGAAATCATCGACGGGCAGGAAGAAGCGCATATTGTTTACGACAATCATATCGAACAGTTATTTGCTTCAGGACAAAATTACCTGTATGCAGATGTGGGAGGTGGTAGTACGGAAATCAATCTTATCAGCAACGGCGAACTGAAAAATTCCCGTTCATATAATATAGGTACGGTACGTATGCTTAGCGGCATGGTAAAGGAAGAGGAAAAGGAAGCTTTGCGCACTGATCTGATAGGGCTTGCCACAGAGTATGCCCCTATCAGTATCATCGGTTCGGGAGGAAATATTAATAAGTTATTTCGTTTAGCGGACAAGAAAGATAAAAAAGCGTCTCTCCTACCCATCGAATCACTGCAAGATATATATGAAACATTGAAAACCCTCTCTACCGAACAACGTATTAAGCAATATAAGTTGAAACCGGACCGGGCCGATGTTATTGTTCCTGCTGCAGAAATATTTCTCGAGATAGCTACTCATGTAAAAGCTACCGGAATTATTGTACCTACCATCGGACTGTCCGACGGTATTATAGATAGCTTATACACGCAAAACATGAACAGGTCTGATTCTCCGCAATCTTGATGAATGAATATATAAAAAAACTCCTGATACCAGTATATCCAGACTTAGTATCGGGAGTTTTTGTCTCATCTTGCTATAATGTATAAATTCATCTTTAAAAGAGTTAGGTATTCGGATTTTGTTCTTTATATTTGTGCAACTATATATTTGAAACAATATGGATATAAAACTTAGAATTGAGCAATCTTCGGATTATCATGAAACCGAAAACATTACACGGGAAGCATTCTGGAATCATTATTCTCCGGGATGTGACGAACATTACCTCCTTCATATTATGCGTAATCATCCTAAGTTTGTGCCGGAGCTCGATATTGTTGCAGAACATAATAACAAGATTGTCGGTAATGTTGTCTGCCTCAAATCATTTATCATGGCAGATGACGGTAACCAATATGAGGTTTTGAGCCTGGGTCCCATTTCTGTTCTCCCCGAATACCAACAGCAGGGTATCGGAGGAAAAATGATTGCACTTACCAAAAAATTAGCTTCCGAAATGGGATTTCGTGCTATTTTACTTTGTGGTGACCCGGATTATTATCTCCGACAAGGATTCATTCCTGCCGAAACATTAGGGATTCGCACTGAAGATAATATGTATGCTACTGCTCTTCATGTTTGTGAATTATATGATAATGCTTTAGCCAATGCAAAAGGCCGTTATATAGAAGATGAAATATATCAGATTGATAGATCTGCTGCTAATGAGTTCGACAAACAATTTCCTCCAAAAGAAGTTGAGGTTGGCACTCCGTCACAAAAACGATTTGAGCAGCTGGTAGTAATGAGAAGAAAAGCGATTTAGTCCATCTTTGGTACCAAATCACATAAAGCCAAGATAATTATCGGGATAATCAAGCTTTTAATAATTTTAGGTTGAAAGCCAGCCCATCCCGATCAATACCCAGAGTTCCAATATACAAAGCGGAAACCACATTGCACATGCCAGCCACACCGGAATTCCTTTACACCATTCACTACGGCGATAATGAATCATAAGGGCAGAACGGCGTTGGGTTCGATAACGTAACATGCAAAATACGACCGGTGGGATAATACAAAGAAAGAACAGGCCAATGATATGCCAACCATCTGTACGTGATACTATTGAAACCGAAGAAAGGTACATACACAATGGCAGGATAATGCAAAAGCTCCAATATGAAAAGAGTACAATCATTCCGCTCGTTCTTGCTCCTTTTCCTTTCTCACTCCATTTCTCGCCACAATAATACATATAATCGAAGAAGTAATAATGATGCTTCTTTGGATGCAACTTTTTCTGTTGACGTTCAAAATAGTTTAGTGGCTTTTTCTTAGGAGGGTAATATTTCATGTCCGTTCTATGTACAGTTTATATGATGTATATGATGTATATGATGTAAAAAAGACGATTAATATCGGGAAAATCCTTCGTATTAATCGTCTTTCTATATTCAGGAGAATTATATTATACTGATCTTTTATAAAATCAATAGCTTAGTACTTTATAACCTTATCACTGCTTACAGTATTATACCAATCAGTATTTGTACTTTGATCTTGCGCCCAGTTGGTAAATTTAGAATATGCATTCGTTATTACCGTCGTTTCCGTTGGATAAGCAAATTTATCCGGAACACAAAGAGCCCATGTATTATTGACAGCTTTGATCACATCCAGTACAGAACTATCCGCCAACTGCCCATTTGCAGTTGCGGAGTTAAATCGATTCAAATGAACTTCCGTTCTCTTCTGACCTGTGGTTGGATATGCAATAAAGAAGTCCAAATCATTCGTCGCACTAGGAATAGATATCGCATTCTTCAGTTTAACTGTCACTTCAAGAGTATATATATCTGCAAGAGGTTTAGTCATATTTCCTGTATTTAACATCGGACGCCGCGTTCCTGTAAATCCATATATATGATGGGCATCTCCAAATAAAGGAATCACAAGTTCACTTCCATTGGTTTCGTAAGCTGCATTTTCAAATATACCAGAACTCAAAGAGTTGCTACGTTGAGTAGCACCTGTCCCGAAGCTGACTTCTTCTACATTGCTCTTATTTATTCCTTTTATTCTCAATCCGGCACCCAGTTGCTTCACAGCACCAACTGCCCTAAGAACAACTGTGTATTTCAATTCTTTCACATTATTACCGGCAGCAGGCAAAGTTACATTCAATACAATATCATTGAAGTCATAGTCTCCTGCTTTCGGGTAATTATCTTCAAAAGCATAAGAATAAACAGCATTTCGAATCTCCACATCGTCCGGAGTTTCATCAGAACCATATCCCTCTTTAATACATTCGCCGTCAGCAGGAAGCATAAAGTCAGCCTTACCCGGATTACAATGAGTAGCGCCTTGCTGCAATCCTTTATTCACTAACCACGCAAAAGGAGACCAGTCATAGTGCGCTTCACCTTTATATGTTTGATCCGTAATTTCACAAATAATATTATTCGTCACTTTAGAAGTAGATTGAGCCAAACCATCAGTATTAGCAATCTCATTAATTTTCAATAAAGCAGTACCAACGGTTGGACCGGTAACCGTTCTATATAAGCTGGCCTTACCTGTACAAGTCAACATGGATTGTGCCTCCATTACAATGTCATTGTTATTACCATTATTCCCAAGTTCCTCGCAAATAGCTTCGGAAGTATTTCCCATAACAAGTGTACCAAATTGGAATTTATCAGTTTTCAGATAACAACCATTTTTTATATGGGTATTATTATTACCATCGATAATTACAGCCTCAATCGTTCCATGATTTGTCAGTGTTGTGCCAGCTGTAGAAGCTCTGTAAGAATTCAATTTAAGTATTCCATAATTCATAAAATCAACTCCACTTCCACCTCCATCAATCTTCAATAAATCACAATCAATTATACCTGCGTTATAATTAGTAAATCCGGCCGAACTATTTGTCATATAGATAGTTCCTTTCCCCATAATACTTCCACCTGGCATTACAGTTATATAAGAAGCCTGCGTCAATATCAAAGTCGCATTTTCAGCTATCTTTATTATTCCACCATTCTCAACTATAATCTCTGTGATATTATCAAATTGATTACTATTCTCAATCATCCACATACTTCCTTGTGGAATAATTATTTTGATAGCCTCTGCTCCACCACTGATTCCAGAAGTTTTTAATCCAGCTTTAAAAATTCCAGTCGGAATCTTAAACCAACGTATTTTTTCTTTGAATACAGGTAATTTAGCATATTCAAACCATCCGGGACCTGCACTAAGGTCCCAACCAGCCTCAACTGGAGTAGCATCCTCCTTTTTAGCACTAATAAAATCAGCCGTATAAGGAGCTTTCATAGTCGGTATACCAGTCGTTACAGCTCGCGACATAGAACGCGTAGATACATCCGCATATCCAAGACGTGCTGTCACTTCTCCATTTTCAATGGCCACCGGCTGCACCATATAATGTTCATGCTCGTCTACACGCGCAACAAATACTTTATTCAAGGCAATTGCACAATCAAAAACCACAGTAAGTGTTGTTCCTTGAGTTGCATCTTCTTCCGCTAAAATTTTTGCCGTACTTTCCGAACTTAATGGATCGGCATCGAATATCCGTATCTTGTAGCTTACTCCCTCATAGCCATTAACTAAGATATGTGCAGTTACACTCCGGGAGAGTGTCCAATCACCGTCAGGATCAATATTTTTTACAGGAAAAGTTTCTTCGTAAATTTGTTTTAATTGATCTGCATCAAACAGATTTTTCTCATTATCAACACAGCTGATAAAGCTGATGGAGGACGCCAACAACGAAAAAGTGAAGACTTTTGCAATGTTCTGTTTCATAATCTTTGAATGCTTAAGTTTGCTTTATTTGCACAAAATACAAATCACCACTAATCAACAATCAGTAATGAACACACAAAGATAGTTGTATTTATAGATAAAAGACAGTTAAAGTTGTATTTTCGGCACATAGTTAACATCTTTTAGAAGATAAAAAATCCAATTGTTTCCATTGAGAGATAGGCGGATACATCATTGAATATAAAAAACTTAGAAGTATAAACATTGCAGTATGCAGCAAAAAACAAAGAGTTGCATATTCTATGCAACTCTCAATTAAACGACAAAGATTCAGTACTACAGAGCACTACAAAATCCCGAGTTCTTTCATTTCCCTATTGAAAGGATAAAAACTAAAAATTAAAAGGGGAAAATCAGAGGCAAAACAAAAATCATCACAATCCCCATAATAATCTGCAATGGTAATCCTACTTTTACATAATCCATAAAAGTATATTGACCGGCAGGCATCACCAAGGCGTTAGGCGGTGTAGAGAATGGAGAAGCGAAACACATACTTGCACCTACCGTCACAGCAAACAAGAAGGGAACCGGACTTACTCCGATCTGTATGGCACTTTGCAGAGCAATCGGTGCGAGTAAGACAGCCGTAGCTGTATTGCTGATAAACATCGTCATCAACGAAGTCGTAAAGTAAATACCTGCCATCAATGCAACAGGTCCGTATGATCCCAAGCCGTTAACCAGCGTATTGGAAATGTATTCCGAAGCTCCCGTTTTCTCCAATGCCAGAGACATAGGAAGCATAGCTGCAATCAATACAATACTCTCCCAGTTGATCGTTTTATAAGCCTCTTCCACATTACGGAAACATCCGGTTAATACCATCAATATACCTGCTATCATAACAGCCGTAACCGGAGCAACCGGAATAAAATCGAATACCATCATTACTACCATTAATACCATAATAGCAGCCGCTACCGGAGCTTTATAATCTAATGTAACTTTAGCCGCTTCCGCCAAAGGTTGTCCCAAAACAACCCAATCAGAATCTTCCTTGCTAAGACGAGCTATATTATTCCACGTTCCCTGAACCAGAAGCACATCACCACTATGAATCCGCTCATTTCCCAAATCCTGCAACAAGTATTCCTTTTTACGACGGATTCCTAATACGTTCACATTAAACTTATCACGAAAACCGGCTTCCTTAATTGTTTGGTTTATCAAATTAGAAGCTGGCATCAACACTATTTCAGCAATACCGATGTCATAAAAATCCAGAGAGTTAGCTGCGCTTTGAGTTTCTTCCGTTGCATGGTCACCTAAAATCTCTAGTAGGAAATCTTCTGCAAAAAGCTGTACCTTATCGAATTCTCCTGTCACATACAAAATATCCTCGGCTTGCAACATTGTGTCCGGTGCAGCAAACTTCTGGGTAATCGTTTTCAGAAAACGATGTTGCGATGCATCACCACGACGCACTTCCATGATATTCAAACCATATTTGCGACGAATATCCAAGTCAATAATCGTCTTGCCCAAAAGCCGGGAATCTTTTATTACCTGCAAACGAAACAGATTGCTGGAAAGCCCATATTCATTTACCAACTGTTTCAGTGACTTGCCCGAACGTTTATTATCATCTTTCTGGCCTTTTTTAGAAAGAAGCCATTTGCTAAGTGGCATCAATACCAGCGTACCGACAATCACACAGACAATGCCGACAGGCAGGAAAGAGAAAAAGGAAAGCGGTTCAAGTCCGGCAGAAGTCAACGTATTTTGTATCACAAGGTTCGGCGGAGTACCAATTAAAGTCATCATACCTCCCATACTACTTGCAAAAGCCAACGGCATCAACAGCCTGCTCGGATTCATACCGGCACTCATTGCCAGACTGACAACAATAGGAAGCATCAGTGCCACCGTACCTGTGTTACTGACAAACGCACCAATGGCCGAAGTCACCAACATCACCAACAAAAATAACCGGATCTCACTGGTTCCCGCAAGTTTAAGAATACGGGAACTAATCATCTTTGCCAATCCCGTTTGAAAGATAGCCCCTCCCACTACAAACAATCCGATCATCATAATGACTACCGAATTGGAAAAACCGGAAAGTGCTTCATCAGGAGTTAATATCTGAAAAATAAGTAAGGCTATCAGTGCACACAGTGCCACAATATCCGAACGAACCTTGCCGTTCACGAAAAAGACAGCCGAAAGAACGAGAATAATAATGGTTATTAGCATACGTAATTTAATGATTGTTTTATTTTGACTCTATCAAAACTTATTTAGGTGAACAAAAATAGAAAATACTCCAGCGTTATTAAAACAAATTAGAAATGATTTTAGTTCATGAGGCATCATTTAATATTTTAATACATTTTCCCTCTGAAAAAAGACTCGAAATCAAGCAAAATATGATACCATACAAGAACTACGAGACACCATACCTCCACTATTTCTTCATCACATATAATTACAGTCTCACAATATAACGCTGAAAGACGAGATATTTATGTATTATTTTTTTGAAAGTTAAAGAACAATTCATATCTTTACACCTCATTTATATCAAACATTCTATGGCAAACAATATTTTGTTGAATTATTGGATTAACGAAGTTCATTGGGGTTATAATTATTTACTGGTAATTATTCTGCTCCTTGTCATCAGCATCTTACTATATAGAATCCGTAAATTGCAAAAAACGATTAAAAAGACCAATCATTCCTACCGTTTCTCCTTTGATATTCTCGATAACCTTCCTTTTCCTATCTTTGTAAAAGATATTACAAACGATTTCCGATACTATTACTGGAATAAAGAATCAGCCGCTCAATCCGGCATTAGCAGTGAAGAAGCCATCGGACATACTGATTATGAGATTTACGGAGAAGAAAGAGGTGAAAAATACCGGCATACCGACAAAGAACTCATACAAGCAGATAAAGTATATCGTAAGGAAGAAAAATACACCACTTCCGATGGAATCACCCATGATACTATTGCCGTTAAATCTATTATTTCATGGGAAGGAGAAAAGAAATGGCTGTTGGCAACCCGGTGGGATATCACACAACTCAAGAATTATGAAAGAGAATTAGTTGCCGCCAAGGAAGAACTGGAAAAAGCATTGAAGAAGCAAAAACTAGCTCTAAAAAGTATCGACTTCGGCCTTATCTATATTGATAAAAATTACCGCGTACAATGGGAGGAAACAAGACAAATAACCAACCTGGTAAAAGGCAGACGATACATACCGGGAAAAATTTGCTATCAGACCAGTGCACTTCGTAATGAACCGTGTGAACAATGTGCTTTCAAAAAAGCTATCGAACAGGGCAAAATTATCCGGCATACCATCAGAATAGACAATGTAGATTTTGAAGTGACCGCAACACCTGTATTCGGCAATGAAAAGGAAAGTGAAATTATTGGAGGATTACTTCGTTTTGAAAACATCACTGAAAAATTAAAGATGGACAAAATGCTGCAGGAAGCAAAAGAAAAAGCCGAAGAATCCAATCGGCTCAAATCTGCCTTTCTCGCTAATATGAGCCATGAGATACGAACTCCGCTAAATGCAATTGTAGGATTCTCCGAAATAATTTGCCAAACGGAGGAAGAGGAAGAGAGAAAAGAATTTGTAAAAATCATCTCCAGCAACAATATCTTATTATTGCAACTGATAGACGACATTCTCGATCTTTCTAAAATTGAAGCCGGTACTATGGAATTCACATTTGCACAGACTGATATCAATGAATTGATGGAAGGTATTTGCAGGCAAATGCAAGAAAAGAATTCTTCCCCAGACGTTCAAATCTTATTCACAGAGAAAGCAGATCAATGCATGATGTATACCGACCGCATACGTCTATCACAGGTTATCATCAACTTTACAAATAATGCTTTGAAATTCACCCCTAAAGGTTCTATCGAAATGGGATACCGGATTGAAGAAGCCAAAGATGAAATATACTTTTATGTAAAAGATACAGGTATCGGAATTCCTGCTGACAAGATAGATAAAGTGTTTGAACGCTTCGTCAAACTGAACTCCTTTATTAAAGGGACAGGACTCGGACTAGCCATCTGCCGCGTCATAGTAGAAAGACTGGGCGGGGTTATCGGAGTGGAATCTAAAGAAGGAGAAGGCTCTCGCTTCTGGTTCAGAATTCCAAGGTCAGAGAAAATTGAGAAATAATAAAAAGAAAAGAGGATATGGTGAAAAGTATGTTCCAATATCCTCTTTATCCTATATTTTTAATGTAAGAGTATGCTTAAAGTGCAGTCTCCAATATCCTGCGGGCAACAGCACCCGTTACATTTCCATTCTCTCCATATTTAGCACCACGCTCATTGAATCGGCGTTCGATTTCCAGAATAGTATCCTGTCCGATGTTCTCTTCATGCAAACGTGTAGTCAGCCCAAGTGAACGGAAAAACTCTTCGGTATGACAAATCGCTTCATCAATCCGTTCTTCTCGCGTACCGGAAGTAATTCCCCAGACTCTTTCACCATACTGCAAAAGTTTATCTCCTTTTTCTTCATGAAGCACCTGTAAAGTGGCAGGAAGAACAATGGCTAACGTATGACCATGTGTCAATCCGTGCAAAGCAGTAATTTCATGGCCAATCATGTGAGTTGCCCAGTCTTGCGACACTCCCATAGCAATAAATCCATTCAATGCCATTGTAGCCGAAAGCATAAAATCAGCCATCAGTTGATAATCATGCTGGTTTTCACGGATTTTCGGAGCTATTTCTACCAAAGTTTGTAAAATGCCTTCCGCCCAACGATCCATAATGCGGCTCTGCCCGGGAGTAGTCATATATTGCTCCATCACATGAACAAAGGTATCAGCCAAACCACAGGCCACCTGATGAGGAGGCAAGGTAAAGGTTACTTCCGGGTCAAGAATAGAGAAGATTGGATAGTTAGCATAAAAAGGATATTTCTCTTTTGTTTCACGACGGGAAATAACTGCCCCGTTATTCATTTCCGAACCGGTAGCGGGCAAAGTCAATACAGTGGCAAGAGGTACAGTATGAGTGATTGGTTGTCCGGCAAGTACTAAATCCCAGGCATCACCATCATACAGGATTCCTGCGGAAATCAATTTCGTACCGTCAATAACGGAACCGCCACCAACAGCCAGCAGATAATCTACTTTCTCTTCTTTTCCCAAAGCAATAGCTTTACGGAGAGTTTCAATGGCAGGATTGGGTTCGATTCCCCAGAATTCTACTGTAAAATGATTCTTCAATGCTTCCTTTACCTGATCGTACACTCCGTTTTTCTTCACGCTTCCACCGCCAAAAGTAATCATAATACGCTTGTCGGACGGTATTTCTTTAGCCAGCCGGGCAATCATCCCTTTTCCCATTATCAGTTTCACGGGATTTTGAAAAATAAAATTTTCCATATCTTAGTCTATTGTTATTATTTTGGTTATTAGTCACTATCCTTGCAAAGATACATGATTTATCCGAACCCTGTCAGAATCAAGCGAAGAATTGTTGTGCCACGGAAGGAACCATAGCCGACAACCAAGGTTTCATATCCTCTGCTACCAATAACCAATACAATAATAATATAATGAAAATGGCAATAGCAATACCTACTAAAACTTTTCTCTGTTTCATAATTGTTTTTGTTTAAATATTCAATATTTATAAGAACAGTTCAGGTTGAAAATTGTTCTATATCAGAAAAATGAAGGCAAAAGAGAAAAAAAGTCATTTTTTGTTTGCTGTTTCGAACAAAGTGTCTATATTTGCCCCCATAAAATTACAAAAGACAATGAGAACAATGTTAGTAAATACATATTGGT
>UMBU01063807.1_pt1 | contig 10376 bp, 10 predicted proteins | sample 1964051 | NCBI WGS metagenome assembly UMBU01 (sample SAMEA4835949, study PRJEB28245) | human gut metagenome | biome: gut microbiome; material: fecal sample | place: Denmark | collected 2008
GTCACAGAGGTCCGGATAACCTTCTTTACTAATATTGGAGTTCTTCACAACCCATTCCTCAAATCTATCTCCCAAATATTTACTTTTCTTCCTTTCTTTAAAATATTGAAAGGTATCCATAAACCGATATTGGAAAACACCTACAAAATCATCGATAAACTGATTTAATATTTTCATAGCCATAATAGTCTATTGTGTCTTTAAATAATATTCATTGCAAACAAAAATTCATAGGTGAAGAGCCGCAACACCCATTTTCAAAAATAGATTTTTTTTCATTTCCAAAAATAGAGTTTTTTTCCCAATTCTTTCCAGATTTCCTTCCCATCTTTGTAATACAGAAAACAAATAAAGTATTAATTATTAAAAATAGAGAAGTATGAAAAAATTAGTTATGATGTTGGTTTGTATGTTTGCAGTGCACACAATGGTAATGGCGGATAATGATAAGCCGATAGAGGTGAGCCAGTTGCCGGCGAAGGCGCAGACATTTATCAAGACTTATTTTAAAGACCATAAGGTGGCAATGGCTAAATTGGAGTCGGGAATGTTTTATAAAAGCTATGATGTGGTGTTCACGAATGGGGAGAAGGTAGAATTTGATAAATCGGGAGAATGGAAGGAGGTACGATGCAGACAAAGTGAAGTTCCTGCACAGATTGTACCGGAAGCGATACGTAACTATGTAAAGACCAATTATCCGGATGCAAGAATTCTTCAGATTGAGTACGATGACAATGAGTATGAGATAAAGTTGTCTAATCGTTGGGAAATTACATTTGACTCTAAAATGAGGGTGATTGACATTGACGATTGATGACAAGAAAGATTTAGAATATGTAGATTATAAAGTTAAGTATCAAGAAGCTGAAAACAGTTGCTTGGAGAGGGTTTCTCCAGGCAACTGTTTTTTTATGCACTTCCGTACGGTAGCAGGGCATATGGTGCTGCGCTCATTGTACAACAGTAGTTGTACTACTATTCCAATTGCCCGGAGTCAACGAAGCCCCGGCTGCACTTTTGCAGTTTTTTAATCAGTGTGTCCGGAGAAGGACACTCAACCTTCTCCGGAGCTGAAAATACTGATTTATAAGGAAACGGCGCTTCTCGGCGCTTCCTGCCGGAAGGCGACTCAGGCTATGACGCTTTTAGGATTTTGGCAGACCTCACCATGGTATAGGTAGTCCCCTTAGTACAATGGCGCATATCATTCAGCTTACTGAAAAATAGATTTTTTTTCAGAGAGGTTCGTTCGGCAGAGAAATTCCAACCGCAGAACGGAAGAACAACGTTTTCAGTCCGTCATAAAATCCCGGAAGAGCAACCGTTCCATGCGTCTCTTCCGGGAACTTTTTTGATACCACCCGCAAATGCCGCTTCTCCATACGAGGAACTGCACTCCCTATAAAATCATCTGTCAGGGGAAAGTGGATCAGCTTCCTATCAAGACGCGGCTGAGTGGCAAACGCAACATACAGTTGCTTTCCTGAAAAGTCAACCTTATCTACCTGCCGTTCTACCTGTTTCTGAAAATATCCTTTATCCCACCATAAACTGGGGTCTATGGCGATGTATGTATCAAATGCACTGGGATAATTCAGCAAAACATGCAGCGTGAACAACCCGGCATAAGAATGTCCAGCCAACAAGTGTTGTCCATTCACCGGCAAGTCTTGTTCCACTGCGAGGCGTAGCTCCTCCGTCAGAAAACGGCAAAATTGTCCTGCCCCACCCCCTTCCGGTTTATCGCCCGGACGGACAGTTCCGTCACGCCGGGCAGCGGAACAGGTTGGCGTAAAGTCTCTGGTTCTGTTTGTATTCAGGACAGCCACAACGATACAGGGCGGTAAGGAAGAAACTTTGGAGGTGGAAAACAAGCGAGTAAAACCTACCACCGAATGAAAAAAAGAATCACCGTCCAGCAAATAAAGAACCGGATAACTTTCCTCTTTTTCACCCGGGCGGGTTGCAGGTACATACACCCAATATTCTCTAGCCTCATTCAAGACATGCGAAAACAAAGTGTGGCGAGTCCCGATAGAAATAGCTTCTTGCGCTCTCAGCGGAAAACCGAGCCAAGTGACAACTACCAATATGAACAGAATATGCAGGCTTCTCATTTCAATTCTTTTTTCAGTCTGCAAAGTTCGCAGAAAATAAGTTGACTACCTATCCCTATTTTTAGGTATTCTCACGGTTGAAAGCTTTCCGCAGAAATCAAAGGCTGATTAAGAAAGTTTGATGGGCAACTGAATTTCCGTCATCCATTCATCCACCGTTTCTTTGTTCCAAATGCCGTCAATATGGCAAAACCGGGCACGGTCAATGACCTCGTATCCATTTGTCTCGGCATACGCAAAAAGCTCGGCGAAAGTTTCGGGCATATGCTCATAAGCACCGTAATGGTTGACACAGAGCGCAACCGGCACTTCCGGAAGTTCCTTGAATTTAATCAGTTCCGAATCTTCCTTGCGTTCAGCCACCGCTTCAAAAAACTCGATATCAATATCAACCCCATATTCCTCATTATATTCCACCGTGAAACAATATTCCGGGGCAGGACATTCACAACCCAAACGGTACATTTCAGGCCCGATGATATTCGGACAAAGATTGAACAGCTCCTGATAAGAGTCTATTTTACGGCGATGGGTAGCAAAAATTCTTGAAGGGAGGGATTTCTTAAACACTTTTTCCATAACATTCTCTTGTTTATGGAGTAAATTTTCCAATTTGGCAAGTTCGGTCTGCCGCCATATCAAGTGTTCAATCTCGTTTTTGCAACGTTCTATTTTAACCTTCAACAATTCAGCATCCGGAAATTCCTTGCCATCGGCAAACAACTCGGATATCTCTTCGAGGCTGAACCCTAATTGCTTGAGGTAAACAATACGGCTCATACACCGGAGCTGGCTGATGTCGTAATAGCGATACCCCGTCCACTCATCCACTTCAACGGGTATCATCAATCCTATCTCTTCATAATGACGAAGCGTCTTAACGGTCACCTGGCAAAGTTTGGAAAACTCTCCGATTTTAAACTTCATTTTATTCTTCATAAACTCATGCACATTTTGTTTATGATGCAAAGATAGGTCCTGCCCTTAGGGACGAGTCAAGAGATTGCTTCAAAAAAAACACATATTTCACTATTCACAACGGCAATAGGTGTTTGCACCGCACGTACAATGGGGTAACAACTGCCCACTCAGTTCATCGCGGTAAAATTCATACAGCCGCCGGTACATGGTTTCATAGAGTGCGGCAATTTGTTGCTCCTGCTCACTTTCATTTTGAAAACGATTTTTAAAGGGGTCTTCAAAATTAAAATGCACCTGCTGCTTGGCATCCAGAGTGATAAATTTCAGTTCTTCTCCGGCTTCTTTACATAGGATAATCACGTAGTCCCACGACCGGTGCGTATAGGTCCCGACACCAGACGGTTTCTTGCGAGACACGCTGAAACCATTCTGTTCCATCACATTGCACACGGCATCGGGAACGCAGTTCCCCTCCATAATTCCTGCCGTAGAGATATTCATTCCCCTGCCAAATGCATGCAGGAGTTCCTGCGCGATACGGCTGCGGCACGTATCTTCATTACTTATTAACAGTATATCCATTGTCCGTTACTTTTCCAGGTTTAAATACTCGCCATCTCCTTCTTTCTTCATCTTCGCTTTACGTGCCAGGTCGAACAAGGTGGGGTTAATGTGGCAATATCCACCAGGATTTTTGTCCAGATAGTCTTGATGATAATCTTCGGCGAGATAGAAGTTCTTCAAAGGCTCTATCTCTACAACCAACGGACGGGAGTAGTTGGCAGCCAGCCGGTCAACGGTTTCACGAATAACGGGCAGGTCGGCGGTATCCGTATAATAGATACCCGTGCGATACTGTGTACCTCTATCCCCCCCTTGCTTATTGAGGCTGGTAGGGTCAATCGTTTTGAAATAAAGGTCGATAAGGAAAGGCAAGTCCACCTCATCGGGATCATACTGTACTTTTACGGTTTCGGCAAAGTCCGTGGTACCGGTACATACCTGCTGATAGGTAGGATTGGCTATATTTCCATTGGCATATCCCACCTGGGTAGCCTCCACACCTTCTATTTGTTTCAGGAAATGTTCGGTACCCCAAAAACATCCTCCTGCCAGATAAATCTCTTTCATTGGTTTCATGTCTGTTCTCCTTTCTGACCGTCCTTCCGGCTTACCGGCATAGGACAGACAAGTCATTAACATTGCAAAAATAAATATTATTTGTTTCATACCTCTAACTCTATGGAAATTATAACAAGAAAGAGAACCGTATGGTTGACTTTTCTGGATGTATTGTATAAAAAGAAACTCCCTTTGCAAAGTATTCATGCAAAGGGAGTTCCTTTCTTTGTGACCCCGGTGCGATTCAAACGCACGACCTTCAGAACCGGAATCTGACGCTCTATTCACTAAGCTACGGAGCCAAATGTGGATGCAAAAGTATAAAAAAATTAGCAGATTCCTAACATTCAAACGCTTTTTATATCAAACCGAGGAATATTTTTATTATTACTTTGAGAAGACTAACCGCAATTACACAAACATTTTGTTCTTTTTTCCCACAAAACAGAAGCAAGTATCAATATTATTCCTATCTTTGCCGAGCAATTTAATAGAAGTTATACTGAATAAATTTATGAGCTACCTGATAACACCTGAAGGTTACAAACCTTTATTGGACCTAAAACAGACTGAATTAGGGATTAAACAAATTAAAGAGTTCTTCCAATTGAACCTCTCTTCCGAACTGCGCCTGCGACGTGTGACAGCTCCACTGTTCGTATTGAAAGGAATGGGTATCAATGACGACCTCAATGGAGTGGAACGTGCCGTAACTTTCCCTATCAAAGATTTGGGCGACGCCAAAGCTGAAGTGGTGCACTCCCTCGCCAAATGGAAACGCCTCACGCTTGCCGAATACCATATCGAACCGGGATATGGCATCTACACAGACATGAATGCCATCCGTGCCGATGAAGAACTGGGCAATCTGCATTCCCTTTATGTAGACCAGTGGGACTGGGAACGCGTCATTACTGCCGAAGACCGCAATGTGGAATTCCTCAAGGAGATAGTAACCCGTATCTATGCAGCTATGGTGCGCACAGAATATATGGTATATGAGATGTATCCGCAAATCAAGCCTTGCCTGCCCCAGAAACTTCACTTTATCCATGCCGAAGAATTGCGCCAACTGTATCCGGACTTGGAACCCAAATGCCGCGAACATGCCATTTGCAAGAAATACGGTGCAGTGTTCATCATCGGTATCGGATGCAAGCTGAGCGACGGCAAGAAGCACGACGGACGCGCCCCGGACTACGACGACTATACCAGCAAAGGGCTGAACGACCTCCCCGGACTGAACGGTGACCTCCTGCTATGGGACCACATCCTGCAACGCAGCATCGAACTTTCCTCCATGGGTATCCGCGTAGACAAGGAAGCCCTGCTTCGCCAGCTCAAAGAGGAAGGCGAAGAGGAACGCCTGGAACTTTACTTCCACAAACGCTTGATGAATGATACACTGCCGCTTTCCATCGGTGGCGGTATAGGGCAGTCCCGCCTCTGTATGTTCTATCTGCGCAAGGCGCATATCGGTGAGATACAAGCCAGTATCTGGCCGGAAGATATGCGCAAAGAGTGCAAGGAACACAATATACACCTGATTTGATATACATTTATCCCGTCATATAATATAAAGTTCACCCCCTCAAAAGGTTGGACTTTATTTTTTATTTTGTACTTTAGCATCCGAAACTACTAACAGATCCAATTAGTATGAATGTTCAAATAGAAGAAAGCTGGAAAGCACATCTGCAACCTGAATTTGAGAAAGATTATTTCCGTACATTGACTGATTTTGTACGGGACGAATATGGGAAATATGCAATATATCCTCCGGGAAAGCTGATATTCAATGCATTCAACCTATGCCCTTTTGACAAAGTAAAAGTCGTGATAATCGGTCAAGACCCCTATCATGGTCCGGGACAAGCACACGGACTTTGTTTCTCCGTAAATGACGGTGTTCCTTTCCCTCCTTCCTTACTTAATATTTTCAAGGAAATAAAAAATGACATTGGCACTGATGCCCCCACTACCGGCAATCTGACACGCTGGGCAGAGCAAGGCATATTGCTGCTCAATGCTACCCTCACCGTACGTGCACACCAAGCCGGTTCTCACCAAAACCGAGGTTGGGAAACATTTACAGATGCGGCTATCCGCATTCTCGCCGAAGAAAAAGAGCATCTTGTATTTATTCTTTGGGGAGCCTACGCCCAACGTAAAGGGGCATTCATCGACCGTAGCCGACATCTGGTACTTACCTCGGCACATCCATCTCCCCTATCCGCTTATAACGGCTTCTTCGGGAACAAGCATTTCAGCAAAACAAACGAGTATTTGCGGGAACATGGAGAGACGGAAATAATTTGGTAAACATCAATACCACTGAATATTACTCTGAGTCTGGCTTCTCTGTTCCCATTTCAAGTCTTGCAGGATACTTGCATTGGCACGGATGGTAAAGTTATAGTATTTCCAGCGTCCGAAAGGTGATATGGCAGCCGTCATGCTGAAACAGTGCAGGTCACGTGTGATGTTGAAAGCGGTCTGCGTTATCTCCTTCGCATTGAAGTCATAACCGGAATTGAAGCTGACAGCCCATTTATTGGTAAGCTTGACGTTACCGTTTATATTAAGGGAATTCAGGCTGAATTTGTACGGATAGCGCATGTTCTTACGATTAATGGGCTTACTGGTGTCTTCCGTAATATTGAAACCGGTACTGAAGTTGATAGACCAAGGCATCTTGAATACCTGATAGCCGTCAGCATCGGCAGCAGCCTTTTCCTTCTTCTTCTTCGGAGTGCCGTCCTCGGTAGTTTCCCCCTCCATGTCACCGTCTTCCTCCGTCGAGGCATTCTGGTCTTGGCCCTGCTCCTCGTCATCCTTCTGACCGGTGAAGAAGTTCCTTATTTTCTTCCACGAATCATTGTTCACGGTCCAACTGAACGACGTACCATATCCCGACCAACGACCGAAACGGCCATACGACCATTCCGTACGGTTACCGGGCACCACCCTTCCGTTCTCATCAAACTCGTAAGCATAAGTGGCAAAGGTAGAGCTCATACTCAACGTATAACTCTTGCTCAACTTCAGACGGAGATTAAAGCTCAAGTCACTCCAAGGACGCACCTGGGCAGCCGTGTTGTAACTGATACCCATACTCAAATCGTCAATCAGGCTCACCTTGCGGATAGAGTCATTCTTATCCTTGAACTTCATTTCAAGGTTATTGGAGATATTGAAACTGATAAGCCCCTGCTTTCCTCCACTTGGCGGACTGAACACCTGACCGGCATAATAGGAATACTGCACGGTATCGCGAATGCCGTTCTGGTCTTTTATATAAGAGTCATAATAGCCAAAACGGGACGAAGTGAAATCGGGTGCAGCGCTGAAACTGATGGAGGGAGTGATGACGTGACGTATCTGTATCTCCTTCTTCTTCATAAACAATGGCTTGTACATACCATAAACTTTGGTATTGATACCCAGACTGGCACTGTAGTCGTATACACGGTGAAAACCGTAGGTCGTATCATTCACCTCCTTGCCTTGCTCATCGTCCCAGTCCTTCTTCACCTTGCGGGTGTACCAACGCTCCGTATAGTTTACGGTAGGCGTCACATTGAAGTACTTGAACAAAGTAAACGTGGCACTTACCGGAATCTCATGCTGCATACCGTTCTCCCAATCGCGTATCAGGTTCTTCTTGAACAACAGATTGTCCTTCGTCTTGATACTGTTCTTCACACGGCCAGTATAGCGAACGGAAATCTTCTCATACCACTTTTCATCTCCCACTGCATGTTTGCGCTTGAAAGGGAAAATGGTACTCAAGGAAATGGTCATGTCCGGTAAAGTCACCGCGATAGAGGAGTCGCGCATGGTCTGGGCAATATTACCTGAAGCGGAGATGCTCAGATGCTGGTCGGGAAAGTTACGCGAATAGCTGACACTGGAAGTCTTGGTATTCTGCGACATTGCCTGGGAGTTGTACATATTGCCGATATTGGTACGCTCATAACTACTGGTAGCAAAGTTCACACTGGCAGAAAAGGTAGAATTCGGACTCGCTTTCGGGTCCTGCCGGTGAGACCACACCACCTTGAAGTCTTTGGCAACCGAGTAGTCGGGCAAGCCTTTGTCACCGGTCTTGGTCACCTGATAGCTTGCCTGCAGCAAACCGGAATATTTGTAACGCTTCACATAGTTCGACTCCATATTCAGCGCCCAAGAACCTTTCGTGAAGATATCCGCCCGCAGCTTCAAGTCCATTTGGTCACTGATGGCGAAGTAATATCCACCGTCCGTCAGACCGAAGCCACGATTGGAGTCATCCATATAGGTAGGCATCAGAAAACCGGACTGGTAACTGCTAGAAAACGGGAAAAAGAAAAATGGAACGGCAAGCGGAAGCGGCACATCCTCTACTACCAGATAGGCAGGTCCCGTCACCACGTTCTTTTTCGGACGTACCTTGGCATAAGTCATCTGCATATAAAAATGGGGGTGGTCATGATGGTCACAAGTCGTGTAACGACCGCTCCTCATATAGAGTTCATCATTATTCCCTTTCTTAGCATTATTACCGGTCACGTATCCCTCGCCCTGCTGGCTGACAACATTGCTGATAAGACCTCTTTTACTCTTGAAGTTATAACGGATAGTATCGGTTTCGTAGGAGGTGTCCCCGTCTTTGAAGACCGGTCTTCCCTTGGCTGTTCCTACAGAATCGACCACGCCACGGGCAAAAACCGTACTGTTGTCCATATCCATAGAGATGACATCAGCCTCCAGGTCAGCACCCGGATAACTCACCTTTCCCTGGCCGTAAAGATGGGCAAAGCCACTCTGCGTAAATACAATGGAGTCATTGGCTTCGTAGGCTACGGGAGCATCCAATGCATCCTTCTTGGGAGGCGCAGCCGCTACCGTATCTTGTTGCAACGAATCGGCAGGAAGCCCCTTTCCCCCTTGCAGGGAGTCTCCCATCTGCAAACTATCCCCTACCTGCAACGTGTCTGTCCGCTGAATATTCGGAGGCGCGACCTTCGCTCTACGGCGCTGAGAAGCAGCCCCACCGGAGAGAAGAAGCAAGACGAATAGTAGTATGAATGATATGAATGTATTTGCTTTCAATGGCGTCATTAACTAATAGTTTACGCTTGGAGGGGCAAAAGTACATAATTTATACGGATAATCTCCCTTTTTAAAGAAATTTAGATTGCTACAAGAACTGTTCGCACCAATTATCAAAGCGCCGTACCCCTTCTTCACCATAACGTTCCAAACTTTTTCGGGCTTTTTCTACACTTTTCTCCTTTTCCAAATGAGTTTTTGAATAAAACTTATCGGCAAAACAGATAGCTTGTTCTTCCAAGCTGACCGGAACCATTTCACGATGCGGTACGGGCAAATCCTGCGCAATGATTCCCTCCAATGAAAGTCCGGCACCCGTATGGCGTTCACAAACCAAAGCATGGCGGGGATAGCCTTCGCCGCGTATCAGGTCGGCTCCCAAATAACCGTGACAGATATAAGGCTTGTCGCCAAAACAATGGATACCTGCCGCATCTGTAAGAAAAATGCCTATATCGTGCAGCATGGCAGCCTCGTACAGAAAATCCTTATCCAATGAAAGTTCCGGATGGCGGTCGGCAATCCATAACGACTTGTCGGCTACGGAACGGCTGTGCGTCAACAGTATATGCCGCAACTCATTCTCTTCCGGATAATATTTGTTAATGATATCTATCGGATTCATTTTAAGTTATGAGTTATGAGTTATAAATTATGGGTTATGAATGTCAATCGCCCTAAATTTATACATGCAGATTTCATTACGCATATCACAACTGCGTCTGTCTGTACGGAATATCTTTTCCAGATGATACGTCTGTTCCAGCTCTCCCAACATATTCTCCTCCTCCTTTACGGGAACCAACAAATAGCCCTCCTCGCTGGACGGACGTTCCTTTTCAATGTGCCGCATGCGGTCTTTCAGATAGAAGTTAACACCATAGAAACTCATTTTCGAGTAAGAATAGACCACACCTTCCGGAACATACGTATTGACCCTTTCAGCCAAATGTTTATCTGATTTCACAGCCAGCACCGTGGGCTGATAAACCGAATCCAATGATACGAAAAGACAAAGCATACATCCTGCTATACCATATAATAATGACCGGCTATCCGCACGCTTTATCACCATACATAATGTGCAGACAGCGGCTACTACGGGAAGCGCTACCAGGA
>UMBU01012065.1_pt1 | contig 10225 bp, 10 predicted proteins | sample 1964051 | NCBI WGS metagenome assembly UMBU01 (sample SAMEA4835949, study PRJEB28245) | human gut metagenome | biome: gut microbiome; material: fecal sample | place: Denmark | collected 2008
GATTGTTGTTCTGGACGATGGGAAGATCAGTGAAATGGGTACACCGCAAGAGCTGATGAAGAAAAATGGTTTATATGCTCATTTGGTAAACCTGCAACGAGGTAAATAATATACACCTTTGGGGAAGGAAGGTGAGGCAATCATTTGATTTCAATGATTGCAAAAATGGCTTGGATAAGGAGACAAGAGCAGGAAAACTCTACTTGTTCTGATTCGGAGTGTTATGAGGATTTACATGTGGTTGGTGAAGATTATTTAGAAGCTGTTTTGCTTCTTAATCGCCAAAAAGGTAATGTGCGCGGTGTTGATCTTGCTGATTTTTTGGCGCGTTCAAAACCTACTATTACGAATATGGTTACACGTTTATGTGAAAGTGGATTTCTAATCAGAGATAACGACAAATATATTCACTTAACAGAAAAAGGGAAAGAAATAGCTGAAATGATTTATGAAAGACACCGTTTTTTTGCAGAACGTTTAATTGAGGCTGGTGTAGACCCTAAAACTGCTGAAAAGGACGCTTGCCGATTAGAACACGCCATAAGTAACGAATCCTTCCAAAAATTGAAAGATTCTTTAAAGAAATGAGGTGATAGCATGGGAAATTAGCTGTACTTGATTTGTCGGAAACTGGCAGACAGATAGGTGAAAAACTATTTGTATTGCTTACCGCAGATCAGAAAAAGGAACTGACGCAGTTTGTTCTTGAAGATAAAACGGGCGGCGTCAATTCGGCTGACATTCCATGCTACCCTATTTTTCATAGCAAGTATTCTGTGTCAAAACGAACAGGCCCGCCTTTAACAGAAATACGAGAAGGTGAAATATACTTTTGTCTGGAACAAAGACTTGTCATTGTCCGTGAGCAGATAGTTGAATTAACTGTGAAAGAGTTTGAAATCTTTGCCCTTCTCATTATGAATCCTAAACGGGTATTTACCTATGAAATGATAACGGAACTGGTATGGGAAGAAGAATATGCTTCCTTTTCCCGAAAGGCAGTGAATAACCATGTAAGCAATCTGCGACAAAAGCTCAAGGTTTCGCCGGATGTACCAGACTATATTAAAAGTGTATATGGAGTTGGGTATAAATTTGATTTAGATTAGCCAAACATACATTATGCACAAAAATAGCTTGATAAAATTGTTTTTATGATAGGTTTTGTTGGAACAAGGATAGTTCTGGAAGATTTCAAGAAAAGAACAAGCATAAAAGTTTGTATAATTCCTTCAAATAGATAGAAGGAGGCGGATAATTGGCAAGCCTGTCTATCCCTCCTTGATTTGGAGGGAGGGCATGGTTATGCTACCGAGGTCAACATGCCGGCCTCGATGCTGCCGGCCAAATCTATCACTATGCCCCGTAATCTGGTTATGGATTGCGGGGTTTTTCCATTCGACAAAATATTATGTTTTTCAACATTTCCCTTTCAATCAATTATTAGGGCTGTATGATTGCGCGCCTGTCATCGGACAGACGCGCACTTTTGCGCTTACAGGCAAATTTCTTGTCTTTCTGTTCTCTGTGGGGTGTCGATCCCCACCCTCTGATTTCGGTTTTAGCTTTTCACACGCAAACAAATCGAAATTGGAGGATTATATATGAAACACATCAATTTAAAGGAATATTACCCATTTTACACAACAGACACAATCGTAGAAGTACCGGATGAAGTTGCCGATATTTTAAGAGCTTATAAATTACGCGACGAAGCATATCGGATTTATACATATCGACACAAAGCATATTTTTCTTTGGATTTTGGAGATGGAATTGAATATGAAGCCCTTGTAGATCAAAAATCACCAGCAGATATTTATGAACAGCATAGGGTGACTGAAATGATCTATAAGGGACTTGCTACTCTATCAGAAAAACAGCGTCAGAGGATCTATGCACATTATTTTCTCGGCATGAGCCAAACGGAAATTGCCAGAGTGGAAAACTGCAGTAAAATTTCAGTTCATCAGAGTATTAACAGAGGTTTAAAACAGCTTCAAGAATATTTTTTAAAAAATAATTTATAAGCCCACTAACTTTTTCCCTGAAAATGTACTGTATTATGAAGGGACCTTTTGGCAGGACAAGCCATTGTGGTTGGATCGGACAGAACCGTTCCGACATATTTCCAATACGGATTGCTTTGATTGCCTTCTCTCCCTCATGGTTCTTTGACAAGTGAATATACGTTGCTATGGGTACATCATTCTGCGTACCGAGCGGCATATAGGGCGGCGCCATGACAGACAGCCAAAGGAGGTGATGAACCTGGTTGTCCGAGCGATCCACGCAACCTATTAACCCGGCTGTGGCAGGTTCGGGCGCGACGACGGCGCAAATGACAATGGTACTTCTTCACGGCCTCCTAAAGACTTGGGGGGAGTTCCTGCGGCGTGCGCTTGCTCTGGCAAAGCGGCGGCGACTGCGGGGCTATGATGCGGTCAAGCTGTCCGCAGCCCATAGCAACCCCTGTTCTGTGTCAACAGAACCTGCCGGGGATGCGTGGCAAATACGGCATATAAAATCGAAATCAGATACTATGAAGCCGGGCTTAGATTACAAGTCCAGGTCCGGCTTTATCCATGTGATTTTGATTGAGAATCAATTTACGGAAAGGAGCTGAAAAGATGGAACAAAAAACTTCTTATTCTGATAATCTGGTGGATATTCGCAGTGTATCCGTCAACAAGGAACTTCCACGTGAGGAACGGATCGCCGAGTTCGTCAGACAGATCAAGAACCCCTGTCATTTCAGGTGTGGAAAGTTTATTGTGCGTGCTACTTACTGTACGGACGGGGCTACATTAGAAGAATGCCTGCATGGTATCTTACGATAAAAATTTACATTTTGGGGGCTGTTTTTTCCCGCATGGAGCGTTATAATAAGAATCGGAAAAGGAATTGAATAACAATAAGGCATACTGCACTCCTTGAATTGCGGGCATTTTTCCGTAATGAAAGGAGTGTTTTTGTATGCAGATTTATAAAGCTGCGAAGTATATCCGATTATCTTATACGGATGATAAGTCAAACGAAAGTGACAGTGTTGGAAACCAAAGAAAGCTGATTGAGGAATTTGCCAGCCACCACCCAGAGATCGAACTTGTTTCGGAACGAGTGGACGACGGTTATAGTGGTGTGATTTTTGATCGCCCGGCTTTCAAAGAAATGATGGATGATATTATGGAGGGAAAGATCAACTGTGTGATTGTAAAGGATCTTTCCAGACTTGGACGTGAGTATATCGAGACTGGTCGTTATATGAGGCGTGTTTTTCCGGCTTATGGTGTACGGTTTATTGCTATCAACGACAATATCGACACGATCAATGAGTCCGCCGGGGATGACCTTACGGTCTCTGTAAAAAACATTATGAACGAGGCTTACGCACGCGATATTTCTTTGAAAACTCGCAGTTCTCTTGAAACAAAGCGTAAAAATGGAGATTTTGTCGGAGCTTTTACCGTGTACGGCTATCGCAAATCCGAAGAAAATCATAATCTCCTTGTGGTAGATGAATATGCTGCTCAGGTGGTGAGAAGCATTTTCAGGATGCGCCTGGAAGGTTTCAGCCCTTATGCGATTGCAAATGAGCTGAACCGTTTAGGAACACTTTCTCCTCTTGCCTATAAGAAAATGAATGGTCTGCCTTGTGCAAGAAACGGATATACCGATCGAAAAGATTGTCGGTGGTCCTCTACAACGATTGTCCGTATTTTGCAGGACGAAACTTATACCGGCACTCTGGTTCAGGGAAAACAAGGTTCACAGCACTTTAAGCTGAAAGAAATCGAAAACCGTCCTCAGTCCGAATGGATTCGTGTGGAACACGCTCACGAAGCGATTATTGAGCCCCACGATTTTGACCTGGCACAGAGGATCCAGCAACTGGACACCCGTACTTCTCCCGGTAAAAATAAAGTCTATTTATTTTCCGGCATATTGATCTGTGGCTGCTGCGGCGCCCGTATGATACGAAAGACAAACCGCTATAAAGACAAAGAGTACCACTACTACTATTGCCCTACCGGGAAAAAGAATGGCTGTACAAACCCTGTTATGGTAAAGGAAAGCGACCTGATGGAATGTGTCAGGGATAGTGTAAAAGGATTTGTTAATAATGTTGTTTCTTTGGAAGAAATTTTATCTGGTATCAATCAGAGCCGTATCAATAAAGAACTGATCCGGGAATACAGCCGACAAATCGCGCAGAACAATCAGCAGTTGGAGCAGATACGGACATTCAAAACCAGTCTTTATGAAAATATGGTAAGCGGATTGATTGAGAAGCATGAGTTTTTAAACTTGAAGAACACTTATAATGTTCGTATCGCTCAGCTTGAACAGGCAATCGCCGCTTTGGAAGAAAAACGGACAGATGTTATGGAAAACCGCAGTGAGCGGAACCGCTGGATAGAGAACTTCAAGAAATTTTCTGAAATCGAAGAACTTGACCGAAAGGTAATGATCCAGCTTGTTCACAGTATCAAGGTGGTTGGGAAAAATGAATTTCAAATTGAATTTAATTATCAGAATGAATATGAGAAAGCAATTTCTCTGATTGCTCCGGCACAGGAAAGGATGGTGGTCTAAGATGGCAAGAAAGAGCAGAAAACATATTGCAGAGCCTGTTTTCACATCGGTATCGCCGTTTATCAATACCGCTTTATATATCCGCTTATCTGTGGAAGATAACAAAAAGCGCGGTAATTCTATCGAAACACAGAAAATGGTTTTGGAGGATTACCTTTCCAATAAACCGGAATTTCGTATTTATGATACTTACATAGATAATGGTACAACCGGAACCAACTTTAACCGCGAGGGATTTCAACGTATGCTCTCTGACATTGAAGCCGGAAAAATCGGCTGTGTGATCGTAAAGGACCTGTCTCGTCTTGGGCGTAACTCCATTGACAGCGGATACTACATAGAACAGTATTTTCCTTCTCATAATGTCAGGTTTATCGCTGTAACAGATCAGTTTGATTCTGAAAATCCTGATAACCTGCATGGCGGTATTGTCCTCCCGCTGAAAAATATGATAAATGAAGCCTATTCGATTGATATTGGCCGTAAGATTAAGGCACAGGCAAGACAGGATATGAAAGAGGGAAAATTTGTTGGCGCTCGTGCACCTTTTGGATATAAAAAGGATCCTGATGACTGCCATAAGCTGATTGTGGATCCGGTGGCAGCTCCGGTCGTCCAGCAGATCTTTCAATGGGCATATGAAAAAATTGGTCTGAACCGTATTGTACTGATGCTGAATGAAGGCGGCTATCCTGCACCAAGCAATTATAAGTATTCTACCGGGGAAATCACGCATGAAAATTTAATAGGAGAAGGTTTCTGGCAGACACGTACCGTAATGAAGATCCTTAAAGAAGAAAAATATACCGGCGATATGGTTCAAGGCCATACAAAAACTGTTGCACATAAACAAAGACCTGCAGGAAAAGAAAACCTTATTTCTGTCGCCAGTACCCACGAAGCCATAGTTTCCAGGGAAGTTTTTGATGCGGTCCAGAAGTACAGAATGGAAGTTGCCGAGAAATGCAAAGGACAGGAGAAAGTTCCATACTCTCCGAATATTTTTAAAGGCTTGATTTTCTGTTCTCATTGCGGCAGAAGTCTGCACCGTCAAAGAGAGAAAAGAAAGAAGCAGGATGTTTACCGGTTTCGCTGTCTTACTACTACCAGGGTTCATAAGGAAAAATGTGTCGGTATTTCCATAAAAGAAAATGAACTAATTGATACCGTGATCGACATTCTGAAAAAGGAACTCTCCGCTGCTTTAGGAGATTATGCCCTTTTAGTTGAGGATGGAACCCAATGGCGTAAAAAGGAAAAAGAATTGCAGGATCGCCGCAATACCGCCAATCGTATGATCCAGCAGAACCAGGATCGTATTCAGGTATTGTACGAAGATATGGTAAGCGGCCTGGTAGATAAAGACGATTTCTTTCTTTGGAAAAAGAACTATGAAGATAAAATGAGCTCTGCCAAAGCAGAACTTGCAGAATGTGAAAAAGAGGCCATAAAGATAAAAAAACAGTTTGAACAGTATAAGACGCTTGAAAAAGACGAAAAAGAACTGAAAGCTGGATGTACATTAACTGCAGAGCTTGTATCACGTTTAATTGAGCGTATTGAAGTGGATCACGATAAACATGTCTCTATAAGATTCCGCTTCCATACAGAGTTTCAGGAATACAGCAAGGCGGTGGCACAATGAAAAAATATGTGATTGCTTTATATATCCGTCTGTCTTTGGAAGATTTCAAAACAGACAGTTTAAGTATTTCCAGCCAGCGCATGATCCTTCAAGAACACGCTGTCGGCTTAGAAGAATACGGAAATGCAGAACTGATGGAGTTTGTAGATAACGGGTATAGTGGGGCAAGTTTTGAACGCCCTGCTGTTCAGGAACTTCTTGATCTGGTACGTGCAAACCGAATTGACTGTATCATGGTAAAGGATTTTTCAAGATTTGGGCGCAACAGTCTGGAGACAGGTTACTTTATAGAACGAGTATTTCCGATCTTTCATACCCGCTTTATTTCTGTGGGTGATGATTTTGATACGAAAAAGCTCAAAGGCGATACCGGCGGTATGGAAGTTGCCTTCAAATACCTTATCAGTGAATATTACAGCCGGGATATGTCTGTTAAGACCAAAACCGCAAAGTATATGAAGATGCGCCGCGGTGAATATCAAAGTAAGATCTGCCCGTATGGATATTGTAAAGGTGACAATAACCGAATGGTCCCTGATCCAGAGACCTCCTGTGTTATTCAGATGATTTTTGAATATGCTGCGTCCGGTATGAACAGTGCGCAGATTGCCAGAGAGCTTCATAGTCAGGCAATTCCTACACCGGGCGAATACAAGGCTCTCAAAGGCCAAAAGTATCACGATGTATCAAGGACAAATGGTGTATGGTCTAATTCAACCATTTTGAGACTGTTAGCAGACGAACGCTATATCGGCACTTATGTGATAGGGAAAAAGACTGTAACAGAAGTCGGCGGAAACCGTATGCGGACAAAAGATGAAAGCGAATGGATCAAGATTCCAAATCATCACACCCCATTGGTTAACAAAGAACTTTTTGAGAAAGCTAATGCTTCCATTAAGCGGTTTAAAATTCCAAAACGAAAACAGCATAGTTATCCCCTTCGAGGAAAGGTATTTTGCGGCTCCTGCAAACATGCTATGCACCGTTCCAATGAGACTATTTACCGCTGCAGGTTTTCCTATATGGATTCTTCACAGCCTTGCTATGGTATGACTATCCGGGAAAGCGAATTGGAATCCATAGTATATGAATTTCTTTGTAAACAGTTTGAAGTATCTTTGGGTATTGATGGGCCGAATGAATTAAAACCTGTCGATAAGGCTGCGGTGAGACGAGCTGAATTTGATAATCAGATCTTTGAGTTGCAGGAAGAAAAACGTAAACTGTATGAGGCACTTGTAATAAAGCAGATTGATGTTAACCTCTATAAAAAACAGAAAGCACTTATTGAACAGCGATTGCTTGAAGTACAGAATACAAAGGCTGTTGTAATGACACGGCTGGAGGCTGAACAACAGGAAAAAGAACGTCAGCACCAGCAAAAAGATGTATTACAGTCTTTAATTAAAAACAAAGGACTGACTTATGAACTTGTTGATATGCTGATTGAAAAAATCTTTATTTACCCTGACAAGAGGGTTGAAATCGTGCTAAAAATAAAAAATGACCTGACATAACAGCTCAGGGTATATTGATAAAGCCAGTTAGGAATTGCGGTTCTTAACTGGCTTTTAGAAGTTGAAAAAAACCTCCATATTTTTTTGTCGTGGACTTGACATAAGGGTGTCTCAATCCATGAATTGAAATTATAGGTATATCAACTTCTTTGCAATGTCTTGCTAGAACACTGTTGATGGTAGAATTATAAATTCTTCCATTTACAAAAATAGGCTCATCTTCAGGTAATCTTTTTACAAGTTCAGCAAATTGCATAACAGTTTGCCAATCTAACGGTATCTTTCTGATAGAAGATTTATTTTTAGTAGGAAGAAAACCAGTATGGTTTTTATAATCCCATGTTTTAGAAACTGAAAGCATCTGACGAGATAAGTCAAAATCTTTAGGTGTAAGTGCCAACGCCTCAGAAAAACGCATTCCTGTTTTAGCAATTAATAGGATAAGCCAGTCTAAATTAACCTCCGATTTTAAATCGAGATTATCCAATAGTTTGTGAAGTTCATATTGGTTAAGATACTTAGGCTTCTTCTTACGAGGTGTCTTTCCTTTAATAATTGCTTTTCTGGTAGGATCTCTTAGAATAAGCCCTTCATCAACGGCATCAAGGATTGCACATTTGAGGTGATGATGAAAATCCATTGTAGTTTGTCGTTCGTGGGATATTGCATAATCATTAAGAAGCTTCTGATAAGAAAAACGATCAAGTTCACCAATAGTTAGGTTAGGAATAAGCTTCTCAAGCCATTGATGAGCCATATTATATTTGCTCATGGTAACAGGTCGAATAGCCCCCTCCTTATAGACTGTAATCCATTGTTTGTAGTAATCACAGAATAGCATAGTGTTGTTGGTTGTCGTTGTGTACATTTGTAAGTCCTCCTTTTTTATTGTAATACGCACGCCGATGAAGAGTGATGAGAGTATCAAGTGACTCAATATAGTCCCCAATTTTTTTCTGCTCCTCATATGAAGTCCAAGGAATTTCAATGGTTTTCATACTATCAATATCAATACTTCTTCCATCTCTGATTCCGTATACATGAGGCACTAATTTATGCTTGATAAATTCATACGAACGGAAGTATGGATAATAGAATCTTGAATCCACCTCATCACCGTGAAATGTATGATATGCTGGGCTTATCAAGCCATTATGGTTAGATTTTTCAAGTCCACCTTCAAAGGATCTAAGGTGCACAATAAAGTCATCTTCTCGAACCATTTTGTACCCTGCTAAACTCGATTTATCATACTGTAATTTACGCTCAGATTCTTCTCTAAGAACCGTTCCGCCACCTTGAATAATAGTTAATGCTGGTAACTCTGGATGGTTCTTTTCCGAGTATTCTTGGAACACTTCTCCCAACTTACGCTGTTCCCAATCATTTCTTTTTGCAAAATTTAAAAATAACTTACGCTGATGAAGAGTGATAAAGTTATCCAAGTATGAAAAATACTCTCCAATTTTCTTCTGTTCAGCATATTCAGGCATCAACGTTTCGACTGCGTTTATTGTTGCCTTTGATAAACTCGGAACTCCAGTGGACTCATCTTTTGCTTTCCAATTAACATTTTGAAAAATATCAAAAACAAAATTCAAATCATATTTATCTCGTGGAACCGCGTAAAACAATGTGTCTACAGTCCAAAATGGAGCCCGCAATATGTACGGATTATCTATTGTTCCTTTTCTTCCAATACCAATAGCATCTTCATCATCGGACAATGCTTCATTAACCGAAAGCATATATCCACCAGTTCCATACACTGGAATATCCCCTTCTTCTAGATGTTTATAATCTCTTCCGCTACGAACGTCGACAACATCAACCAACTTACGCTGTTCCCAAGTGTCTGTATTTATCAATACTAATACAATAATATACTAACAGAAAGTTACATATAAATAATAACCTTGCATTTTTAAGGCTGATATTGTATATTATAGATACTAATTGGGGTATGTATTTGCGGATGCATACTTGAGAGGGGCAGAGAAATCTGTCCCTCTTTTTAATTTTGAAATGATTTTTTAAATTTTACGCAACCAACCACAACACAATTCCCACTTTTCTGACAACTACAATTGGTGGAATCCACATTTTACATGGGCTATAATACATACATAACAACAGAAAGGACTGACATTATGCTACAGGAGAATCTTATTATGCTGAGGTCGCTTGCCGGTAAGACGCAGGAGGATATCGCAGAGGTTATTGGAATATCGAGGCAGGCGTATGCCAAATGGGAGCGTGGTGAAACAATTCCTGATATTGAAAAATGCGGCAGGCTTGCAGAGTTTTATGGGGTGACGATGGATTCCTTAATAAAGGATGATGTGCAGCTTGAAGGGCAGAAGATGGCACCAGCACCGAAGGGCAAACACATGTGGGGTGTTGTCACAGTGAATGACCGTGGGCAGATAGTTATTCCTAAAGAGGCTAGAGAGACTTTTGGACT
>UMBU01045294.1_pt1 | contig 10193 bp, 5 predicted proteins | sample 1964051 | NCBI WGS metagenome assembly UMBU01 (sample SAMEA4835949, study PRJEB28245) | human gut metagenome | biome: gut microbiome; material: fecal sample | place: Denmark | collected 2008
ATCGCCCCCGCCAATATTGCCACCACCAATATTACCACCACCAGAAGACCCACCTCCAGTATTACCTCCGCCACCGATACCGCCACCGGTATATTCATCGCACATGCAGGGAGACATCCGGCACAACGGGCAACAATTACATCCGTTTTCGGTTATGAGAACATGGCAGGTAGGACAGGTCGTACCCACTTGTCCCTCCGTCTCGTCCTTATTACAACCGCATTTGCCATCCACTATCTTTTCACCGCACTTGGAACAAGCCACAATATCCACACAAGTACAATCGTCTATGGCCTTGCCGCAAAAAGAACACTTCTCAGTCGTGTCGTATTCAAAATCCAACAGTGACACCCTCTTGACTACCGTTCCGGGATTCAACCATAAAAACAAATGCACGTCATGGCTACATGAATCCTCCACATTGGACGTTTTGCCCGGAAGCAACGGGCGATGCCGGAAAGAAAACACCTCTTTCCCATTTTCTATCCTGCGCCCCAACAATATGCTACCGTCCAAACGGGACGTGATGAAAAAGCCCGTGAAATGGGTTTTGGTAAATTCATACGCCAAAGCATCAAGTTCCTTTCCAAACTCATTATAATAGTTTTGGTCGTAAATGTAAGTCAGTACCACGCCAGTCAGGCTCTTGTCGTCATTCTGTCGGACAAGAAGCTTGTTCGTCACCATATTCATGCGCTTATGCGTCTGGCCTCCCATAGTGAGTGCCGTGAAAGCTGTTGGTTGTCCCTTTCCTTTGATGGGAAAAAGAGCCATTTGTCGATTCCCGTCAACCACCAACCGATAGTCATCCCAATCCACTTTTATGTCATCCATAGCCTCCGAACCTTTCTTATGAGTAGACTTTGAAGATGTCCCAACCGGCTTATGGGTGTCAGGCAAACAAAAATCCGGCCTACTTTCAACCAAAGCTTTGGCTTTCTTCACGATGAGGGGCGAATATTGGTCATCCATCACGTTCGATTCCTCTCCCGATGATTCCATACCGTCAAAACAACCCCACAACACAAGGAAGGCAGCCCACACAAAAGGCCACATAAACATCATTGATTTCTTGATTTTCTTCATGGTAAGATTTAAAAGTCGTTTCTTTTAGTTTAATGCCGCAAAAATACTCTTTTTCCTTAAAATGAACAAATTTATCACGGTATTTTTCAGGACTTCATAAAAAGCCCTATTTGTCCACAACGAGAAAGTTGCAATTTCCTGACAACATATAGAACCATAGACATACTTCATTGCATGAAGAACCTTACTATTTTTAGAAAAACTTAATGCGCCCTAATCTTTTTTTGGCACGTGTTTTGTATGGTAATTCCAATAATATAGTTAATTTTGCCAGTAGAGTCATTAATCAGAGGAATTTGCAGAGCATGAACAATCAATTTTCACCTAAAATATCAGAGGTTCTCATTTACAGCAAGGAGGAGGCGCTACGGCTGCACAATGAATGTGTAGCTCCGGAACACCTATTACTCGGGTTGATCAGGGACGGGGAAGGCAAGGCCATCCAAATCCTCCGCTTGCTCAATCTGGACTTCCGCTCGGTGAAACTACGCGCAGAGCAATCCATACAAGGTTCCGCCATGCAGGAAATGCCTGACGCGGACCATGAAATCATTTTAAACGAGAAGGCCTCTAAAATCATGCGCCTTTGCTTGCTCGAAGCACGCATGCTGAAGGCCCAGGTGGCCGACACCGAACACATACTTTTAGCCATTATGAAAGAAAAAGACAACAATGCATGCCGTATCTTAGAGGAAAACAGCATCCATTATACAGACATCCTGAACCTGCTCACCCAAAAGGCTGAGAAATCGGACGTACAGTCCGGCTTCGGTTTTCCGGACGAGGACGAGGAGGACGAATATGAAAACAAATCCTCGGCGGGAAACCCGATGAACGAACAGGGACACACCGCCACGCAAACGGCGCAGCCGCAAAGGAAATCGGCCAACAACACGCCGGTTCTGGACAATTTCGGCACCGACCTGACACGCGCCGCCCAAGAAGGCATCCTGGATCCGGTGGTGGGTCGCGAAAAAGAAATAGAACGCGTGTCACAAATCCTAAGCCGACGGAAAAAGAACAACCCTATATTAATAGGTGAACCGGGCGTGGGCAAATCGGCCATCGTGGAAGGACTGGCCTTGCGCATCGTACAGAAAAAGGTGTCGCGCATCCTGTTCGACAAACGCGTGATAGCCTTGGACATGGCGGCCGTAGTGGCCGGCACGAAGTATCGCGGGCAGTTTGAAGAACGCATCCGCAGCATTCTCACCGAACTGCAAAAGAATCCGGACGTGATTCTTTTCATCGACGAGATTCACACGATTATCGGTGCCGGTTCGGCACCGGGCAGCATGGACGCGGCCAATATGCTGAAACCCGCGCTGGCACGGGGAGAGATACAGTGTATCGGGGCTACGACCACGGACGAATTCCGGAAAAGCATCGAAAAAGACGGCGCTTTGGAACGCCGTTTCCAAAAAGTCATGGTGGAACCGACCACACCGGAGGAAACCGTACAGATACTGGACAATATCAAGGAACGTTACGAAGACCATCACAATGTGCGCTACACGCCCGAGGCTATCCGTGCCTGCGTACGGCTCACGGAGCGCTACGTTTCCGACCGTTGTTTCCCGGACAAAGCCATCGACGCCCTGGACGAAGCCGGGTCGCGCATACACATCACCCACTCTCCCGTATCGAAAGAAATGGAGGAACAGGAAAAGCGCATCGACGCCGTACATGCCTTGAAGAACGAGGCGGTAAAAAACCAAAATTTTGAACTGGCCGCCGACTACCGTGACCAGGAAGCCAATTTGCAAGAGGAACTGAACCGTATAAAAGCGGCATGGGAGGAGAAACTCAGCCGCGAGCGGGTCACTGTGGACGAAGACCAGATAGCCGAAGTGGTATCCATGATGACAGGCATCCCCGTACAACGCATGGGAGAGGCAGAAGGACACAAGCTGAAGGACATGGCCGTCAACCTGAAACGGGAAGTCATCGGACAGGACGAGGCCATCGACAAGTTGGTGCGCTCCATCCAGCGCGGCCGCGTGGGACTGAAAGACCCGAACAAGCCTATCGGGGCGTTCATGTTCCTCGGCCCTACGGGAGTGGGCAAGACGTACTTGGCTAAAAAACTGGCCGAATACATGTTCGGCAGTGCCGACTCCTTGATACGCATCGACATGAGCGAATACATGGAGAAGCACACCGTAAGCCGTATGGTGGGGGCTCCTCCGGGATACGTGGGACACGAAGAAGGCGGACAGTTGACGGAAAAAGTGCGCCGCAAGCCCTACTCCATCCTACTCCTCGACGAGTTGGAAAAAGCACATAGCGACGTGTTCAACATCTTGTTGCAAGTGATGGACGAAGGACGACTGACGGACAGCAACGGCACGACGGTGGATTTCAAGAACACGGTCATCATCATGACATCGAACTGCGGAACGCGCCAGTTGAAAGATTTCGGCAAGGGCATCGGGTTCAGCCGCCCGGACACGTCGGCAGCCGACAAGCAATACAGCCGCGAAGTCATCCAGAAGGCGTTGCATAAACAGTTCGCTCCGGAATTCCTGAACCGTCTGGACGACATTATCAATTTCGACCAACTGGACTTGGAGGCCATCAAACGTATCGTGGACATCGAGCTTAAACCCATCGTAAAGCGCGTGAAGGAAATGGGCTATACGCTGGAAACGGAAGAGGATGCCAAGGAGTTCCTTGCCCGCAAAGGATACGACATACAATATGGCGCACGTCCGTTGAAACGTGCCTTGCAGACTTATCTGGAGGATGCCATCTGCGAACTGGTCATCAATGACGAACTACAGGAAGGCGAAATCCTGACCGTACGTGCCGCCGAGGGAGACAAACTCCGGATCACGCATGGCCTTGCCCAAGAATAACAATAAATATATGTTAAAGTGCCGGACGATGTTTTCGTCTGGCACTTTTTTTGTTTCTTCATCAATGGCTTTCAAAAAGCCGAACAGAAGATAATTTCATACAATAAAAGCAATAAATATCATGCAAAAAGGAAACATTGGGGTAACGACCGAGAACATATTCCCCGTCATCAAAAAGTTCTTGTACAGCGATCATGAAATCTTTATTCGTGAAATCGTGTCGAACGCCGTAGACGCCACGCAGAAATTGAAAACATTGGCCAACAAAGGAGACTTCAAGGGCGAAACGGGCGAACTGAAAGTCTGTGTCAAAGTGGACAAGGACAACGGTACCATCACGGTGAGCGACCGGGGACTGGGTATGACAGAAGAAGAAATAGACAAGTACATCAACCAAATCGCGTTCTCCGGCGCCAATGACTTCTTGGATAAATATAAAGACGATGCCAATGCCATCATCGGACACTTCGGCTTGGGCTTCTACTCTTCGTTCATGGTGAGCAAGAAAGTGGAAATCGTGACCAAAAGTTACCAAGAAGGGGCAAAGGCCGTAAAATGGAGCTGTGACGGAAGTCCTTCCTATGAAATAGAAGAAACAGAAAAAGCCGACCGCGGAACGGACATCATCATGTACATCGATGACGATTGCAAAGAGTTCTTGGAAAAGAACAAGATTGAGGAGTTGCTTCGCAAGTACTGCCGTTTCTTGCCCGTACCTGTAGCCTTCGGCAAAAAAACGGAATGGAAAGACGGCAAGCAGGTGGACACGGAAGAGGACAACGTCATCAACAACGTCACCCCGATATGGACCAAGAAACCGTCGGATCTGAAAGACGAGGACTACAAGGAGTTCTATCGCGAACTGTACCCGATGAGCGACGAGCCTCTGTTCTGGATTCATCTGAACGTGGACTATCCGTTCAACCTGACGGGCGTGCTCTATTTCCCCAAAATCAAGAACAACATCGAACTGCAACGTAACAAGATTCAGTTGTACTGCAACCAGGTGTACGTAACGGACAGCGTGGAAGGCATCGTGCCTGACTTCCTCACTTTGCTCCACGGAGTCATCGATTCACCGGACATCCCGTTGAACGTCAGCCGCAGCTACCTGCAAAGCGACAGCAACGTGAAGAAGATTTCCAGCTACATCACGAAGAAAGTGAGCGACCGCCTGCAAAGCCTGTTCAAGAACGACCGTAAGGAATTCGAGCAGAAATGGGACGACATCAAGATCTTCATCAACTACGGTATGCTGACACAGGACGACTTCTACGACAAGGCCAAGAACTTCGCCCTCTTTAAGGATTGTGACGGTAAATACTTCACATTCGAAGAATACCAGCAACTCATCAAGGACAATCAGACGGACAAGGACGGTAATCTGATTTACCTGTATGCCCAGAACAAGGAAGCCCAGTACAGCTACATCGAAGCAGCCAAGAACAAAGGCTATAGCGTATTGCTGCTCGACGGGCAACTGGACACTCCCATCGTCTCCATGTTGGAACGCAAGTTTGAAAAGAGCCGTTTCACCCGCGTGGATGCCGACATCATCGACCGACTTATCGTGAAAGAGGATGCCAACAAATCTGAATTGGATGCTGAAAAGAGTGCCAACCTTTCGGCCATCTTCAATTTCCAGATGCCGAAGTTGGACAAAACGGAATTCCACGTAGAGGCACAGGGTATGGGAGAAAACAGTATGCCGGTCATGATTACCCAAAGCGAATACATGCGTCGTATGAAAGACATGGCGCATATTCAGCCGGGCATGTCCTTCTACGGTGAAATGCCGGACATGTACACCTTGGTATTGAATACGGATCACCGTCTGATTAAAGAGGTATTGGCAGACAGCGAAACCCACACTGCGGAGCAACTGAAACCCATTGAAGCCGAACTCAAAGGGTTGCATGCCCGCGAAGCCGTACTCCATCAGCAGCAGGAGGGCAAAAAGCCCGAAGAGATCGACCAGGCACAAAAGGATGAATTGGACAAATGCCATCAGGACATCAGTGCGGAAGAACAAAAGAAAAACGACGTACTGGCCGGTTATGGCAAGGACAACAAGAAGGTGCATCAGCTTATCGACTTGGCATTGCTGCAAAACGGCATGCTGACTGGCGAAGCCTTAAGCAACTTCGTAAAACGCAGCATCTACTTGATTCAATAACCGAACACGCCTGCTACGGCAAGAATAAGCAAGATAAAATCGCTATCCCCCGAAAAGGATAGCGATTTTATTATAAAAAACACCTTCAATATTTGGAGATTTAAATAAAAAGCCATACCTTTGCACACGAAATCAAAACAAGAACGGCTCCGTAGCTCAACTGAATAGAGCATCTGACTACGGATCAGAAGGTTACAGGTTTGAATCCTGTCGGAGTCACAAAAACGGTTTGCAAACTCAATGATTTGCAAACCGTTTTTCTTATCCTCCACTCAATACAATTTCCCCTTAGAGTTTCTTTTTCTTCAATGTGAAAAGGAACTCCAAACCATGCCCGCCGCCCGAAGGCTTTGCATTGATATTCCCCCCATGGAAAAGCACGGCATTCTTTACGATGGCCAACCCAAGGCCCGTACCTCCTAATTTCCGGCTACGCCCCTTGTCTACACGGTAGAAACGTTCGAAGATGCGTCCCAAATGTTCGGAGGGCACTCCTACTCCATTGTCGCTCACACTGAAATAATAACCGTCCTCGTCTTCCGAATAACACACGATGTTCACATGCGTACCGTTTCCGGCGTATGCAATGGCATTATCCATCAAATTACGGAAAATGGAGTACAACAAAGAAGAATTCCCTTGAAGCACCAACTTGTCCGGAACATTTATCCCCACAGTCATTTGCTTCTCCTCCAGTTTTAAGGCCAGTTCCGCCACGATATTATGAATCATGGAAGCCAAATCCACATCCGTCACCTCTATCATCTGACCGGCCTCCGTCATACGGGTCAGAGTAGATATGTCCTGCAACAGGTTCGTCAGCCGGTTGCTTTGCGCAAAGCTACGCTCCAAAAACTTCTTAAGCATATCCGGCGAAAGTCCCGGATTATTCAGAATCGTTTCCAGATAACCTTGGATACTGCTCACGGGAGTCTTCAACTCATGAGCAATATTTTGTGTAATCTGCTGCTTCATGCGGGCTTGTTCCTCTTGTTTCGTAATGTCAGAAATGGAAATCTCAAAGCTGTTATCCACAAAAAGAGCCACAGACAAGTTGAACACATAACCGTTTTTATCCACGACCAACAACTTCTGCCTAAGGTCTCCCTGCGTAAAACTCTTGCGGGACATCGTTATAAAATCAAACAGCGGCTGCAATTCCTTCACTTGAAAGACTTCTTCTATGCCTCCGATATTCTTATCGGATATCAGATTCACATACTGCATGAAAAGCCCGTTAGCCAGAACCACATCCTTGCCTGGATTGAAAATGGCCAGTCCTTCATTGGAAATCTGCAAATGTGTGATAAGCTTCTCACGCTCGCGGAAAAGATCGTCCTTCGCCTTGCGTAACCGTGTATAAATATCGACGATATGCCGTGAAATCTGCCCCAAATCGGTATTTCCCAATCCCTTCAAATCATTCGTATCCACAGCCTCGTCCTGATCGGCACGACGTGCAAAAAGGCGAAGCTGAGTAATCATAGCCCCTAAACGAGCCGTCAAGTTATAAAAGACGAGGAACAAAATGGCAGATAACAAAAATGAAAACCATAAATACCCCTTGTCGGCATTCAACATGGCAATCAAATCCGTATCGTAAGGCAATGCGCTACGTACGAACAACTCTTTCTCCGGAAAATAATTCGCCGAATAAAAGAATTCCTCTCCAAGAGTCTCTGAGGTTCTTTTGATGGAATATCCGCTTCCTGCAGCCAAAGCCTCACGTATTTCCTCACGGTCCAGGTGATTATCCTTCACATGTTCGGAGGAAATATCATTATCGAAAATCACTTTTCCGTGACGGTCTACAAGCGTGACACGCAGTTTCTGAAGATGGTGCCGTACACGATAGCGCGCCACATAATCTTTCACTGAAAAGGCCGTATCAGCCATGTGATCATACAAATCCACGTTGAACATGGTCAGCGTAGAATTCAACAACTCCACCTTATGCGTCTTCTCGCGGTGATACTGATAATACAAGAAACTTGCTACGAAAACACAATAAATAGCGATAACGGAAAAAAACAGATATTGGCTGAATGACAATGACTTTCTTTTCATCTCAATCTTTCACAGAGGTATCGAAACAATATCCGTAACCCAAACGGGTGACGACAAACTTTCCGTATCCGTCGAGTTTTTTACGCAAACGGGTTATGTTCACATCTACCGTCCGGTCCAGCACCTCGGCATCGTTGTTCCATATCCTACGCAGTATCTCAGCCCGCGAAAACACACGGCCCTCATTTTCCAACAGTAAGCGCAAAATCTCAAATTCGGTCTTAGTCAACTGCAACGCCTCGCCGCACAGCACGGCCTCTTTTTTGTTAAGATCCAATTTCAACTCCTTAAAACCGATATAAGCAGCCGGTACCGCCTGTTGCGGCGCCGTACGACGAAGCACAGCCTTGATTCTCATCTGCACTTCGCGCAGGGAAAAGGGCTTGGAAATATAGTCGTCCGCCCCCAAAGTGAATCCGGTGACGGCATCGTTCTCCGTATCACGCGCCGTAAGAAAGATAATAGGTATATCACGAGTCTCCCGCACTTGCTTGAGCATCTTGGCCATCTTAAAACCAGAGATTTCTCCCATCATGACGTCCAACAACAGAAGGTGGAACTTGGTCAGATCCATCTTAAGTGCTTCTTCGGCTGAATTGGCCGTTTCTACTTCGTACCCCTCATTCTCCAGATTGAACTTCAGGATGTCGCACAAATCTTCTTCATCGTCCACCACGAGAATCCTGTAATTTGTATTCATCAGACTTACCGCTTTAAATTATTATTTTCCGACTGCAAAATTACAAGTTAGTTGTTGCACGAATATGAAACCTGTGTTACAATACCGTTACAATACCTTTTTCTTGTTGGAACCTGCGGCATGCACGAACCCAATGACGCATGTGACCGATTATTTCCTGTGTCTCTTGCAAAGTACTCATATAAAGATATTCAATCTTCAGATTGTCCATATCCCCCTTGCGTATGCGGTCTTGCTGAATCTTGCGGAGCTGGGACAACTGGGCTTTCATCTCGTCTCCAAACTGCCGAACCTGCAACGCATTATCGTAATTATTCGTCTCTATCATGCCGGCAATGACATTCATCAACCTTTCCACCCCTTCCCGAATCGGCATGAATTCTTTCACGTATTCCTCGGGCATGGGATTGAAATTATTGTCCACATGTTCCAATGAAGGCTCACACATACGCTTCAGGCAGTACAAACTCTGTTCGCAACTGTTACATGCCAAATGGAACCATGTATCTTTTTCAACAGCTTGCAGCGGGTCTATTTTACGTAATCCCACCAGTTCTTTCCGACGGATTACCTTCCAATTCTTCCGCTCATCCTCCAAATGGTTCAAAGTCCGTCGCAACACTTTGACATCCTCGGCAATCAAACCGGAAGTAGTCTGCATATAAGCTTCCGATATATACTTCACCATCTTCGACTGATAAGCACTGATATGCCGGTTCAATAATACCCAAGCTTCATCCTTATCATTGGTTTGTGCCAATTCCGTGAAAATCTCATCCCGCTGTACTGCCGCCATCTTCTTCTTATAACTGCGATTATTCTGAATAAGCATGAACACGACTACAACAATGAGCAATACCATAGCCACCACTCCACCGAAATGTACAAACAACGTCACGATGAAACACAGGAAGAAAGCCGCACCGGCCGTCATAAACCATCCGCCAATCACAGAAATCACACCGGTCACGCGGAACACGGCACTCTCGCGTCCCCATGCACGGTCGGCCAATGACGAACCCATGCCCACCATAAACGCCACGTATGTGGTAGACAACGGAAGTTTCAGAGACGTACCCACTACGATCAACAAGCCGGCCAACACCAAATTCACGGAAGCGCGTACCAAATCGAACGCCGCACCATTCGGAATAATAGCCTCATCCTGATTGAAACGTGAATTGATCCATTTCCTCATCCATGCAGGAATATGGTCTACCACATACTCGTTGCTGTTAATCACGCTCCTCACCAACCGACGGGCAAAACGGGAAGAACCGAACATTTCGTCGCCGGCTGTCTGACG
>UMBU01065936.1_pt1 | contig 10118 bp, 7 predicted proteins | sample 1964051 | NCBI WGS metagenome assembly UMBU01 (sample SAMEA4835949, study PRJEB28245) | human gut metagenome | biome: gut microbiome; material: fecal sample | place: Denmark | collected 2008
CAAGCCCGAAATGAAACGCGCCGCCAGCAACGACCAATAATCGGGAGCCACCGCAGCCCCCAGATTTCCTACCAGCATCAAAGCCATCAATGCCAGCAGGATATGTTTCAACGGACGTTTACGCGCCAAAATCAACATGGGAGCGCCGGCGCATACGCCCAGCGCATAGGCGGAAATAAAATGTCCCGCAACGGGAATACTGATATTCAAATCAGCGGCAACATAGGGCAAAATACCCATCATCGTAAATTCGGCGATACCCAATCCTAAGGTGCCGAACGCTAACGCAATAAGACTCTTCTTCATTTGAAAAAATACAACCTGTAAAACAAACTTTTTACCGCTGCAAAAGTAATGCATTGTACCGTTCCCGATTCTTTATTTTATAAAAAAGTAACTAAAAATTTGTCTCATACGAATGTAACCTATACTTTTGCACCCCGGATAAAGAACATGTCAACAAGAACTTCAACCATTCTGCCGGTCGGAGTTCGGATATATTCTTATTCACGGTTCAATAACAATTTGTATAACTAAAAGGTAAGAAGAAAATGAAAAAGTTTGTAATCTTATTATTTGTCGCAATGGCTGCTTTATCAGCAAAAGCACAAGTGTATGTTGGCGGAACAGTATCTTTATGGCACAACGACGATGTCGACGCAACGACTTTCACGCTGAATCCGGAAGTAGGATACAACCTGAATGAAAAATGGGCTGTCGGCGGTATATTGACATTCTCGCACAGCAAACTGGACGAAGGAAAATACAATGCTTTCGGCCTTGCTCCATACGCCCGTTACTCTTATTATGAAAACAAGGTTGTCCGCCTGTTCATCGATGGCGGTCTGGGCTTCTCCACTCAAAAGGTGAAAGGCGCCGATGCCGTAAACGGTTTTGAAATCGGTTTCAAACCGGGCATCGCCATCAAACTGAACGACAAGTTCAGCGTACTTGCCAAATGCGGTTTCCTGGGTTACAGAGACGACTATATGAACGCCGGCAGCGGTTACGGTTTCAACCTCAAAAGCGAAGACCTCTCATTCGGTTTCCACTACGAATTCTAATCAATACAAACCGATGTATACGCAAAAGGGATGCTTTGGAAAGCATCCCTTTTTTATTATTCTCATAGAATAAGTACGGATTAGTTTCTAATTATTCAAACATTATAAATACTCACACTTAAATTATTCGTATTTTTGCGCATCGTTTATAAAATATGCAATAATGAAGAAGTCCGTAAAAGGAGTCCGGTTTGCTCCTAAAAACTATTCCGACGAAGTAGAAGCCAAGATTCAACATTATAAAAGAGAAGGATATAAACTGCCGTCACGCCACTTGCTGCGCACGGAAGAGCAACTGGCCGGCATACGCGAAAGCGCAAAGATAAACACCGCATTGCTCGATTACATCTCTGAGAATATCCGTGAGGGAATGTCTACGGCGGAGATAGACCATCTGGTATACTGTTTCACGACCGACCACGATGCCATCCCCGCCCCTTTCCTGTACGAGGGCTTTCCCAAGAGCGTATGCGTCAGCATCAACGATGTGGTGTGTCATGGCATCCCCAGCACCAAAGAGTTCCTGCGCAGCGGAGATATTGTAAACGTGGATGTATCCACCATATATAAAGGATATTTCTCCGACGCATCGCGCATGTACATGATTGGTGACGTCCGTCCCGAGATGCAACGTCTGGTGCAGGTGACCAAAGAGTGCCGTGACATCGGCATACAGGCCGCACAGCCCTGGGCTCGATTGGGCGATGTGGGAGCCGCCATCCAGGAGCATGCCGAGAAGAACGGTTACAGCGTAGTGCGCGACCTTTGCGGGCATGGCGTAGGCATCAAGTTCCACGAAGAACCGGACGTAGAGCACTTCGGCAAGCGCGGTACGGGCATGCTGATAGTACCGGGCATGACGTTCACCATCGAGCCGATGATTAACATGGGCACATACGAGGTCTTCATCGACGAAGCCGACGGCTGGACAGTATGCACCGACGACGGTCTGCCTTCCGCCCAATGGGAAAGCATGATTCTCATTACCGAAAACGGAAACGAGATACTGACGCAATAGGCATAAGCCCGCAGGCTGCAAGACATTCCCCGGTGTGGTACTCTCCGTACCAACCGTTGGTATTCCTCGTACCACGCTTTGGTATTGCTTGTACCAACCGCTGGTATTATCGGTACCAACCGTTGGTACGGCGGATACCACCCTTTGATACCGAATGTTCAGCCCATTGAAACTTTATTTCCCCATACGCAATTATGAATATCATACTATTACTCGTTGGAATTATCGCAGGAGCCGTCATCGGCTATCTGATGGCCGGCAGAAAAGCCGCCGCCCTAAAAACACAAGTAGAGGCCGCCGAAGCGCGTGAAGCGTTACTGAACCGCACTGCCGAAGAGCGTATCGCCCGCGAGCGCTCCGTTGCCGAAGAACGCTTGCAGGAAGCCGGCCGCCAAGCAGCGGAACGCCTTAGCACACAAGAACGGCTGTTTGCCGAACGCATTTCCGAACAGGCACGCGGCTTCAACGAACGCCTCGCCGAGCAGGAACGTTCCTTTGGCGAGCGCATCACCCAGCAGCAACGGCAATGGGAACAACGCCTCGCCGAACAGAAAGAAGAAGCCGAAGCCTTGCACAAGCGTATGAACACCGAGTTTGAGAACCTTTCAAACCGCATCTTCCAAAGCAAGACGGAAGATTTCACCAAGCTGAACGCCGAGCATCTGGGCAATCTTCTGCGCCCGCTGGACGAGAAGATAAAAGACTTCAAGGAAAAGGTGGAGCAAGTATACAGTACCGAAGCCAAAGAACGCTTCTCTCTGGGAGAACGCATCAAGGAACTGGTGGAACTGAACAACCGCCTCAGTGAAGACGCCAACAACCTGACACGCGCCTTGAAAGGCGATTCCAAGATGCAAGGCAACTGGGGTGAAATGATTCTGGAACGTCTGTTGCAGGCGTCCGGCCTGATTGAAGGCGAGCACTATTTCCGTCAGGAGTTCCTGAAAGACGAACGCGGCGAAGTGATTGTCAGCGAAGAAAGCGGCCAAAAGATGCAACCCGACATCCTCATCAAGTACCCCGATGAGCGCGAGATGATAATAGACTCCAAAGTCTCCCTCACCGCCTACGCCGCCTATACATCCGCCGAAGACCGCGAAGAACAGGCGCGCTGGCTCAAAGCGCATCTGCAGTCCGTCCGCAACCACATCGACGAGCTCAGCCGGAAAGACTATTCGCACTACGACATCAAGTCACCGGATTTCGTCATGATGTTTATCCCCACAGAGGGTGCTTACCTGCTTGCCATACAAAGTGACGCCAACCTTTGGGAGTACGCCTACAACAAGAAAGTCGTACTGATGAGCCCTACGAACCTCATCAGCGCCCTGCGTCTCTCGCTCGACCTGTGGAAGCGGGAAAACCAAGTGAAAAACGTGCAGGCCATCATCAAGCGCGGCACGGCCTTATACGAAAAGATTGTAGGTTTCACCGACACTTTCCTCACCCTCGGCGACCGCATGACAAGCCTGCAAAAAGACTATGACAAAGCGCTCAACCAACTGTCCGAAGGCAACGGCAGCGTAGTCCGCCAAGCGGAAATGCTGAAAGACATGAGCCTTACTCCGAAGAAACGCATCTCGGCAAGACTGCTGCCCAGAGAAGAGGCGCAAGAAGAAACAGAACAAGAAGACAAAGAATAAATCTAAAGACAAGACCTGTTATATTATGAGAATTTTAAAAGACCGTATTCTGAAAGACGGAAAATGCTATCCGGGAGGTATATTGAAAGTAGATAACTTCATCAATCATCAAATGGACCCGATTCTGATGAAATCCATCGGCGTGGAGTTCGTCAGACGCTTCGCTTCTACCAATATCAACAAGATTATCACCGTCGAGGCCAGCGGCATCGCCCCCGCCATTATGGTAGGCTATCTGCTGGAACTTCCCGTAGTGTTCGCCAAGAAAAAGAAGCCGAGCACCATGGACAATATGCTGATTACTTCCGTATACTCATTCACCAAACAACGTTCGTACGACGTATGCGTCAGCAAAGATTTCCTCACTCCCGGCGACCAGGTGCTTTTCATCGATGACTTCCTTGCCAACGGAAACGCCGCCAAAGGCATTATGGACTTGGTGAAGCAAGCCGGCGCGGAGCTGGTAGGTATGGGATTCATCATAGAGAAAGCCTTTCAGCACGGAGGCGACGAGCTGCGTAGCCAAGGTATTCATGTAGAATCTCTGGCCATCATCGAAAGCCTCGACAACTGCGAAATCAAAATCAGATAACCCGGAGCAATGGAAAAACAACAGGAAAACGGACTGATTTACGGCTTGAACGACAAGCCGCCCTTCAAGGAAGCCTTCTTTGCCGCGTTGCAACATCTGCTGGCCATATTCGTAGCCATCATCACCCCGCCGCTCATCATTGCGGGCGCATTGAAGCTCGATACGGAAACAACCGGTTATCTGGTTTCGATGGCGCTGTTCGCATCCGGCATATCCACGTTTATCCAATGCCGCAGGTTCGGCGGGTTAGGTACCGGGCTGCTGTGCATTCAGGGAACCAGCTTCTCGTTCATCGGCCCCATCATTTCCGCCGGCATGGCGGGTGGGCTTCCGCTGATTTTCGGTTCCTGTATGGCGGCTTCGAGCGTGGAGATGCTGATAAGCCGGGTGCTGAAGTACACCAAGAAGATTATTACGCCGCTGATATCCGGCATTGTAGTTACCCTTATCGGCATGAGCCTGATAAAAGTGGGAATTACCGCCTGCGGCGGCGGAGCCATCGCACAAGCCGACGGCAGCTTCGGCGGTTTCCGCCATGTGGGGCTTGCCGCATTGGTTCTGTTGCTTATCATCGCCTTCAACCGGAGTTCCAACCGGTACCTGCGCATGAGCTCCATTGTCATCGGATTAGTGATAGGCTACATCGTGGCGTGGTGCATGGGGATTGTCGATTTCTCCTCGATACAAAGCTACGGCGGTTTCAATCTGCCGATGCCTTTCCGTTACGGGCTGGCCTTCGACTTATCCACCATTATCGCGTTGGGACTGATTTTTATGATTACCGCCATTGAGGCGTATGGCGACATTACAGCCAACTCCCTTATCTCCGGCGAACCGGTAGAAGGAGAAACATTCGTGAAACGCGCTTCGGGCGGCATCCTCGCCGACGGCTTCAACTCCATGCTGGCGGGTGCGCTCAATTCTTTCCCGAACTCCGTTTTTGCGCAAAACAACGGGATGATACAACTGACGGGGGTTGCCAGCCGGTATGTGGGATATTACATTGCGGCCTTTCTTGTACTGCTCGGCCTGTTTCCCGCCGTGGGACTGGTATTTTCGCTGATGCCCGAACCGGTATTGGGCGGCGCTACGCTGCTGATGTTCGGTACGGTAGCCGCAGCCGGTATCCGCATCATCGCAGCGCAAGAAATCAACCGAAAGGCTACTCTTGTCATGGCCGTCAGTTTCTCCCTCGGCTTGAGCGTGGAACTGGTTCCCGAGATACTGTGCCAACTGCCGGAAACGCTACGGAATATCTTCTCATCCGGCATCACGACGGGGGGAGTTACGGCAATTCTGGCAAATATGCTGATTCATATCAAGGAGTAAAGTCCGGGAGCGGGAACCCGCTCTTTCCGAAGCATATCTTCCTGAAATAAGCTACTTTGTTTTCGTGGTTTTCGGCAGCACTGTATTCAGCACCGCATATCCCAATACCCCGGCAAGCACCGTCCCTACAAGCACACCGAATTTCGCCTGATTCAGCAATTCCGGATATTCGCCCGCAAAGGAAAGATTGGCGATGAACAAAGATACGGTAAAGCCGATACCGCCCAACAAGGAAACACCGGCTATATTCTTCCAGTTCATACCCGCAGGCATCAAGGCCAAACCGCTCTTTATCGCCAGCCATGTAAACAGATATATCCCCAGGAATTTGCCTGACAGCAGCCCTGCGGCCACAGCCACGCTCACATCTCCCACGATACTGCCGCTACCGCTGAACACCACACCCGCATTGGCAAAGGCAAACAACGGCAGAATCACGAAGTTTACAGCTCCATGCAGATTGTCTTCCAACGACTGCAACGGACTGATAACATAATCGGACGCCTGCTCCACCTGCTTCAGCGTAGCAATCTGCGCATTGGTCAGCACGATATTATCTGATTTGGAAACCGGAAACTCCCCTATGACGTCACGGATGCGCTTGATATATTTACCCGCGTCCAAACGGGGACGCGCCGGTATCACAAACGCCAGTATCACGCCCGAGATTGTACTATGTATGCCCGATTGCAGGAACAAATACCAGATTATTATACCGAAGAACAGAAAGAATATCTTCTGCGTCACTCCAAACTTGCCCATGTAGTAGAGGAATACATACAGAACAGCCGCCACTATCAAGTACCCGTATGCCACGTCAACGCTATAAAACAGTGCGATAACCAATATCCCGCCAATATCGTCCACCACAGCGAACGCCGTCAAAAATACCTTCAGGCTCAACGGCACACGCTTACCCAGCAAGCTGAGCACTCCCAAAGAAAAAGCGATGTCCGTAGCCATAGGAATAGCCATGCCGCGCGTTTCGGGAGTACCGGAAACCACCAGAAGCGAGTAGATGACCACCGGAACCAGCATACCGCCGCAGGCCGCGATAAAAGGCAAAGCCGCCTTTCGGACGGAAGACAGTTCGCCTACCAGCAATTCACGCTTTATCTCCAACCCCACTGCCAGAAAGAAAACAGTCATCAGGCAGTCGTTTATGAATTCTATCATCTTCAACGGATGCCCGCCGTGAGAGAGCAGATTGAAATTCCCGATGCGCAAATGAAGTTCCTGAAGCAGAAAGTCCTGGTATATCGGCGATAAAGACGAATTGGCCACGACGGCAGCCAGGATAGCGGTGAGAAATAAAAGAATACTCGCCACTATGTTCAGCGACGAAATGTTTTTCACGGTACGTAGAATAATCATAAGTATTTGATTGAAGGTTTCATCTTTCTTCGGGAAAGGAAGCATAGCCGACATTTCATTCCGTCACACTTCCATAACTCAACAACGCCAGCTTCTTTACCCACAGAACAAAGATACCCGTTAAAATTAAATTAAGCACTATGGTTAATACGGAAATTATCAATGCCGGGCCGCCCAAACTATATCCAAGAGCGATAAAGATTACCCCCGCCCCTACTTCACCGCGGGTAAACATACCGATAGAGAGCGCCAGACGCTCGCTGAACTTACGGTCTTTGTAAAAGAATACCGGAAACAGTTTACCGATATTAGACAATAACGACACTATCAGTACATGAAGCATAATCATTCCCCACGACATCATCTCCTGCGAACCCGTAACCGAGTGCTGTCCCAACGACGCCTCCGCAAAGTCCACACCCAGAAACCGGGGCATGCTCATTCCAACCAGAAACATAAAGAGGAAAGAAATCCCCGTGGAAACTTTACGTTCCGCCGGTGTGTCATGCTCCTTGTGCTTCATCACCATTCCCAAGACGAAAGCGGGCAGCAATACCTCTATATGAATACTGCCTGCCTCACCATACAAATGCTTGCTGATGAGATATACAGCCTGCGTACACGCAAACACTACGGCCGAATATACCAGAATGGCTTTCCAATCCTGCCGCCAGTCGTATTTTCCCAGTTGTTTCCAACCGAAAGAGAGCAAAAGAAATACAATGAAAACAATCACCAGAAGCTGCCAGCGCAGGCCGATCATCATAATCTGAAGCGGAATCATCAGAAGGATGGTATCCAAATCATCAAAGATAGCCAGCACTTGAATTTTCTTGTAAACCCAGCTTGTCTTTAAGCCGATGGCGGCCAGCATGGTAAACAAAATACCGGCGGAAGTGGGAGCCGCAAAACGGCTCAACAGGAGATTCTCTTTCCACGCTTCCCAACTATTCCAGTATTCGGGCGGAAGCAGGACAAAAACATAATAAATAGCAATCAGGAACCAAGGCATGGCGGCGGTAGCCATTGCAACGCCATAATCTTTCGCGTATGTCTGCCAACGTGATTTATCGACTTCAAACTCACGTCCCACATTAATCATTATAAAACTCAAGCAGACATAGAGCAATACATTCGATACGGCCTTTACCGCATTATAGTTTCCGCCCGCCCACACAGGGAGATATTGGGAAACGAACAGGCCTGCCATCAGGAAGGCCGAAAACGATAGAACTTTTCTCATTCGGTTTAAATTTAAAAGGGGTTGTCAAGATAGCCCTACGGAAAGAGAACAACCCCTGTGTCATATGAATTGTTTAGCAACTAATCCAATTTCAGCACAGCCAAGAACGCTTTCTGCGGCACTTCCACATTACCAATCTGTTTCATTCTTTTCTTACCCCGCTTCTGCTTTTCAAGCAATTTACGCTTACGGCTCACGTCACCGCCATAACACTTGGCCGTAACGTCCTTACGGACTGCCTTGATTGTTTCGCGGGAAATAATCTTGGCGCCAATAGCCGCCTGAATGGCAATGTCAAACTGCTGTCTCGGAATCAGGTCTTTCAGCTTCTCGCACATACGGCGTCCCAGCTCGTACGCATTGTCAAAGTGCGTCAAGGTAGAGAGGGCATCCACCGGTTCGCCGTTCAGAAGGATATCCAGCTTCACCAGTTTGGACGGACGGAAACCGTTCGCATGATAGTCGAAAGAGGCATATCCCTTGGAAATACTTTTCAGTTTGTCGTAAAAGTCGATAACGATTTCGCCCAACGGCATATCATAGTATATCTCCACACGGTTACCGGAAATATATTCCTGCTTCACCAGTTCGCCGCGCTTACCCAGACAGAGTGTCATGATAGGGCCGATATAGTCCGTGGTGGTAATCACGGACGCACGGATATAGGGCTCTTCAATGCGGTCTATCAAAGTGGGATCGGGCATGCTGCCGGGGTTGTGCACCTCGGTCATGTGCCCTTGCTTATCGTAGATATTGTAAGATACGTTCGGCACGGTGGTAATCACATTCATATCGAATTCGCGGTCCAGACGTTCCTGTACAATCTCCATGTGAAGCAATCCCAGGAATCCGCAACGGAAACCGAAGCCCAGCGCCAATGAAGATTCGGGCTGGAAAGTCAGCGAAGCGTCATTCAGCTGCAACTTCTCCAATGATGAGCGCAAGTCCTCAAAGTCTTCCGCCTCAATGGGATATACACCGGCAAATACCATCGGCTTCACTTCCTCGAAACCGGCAATCGCTTCCTTGCACGGACGGGCTATGTGCGTAATCGTATCGCCCACCTTTACCTCTTTGGAAGTCTTGATGCCCGAGATAATATAGCCTACGTCGCCCGTACGCAATTCCTGACGGGCAACCATATCCATCTTCAGCACACCGATTTCATCCGCATCGTACTCCTTGCCCGTATTGAAGAATTTCACTTTGTCTCCTTTACGTATCACACCGTTCACAATCTTGAAATAAGCGATGATACCGCGGAAAGAATTGAATACGGAGTCGAATATCAAAGCCTGCAGAGGCGCTTCTTCATCGCCTTCGGGATGAGGAATACGCTCGACGACTGCCGCAAGGATTTCCTCGACGCCCATTCCCGTCTTACCGGAAGCGCGGATTATCTCTTCACGCTTGCAACCGAGCAGTTCCACGATTTCATCCTCTACCTCTTCGGGCATGGCGCTCGCCATATCGCATTTGTTGATAACCGGAATAATTTCCAAGTCATGCTCAATAGCCATATACAGGTTGGAGATGGTCTGCGCCTGCACGCCCTGTGAAGCGTCCACTATGAGCAACGCACCTTCGCAGGCGGCAATGGAGCGGGACACCTCATAGGAAAAGTCCACGTGCCCCGGAGTGTCAATCAGGTTCAGAACATACTTCTCGCCTTTGTACATATACTCCATCTGGATAGCATGGCTTTTGATGGTGATACCTCTCTCCTTTTCCAAATCCATATCATCCAGCATCTGTCCTTCGGTTACTTGGATAGTATTGGTGAACTCCAACAGACGGTCGGCCAAAGTTGATTTACCGTGATCGATATGAGCGATGATACAAAAGTTACGTATAT
>UMBU01026086.1_pt1 | contig 10075 bp, 7 predicted proteins | sample 1964051 | NCBI WGS metagenome assembly UMBU01 (sample SAMEA4835949, study PRJEB28245) | human gut metagenome | biome: gut microbiome; material: fecal sample | place: Denmark | collected 2008
TGACTGCTCAGTTCCTTCGCCAATACGGTACTCGCAAGCTCGCACCTTTTCAACCATTATAACAACGATTCAAATGAAAGAAGATATTGTCAATACATCAACTTCCCCGAAAGAAACAAGAAGCGTCTTTGTCGGGGCAAAAGTCACTCCCAGCCAGAGAGACCATATTAAATCACTGGCCGAACAATGCGGCATGACCGTAAGCGACTACATATTGTCATGTGCGTATAACTTCAAGCCCAAAGCGAGGCTTACTAAAGAAGAGGCGGCACTGCTGCAGAATCTGGACAATTGTCGTTCTGATCTCGTAAAATATACCTCCGCACTTCACGGAATGTCCACAAAGCAGCGGATGATAATGTTCAATCAGATTCCGTTCATGGTCGGCTGGCTCGGAGAACTTTCCAGTGTTGCCGAAGGAGTCTGCCAATTCCTGGAAGCCGTAAAGGAGAAAAACAGAATTCCGTCCACCCCTCAATCCGAAGAAAAATGATTGCAAAAGCCAAAGCCATATCTTACGGAATCAATGACCTTCGTTATATTACCGGCGAATCAAAATACAAGAAGCATCCGGAAAAAATATATCGGGTATTGGACAATCTGTTGCCCCCGGATCTGGACGCTATGGGGATATGGAACTCCATGCAGTTGACTCTTTCCCAACATCGGCCGATAAAGAATTCCATTATCAGAATAGAGTTGAGTCCATCGCCTGAGCATACCAGTTTCTATGACATTGAGGACTGGCAAAAGCTCTGGCACGAGTTCGCCGAAGAGTTTGACAAACAAGTAATCACCGGTAAGGACGGGAAAGTCCGTTCATGCCCGACCAATCTGGCAAACAGCAAATACACGGTTTACCTGCACATGGAATCCAAAGGGAAAGTTCCCCATCTCCATGCTGCAATTTGCCGCTTTGATGAAAACGGGAACATCAACAATGACCATAACATTCATCTTCGGGCACAACGTGCAGCCGAGCGAGTTGCAGTGAAACGTGGCTGGAAGACTGCGGAAGAAATCCGAAGTCGCAACATTCCGGAAGTAAGCAGAGAGTGCATGGAGGTATTGAGAACCATGCCATCGTGGTCATGGGAAGAATACAAGAAGGCACTTGCCCGGAGAGGCTATTCCGTATATGAACGGAAAGACAAGAAAGATGTTCTCCGTGGATATGCGATCCTCAAAGGAAATGCCAAATACAAGGCTTCCGAACTGGGAGTGGCCCGTAACCTGATGATTTCGAAACTTCCCCGTACGTGGCAAAAGCTCCACTACCGGGAGAGGCTTGCCGCTCAGGTCAATACTTCTCAAATCCATCGGCCGGAACCTGTTCAAAGACCGGCAGCCGGTATGGATTATACCCACTATCGTTCCGGCTCGGTGACCTACACGCTTTCTTCCCATGGCGGAACGGAACAGCGTTTCTATATCCCGGAGCGGGTACTTGACTATTTCAACGAAGAGTTCGACTACCGGGAGGTTGCCAACAGCAGTGATTTGACTGACATAGCCGTAGCTATCTTTGTTGGTATGCTTGATACGCCAGCCGTATCTGCCGGAGGTGGTGGCGGAGGTTCGCAAAGCGATCTCCCCTGGCGGGACAAGGACGATGACGACCTGCAATGGGCCCGCCGCTGTGCACGTGCTGCTACCCTCCTATTGGGCAAGAAACCGAGAACAGGATTAAGACGATAAAGTCATGAAACAGGCACACAAAAAGCGGCCGCCACGTGCGACCGCTAATAGTCCGCTGGTCTTGGCGGATATGGGGGGAAATTATTTTATAAATCTGACAAATTTTTTAAGAATCAAACACAAACGTCAATCTATTTGAACATTCCAATTCGACACTGTCTAAAACAAGGCCGTGATAAATATCTGCAATAACTATAGCAGATAATTCAAAATATATACCCGGATCATCAACTAAATATATTAACTTTGTACAAATATGCTATGGCCAAATTAATGAAAAAAACAAAATCATATACATTCATAGACCTGTTTGCTGGAGCGGGAGGACTTTCCGAGGGTTTCATCAGAGCCGGATATACGCCTATTGCGCATATCGAAATGAACAAGGACGCCTGCAACACGCTGAAAACACGATCGGCATTTCATTATCTTCAGGAAAACAAATGAGACAACACCTTGACAAAATACTTCGGCCATTTTCTTTTTAATACATATCTACCAACAATATCCACTGTTTTCAGGGAAATAGCATCGTGATATCCGTTTCAAATCAAGATTCGGATTTTGTCGAGTCATTAAATTCTTGTAATTTTCGTAAAATTTACGGACTAATCTCACAAAGCAATATGAAGAAAGACTTTGGATCGAAGAGTTGGCTCTACCCGATGCCCGTACTGATTGTGGCAGCCTACGACGAACAAGGCGTGCCCAATGTCATGAATGCCGCCTGGGATGGCATGTTTACCGATGAGACAATCGGGATCTGTCTCTCCGCCGGGCATAAAACCACGAAAAATATCCTTGCAACACGTGCCTTCACCGTCAGCATGGCCACGGTCGATCAAGTGGCTGCCTGCGACTATGCGGGTATCGTCTCCGGGAATAAAGTCCCCGACAAATTCGCCCGGGCGGGATTTCATGCCACTCCTTCGGCGCACGTCAATGCCCCGATGATCGACGAACTGCCCATGACGCTCGAGTGCGAACTACTCTCCTATGATCCCGCAAGCTGCCATCTGACAGGACGTATCGTCAATATCTCAGCCGACGAAAGCATTCTGACCGACGGCCAAATCGACCTGCGTAAGTTGCGCCCGATCAGCTACGACCCCATTCATCTCGAATATATCGAATTAGGGACTACGGTTGACAAGGCCTTCTCCTGCGGCAAAAAACTAAAATAGCAAGACCTACCGCTATTCAGAATGTACGACCCTCGGGAAAACCGGATTATCATCGACGGAGAGGACAAAACCGACTCCGTCGAACGCTGTTGGTACACCTCAAGGCCCAACCGCTGCCAGGTCGTTTTCTGTAATTTCCCGAAGACCTACTCCTATGTCCCGAGCAAAGTGTTGTGGCTGAAGGATCCCGTGGTCTTCGATCCGCAGCATTGCCATCTGCTCCACAAAGGCCGCCGGATAGAGCCGCTCTCCTACATCGCCGCCTTCCAACAAGGTGCGCGGCGATTCTGGTATGTGGAATACGCCAACGGCACCGGAGCCCACTACAAGGGATCGGAGGTTGAACTTGTTCGGTCGTGCCTGGAGGAACCACCCGCACAGGATCGCTTTGCCTATCTGCGCGACGTAGCGGAGCTCAACCCTCTGGAGACCGACGACGGGCAGAAACTGCTGCTGATGCAGTATCAGAAGATCGACTTCGTCTCCGACCGTTCGGCGGCGGCCCTCTACCTGAATCCCGGCAAGGACTCGCCACGGCAATTCCCGACGCCGCCGCTCATCTACCCCTTCGGGTGCAACGCCAGCCAGCAGAGAGCCATCCAGGCAGCCTTCGGGAATCAGATCAGCATCATCCAGGGCCCTCCGGGAACCGGCAAGACGCAGACGATCCTCAACATCGTGGCCAATCTTGTGGTGCAGGAGAAGACCGTGCTGGTCGTCTCGAACAACAACTCGGCCATCGAAAATGTGGTCGAGAAGCTGGAGAAGCAGGGGCTGGGATTTCTCACCGCCCTGCTGGGCAGCCTTGAGCGAAAGACGGCCTTCGTCGAAACACAGGCTATCGAGAAGGCCATCCCGGCCGAGATCGACTCGTGGTATTCGGCCGAAACAGACTCTCCGGAATTCCTCCGCACCATCCAGTCCGAAGCCGAAGCGTTGCAAACGATTTTCGAACGGCAGGAGCGGCTGGCTCGTGCTCGACAGGAGTTGTCGGGGCTGCAAACCGAACAGCTCCATTTCGAGCAGGAGACAACGATTGATCCCACCATCACGCTTCGTCGACAGATGCCGTCAGCTCGGCTGCTGATGCTGTGGAACGAATTGCAGGCCGCAGTCGAATGGCAACCGAACGGACTCTTTGACCGATGGCGGGAAGCGGTCCGATGGTTTCTGCTCAAACGCCGGATCCGCCGCCTCTTCGACGGATTTTCCCGCCATCCGGAGCGGCAGGATCTCCAACGGCTGATCCCCCTCCTCCAGCGCAGTTACTACCAGGTTCGGCAAGAGGAACTCTCGGCGGAGATCGACCGAATTGAAAAGCAACTCGCCACGTCGGATGCTCCGGCGATGGTAGCCCGGCTGAGCGACGACTCGATGCGTTATCTGCGCAGCCGACTGGCCGCCCGCTATGGCAAGGGACACAAACGACCGATTTTCCAGCACATCACCCCCGAGCTGCTCAAGGAGTACCCCGTCGTGTTGAGCACGACCTTCTCTTCGCGGTCGAATTTCCGGGCGGAGACGCTCTTCGACTACGTGATCATGGACGAAGCCTCGCAGGTGTCGTCCGAAACAGGGGCATTGGCGTTGATGTGCGCCCGCAATGCGGTGATTGTCGGCGATTCGATGCAGCTGCCCAATGTCATCACCGATGCCGACCGGCTCCGCATGCAGGCCATCGCCGCCAAACACGCGATCGATCCCCGCTACGACTGCGCCGCGCTGAGTTTTCTAGAGTCCGTCTGTCGGGTCTTTCCCGAAGCGCCTCAGACGCTGTTGCGCGAACACTACCGCTGCCATCCGAAGATCATCAACTTCTGCAACCAGCGCTTCTACGGCGGGCGCCTGTTGATCATGACCGAGGATCACGGCGAGCCCGACGTCATCACGGCGTGGCGAACCGCCCCGGGGCATCACGCGCGGGGAGCGTTCAATCCCCGCGAGATCGAGACGATCCGGCGCGAGATGCTGCCATCACTCCCCTGCGAGCCGGCCGAAATCGGCATTATCTCCCCCTACAACGAGCAGGTCAATGCGCTCCACCGCGAGCTGGGCGGAGGCATTGACGTGGCTACGGTACACAAGTTCCAGGGACGGGAGAAGGAGGCCATCATCCTGTCGACCGTCGACGATCAGATTACCGCCTTCACGGATGATCCCAATCTGCTGAACGTTGCCGTATCGCGGGCCAAGCGGCAATTCACGCTCGTCACCTCGAGCAACGAGCAGCCCGACAGCCGCAACATCGCCGACCTGCTGGCCTACATCGACTACAACGGCGGCAAGATCACGGAGAGCGCCATCCATTCGGTTTTCGACCTGCTCTACGAACCCTACGCCGAGGCGCGGCGGGAGTTCCTCAAACGGCATCGGCGGATCTCGGAGTTCGACTCCGAGAATCTGACCTATGCCCTGTTGGAGCGGGTGTTGGAGGCCGACCCGGCATTCCGGCATCTGGGCGTCCTCTGCCACCAACCGCTGCGACAACTGATCCGCGACTGGACGATTCTCGACGACGAGGAACGCCGTTATGCCTTGAACGGTGCCACACACCTCGACTTCCTGATCTACAACCGCGTAAGCAAGCGGCCCGTCCTGGCTATCGAGACCGACGGCTACCAGTTCCACAAACAAGGAACCCGCCAATCCGAACGCGACCGGATGAAGGATCGCATCCTCGACCGCTACAGCCTACCGCTGCTGCGCCTCTCGACCACGGGCACCGACGAGGAGGCCAAGATCCACACGCTATTAAAACGCAATTAACAGAATTTATCTACTTGCCCACCCGCTCAAGAAGGTTATCACAGAAGAATCCTATAAACCTACACCCTACCAGGATCAGACTTGCAATACAAAACCAAGCTTTAAGAAACAATAAAAACTCACGACCTCCTCTTTCATGAAATTAGGATATATACATAGCAACAGGGAAGAACAAACCCGGGTCATGCAGGTACTGAAAATGACCTCGGAATCTGTAGCCCTCGACGAACTCGGCATTGGCCGTATTCGTGACGCTTTTTCAGACCGGATGTTCCCCGGAATATCCACCCTGCAGAAGCACATTAAATATTTCTCGCTCATGCCTCAACTCTACCGCAAGGCTACTGAAAAACGATATAACCGGATTTCAGAGGTGAAAACGGAAATTATACGGCTGGAGCGCATCATGACAAAGAATCTCTGTGAAGGCAGTACGGACACACGAGGAATTATAGGAAGCGAAGTTATTAATAAACCCGGGAACAACTACGTTAAATACGATCCTGCATACATCTACAATACAGGATTGCTCACTTTTGGAATCTTGCGCAGTCCGCAATTGTATGAACTTATTTACTCAACATCCAATGCACTACACAACGCCCCGACGGCAGCCAGGACAGATGACGAAGATACCAATAACGATGCTGATGACAGGTTAGGCCTGTTCCAGTTTTGTTCTTTCCCGAATGTGGATTATGATTTTACTCAAAAATGCTCCTTAGACCTGACCGTAGAGGACAAAGACTTCATTGTGGGTCACATACTAAATGCAAAAGCATGTCAAGGTACATTATTACGTTACATCGTAGATAATCCAGACTTTGCGATAACCGATAGATTTGAACAGATCCCATACCGCCAATTGCCACAGGAGATTGGAGAATTGCAAGACCTGGCCCGACGCTTTGCGGATTTTATATATATGGTGCACATCCGCTATAACTATATCTATTCGCAATACCAGGATGAAGAGATGCGAGTTGAATTTCAGGAGAAACTTGAAGAATACCGGGAAAGTGGGACCGATATAGACAAGGTACTGAATGCCGTAAACATACGGGAGGATAGCGGGAAAAGGTTCTGCGAAAAAGCTGCGGAACGCCTTGCTGCCAATGATATTGAAGAAGATGGAGGTCTGGACCAACTGATTATCAGCCGAGAACGAAATGTAAAAGGGAATCGCAGGAAAATTGGAAATCCTGCATACGTTTACGACAAGAAAGCCCGCATACATTACTATAAACTCACGTACCGATGGGATACGGTGAAAATCTTTGTTGACGAATTAAGAAAGGAGGCTATCAATGGCTGAAGCATTATGGAATGATATTGTCTATACGGATGTATTGCAAAGTGACGGCTTTGTGGTTGATTATGCCGTATGCACGACCTATAGTCTGGACATGCCTTCCTTATTGTCGGTACCATTTATGCTGGGTACGATGACAGATTTGACGGAGGCAACCATGCGTTCTCCCCACTTGATTCTTGAGACTATCAATCAATCGGCAGGTAAATTTGCAGTTTTTTGTAACGCCGGATGTATTGCAATACCGCAGGCCAACTCCAAAGTGTATTCACTTCTTGAGCAAAGCGTTGTGCAGGTAACACTCCAGGCGAAAGGCGGAGGCTTCATCAATTTTCATCCCAAAGTATGGATAATCAAAGAAACAAACCCGAATACAGGTACGCAGCAAATCAAATTGATTGTCCTTTCACGCAACCTAACCAGTTCTAACGACCTGGACGTAGTATGTGAACTTTCCGGAAAGATCAGCACGAAACAAGCTACTCAAAAAGCCCAAAGCAAACATAAACCGCTTGTGGACTTTCTCACATGGTTGATCGGAAAAACCGATAACTGTACTATCCGTAAAAATATGTGTTCGCTCTGCATAGACATTAACTGCATCGAACAATTTGATCTTACGGATTCGCCCTTTGAAGATTACGAGTTTTTCCCCATGGGAATACCTGGATATGATGGACATGCAGAATGCCTTGAACAGAGTATGTTGAAGCATGCAACAGAGATGCTGGTTATCTCTCCATTCGTAGACACACATATCCTGAATCAAATGGTCAGTTGCAGCCACGGAGCCAGAAAGACACTCATCACAAGACATGCTTCTGTTACACAAGAGATCATAAATTTATTTAATAACGAAGTGTACACACCCAAGGAGGTACTGACCGATAAAGTAGAAAAAGATGTAGCTGTCGATTTGCACGAGAAAGTTTATTTCATACGCAGACATGAAGGCCATCTTTACTATAACCATATGTATCTCGGTTCTACCAATGCTACCAAGAACGGATTCGGACGGAATGTGGAATTTTTACTGCACCTGAAGTTTGCCCCATATAAGACCTCGTATGAAAAATACCGGAGTGAACTGATTAACGACAGTAAAGAGTGTATGTTCGAGCAGGTTATTTCGGTACCTAAGGAAGACGGTGGTAAAAAGAATGTCACCGACGAACTGATATTGCGTCGTGCGATTGCAGCGATTCAAAAGGCACAAATCAGATCAAATAACGGCAGCTATACCATTACAATCCAATGCCTACCAAACAAGCTCCCTTCGGAATCTGTTTTCCTTTATCCTTTAGGATGTAATGGCAAAGAACAAGAGTTGACTGATGATCTGATATTTGAAGACATACCACTGGATTCACTGACAGAGTTTTACTCAATACGCACTGGAGATTTACACCGAGTGATAAAGATAAAGACGGAAGAAATGCCAACCGACGAACGGGACAAAGCCATATTCCGTTCTTTCATCAATACAAAAGGGAAGTTCATCAACTACCTGGCTTTCATGCTGACAGAAGATGTGGAACAATATATATTGGAAAGTCAACAGTTGGAAAAAGAGTTGGCCGAAGACAAAACTGCTGCTTTGGAACAGCAAATCAGCACCTCCCTTTATGAGGATATGGTAAAAATGGCATATAAAGATCCAGACCGCATTGCATCTATCCGACAAATCGTAGAAAAAGCGGACGAGTCTGTTATTCCAGACCATTTCGTGGAGATGTACAGCACATTTGAAAATGTTCTTAAAAGAATCAAACGCTTATGAGCCGGGAAATCAAAGATTTTCAATGTGCCACAGCAGAGCGCATTCTACATATCTATAAAAACTTAGGGCACCGTCGGGTATTGCTTGCCGATGAGGTAGGATTGGGTAAGACGTATGTGGCCAAACAAGTTATTAATTTGATTCGAGAATGGCATAAGCAGGAACAAGATGATTTCTTTAAGGTTGTCTATATCTGTTCTAATGCTAATATAGCCGACCAGAACATTGAGAAATTGGGAGTTGACAATCGGATGAGTATCAGTGAGAGCCGTCTGTCAATGCAGCATCTTTATATTAAACTGGCAGAAAAAAGGATTGCGAAACAACGCGAGAAAGGGGAAATGCCAGAATCGATCATTCCACTGACACCATCAACCTCCTTCCGTTTTTACAGTGCACAAGGAACAGCCAATGAACGGGCCTTGATGTATGATATATTATGCGAGCTCCCTCAATTTAAAGATCATAAAAAAGTCATCAGCAATCTTCTTAGTTGCAATGTAAAAAACTGGCATGAACTTACTATCATCTATAACGGTAAAATCAAAGAATGTGGCAAAGACTATCTTTGCGAGATGTATGGCAAGTTGCAGACAAGCCTGTCAGATACGATTATCAATCAACTGATTGAATATGCTCAGAATGGTTGCGACAATCGGCAACGAGCAGATCTGATTAACAAACTGCGTCGTATTTTTGCCGGGATCAGTATAGACATGCTCGATCCGGATCTGGTTATCATGGATGAGTTCCAACGCTTCAACTCTCTGCTCGAACAAAGTGATGATGAGCAATCCATGCTGGCCAACAAATTTTTCGATAACAAGCGATCCAATACCAAGATTCTGTTGCTTTCCGCTACGCCCTACAAGCCATATTCTACCCTTGAAGAGTTGAATACGGATGGAAATGACGAGCACTATCAGGACTTTATGAAAGTAATGGACTTTCTATATGCCACAAAAGATAAAACCGACCGATTTAAGTTGATATGGCATACATATTCTGCCGCACTGAAGCGTACTGATGTAGTTGATCTGACACCTCTCGTCTCCGCCAAAAACGAGGCGGAAGAAGCTCTATATGGAGTGATGTGCCGCACGGAACGATTTAATAGTGGCATTATAGACGATTCTCAAGTATGCGATGTACAGGTCTTGCCGGAAGATATTCTTTCGTTTGCAGAATGCCAGCATCTTATGGATTGTCTAAGCCATGAAAATAAAAAAATACACTTGGGTAATCTTCCCATGGAGTATGTCAAATCTTCGCCTTATTTACTGTCCTTTATGGACAAGTATGAACTGAAGAAGCAAATAGTTTCAGCATTGCATC